>Ga0066798_10000826_pt1 | contig 14437 bp, 12 predicted proteins | sample PersoiDNA2013203_FD_70961 | JGI IMG/M metagenome (GOLD analysis project Ga0066798, IMG submission 70961) | Permafrost soil microbial communities from the Arctic, to analyse light accelerated degradation of dissolved organic matter (DOM) -... | ecosystem: Environmental > Terrestrial > Soil >...
GAACGGCATCGCCTCCTCGCTCGACCAGCTCGATGCGCAACGCGATTTATTCTCGGCACAGCAATCCTTGATTCAGGCGCGTCAATTGCGGTTGAATAATGCGATTGATTTGTATCGTGCGTTGGGTGGTGGATTGAATGAAAGTAGCATTGCACCTCTGACAACAAATCGATAACACGCCTCCTTCGAAAGCTTCTACGGTCTTTTGCAATCATGCATGGCAATGGTCGGCGATCATACAGAAAATTGTGTGATCGCCGATTTGGTTTGCAGTCTCACCAACTTACCAAATAAAGTCTACCAAGGCAATTATCCATAAATTACTTCATCTCCAGAAAACGTGACGCGCCACCTTGCGCGCTTTAAAATGTCAGTTTGTCTCGTTAGGCGTGCCTGTGACTCAAGCAGTATTGAATTCTCATATTCGAAATAAGCAGACGAACCTTGTCTCCATTATTTGTGCGATTGCCGCTGTCGTCGCTGCATCGTCATTGCTGTTTTGGCTATTTCTACAAGCAAAATATGGTTTTGATTTTACCGACGAAGGATTTTATATCGCGTGGATTGCAGATCCCTTTGCTTACAAAGCATCGTTTAGCCAATTTGGTTTTGTTTATCATCCGCTTTATAAACTCCTTGGCGGCTCATTGGTTTATCTAAGACAAGCAAATCTAATCTGCACTTTTATCTTGTCATTTTTTTTTGCGAATCAGTTTTTTAAGTGCTCAGCATTTGACACCACATTAGAACGCGCTCCCTGGTACCGTCTTGCCGCCGCTTATAGCTTCGCCATCGTTTCAATGGCTTTTTGCCAAACTTGGTTGCTCACGCCCAGTTACAACAGCTTGGCCCTGCAAGGATTGTTGATCACTTTTTCCGGGCTCATAGCTTTAGAAAACCCCCGCTCTATATCCCGTATTGGCCCGATACTCTTGATCAGCGTAGGTGGGTGGCTCTGCTTTATGGGAAAGCCGTCTACAGCTGCCGTACTATCAGCGTTGATTGCAGTCTATCTGGCAATTTCAAGAAGACTAAACGTATCGCAGGTCTGCGTTACCGCTGTAAGCGCACTCATGCTTCTCACGCTCAGCGCGCTCGTGATTGATGGTTCAGTCGTGGAATTCGCCAGTCGACTACAACTCGGCATTGGGTACGTAACATCACTCAAAGGTGGGCACTCTTCCTCTGCGTTGCTTAGAATGGATGTATTCCAGCTTAGCTCCCGCGGCAAGCTATGGCTACTATCTTTCACCGGAGCAATAGCTGTCGTACTTGCACTCGTTCAAACCAACAATCCCAAGTATTGGGGGTTTAGTGCCGTTTGTACCTTACTTACTGCAGTAATCACCATTTTTATATCCAGCCAAGCTTTAATTCCGGCATTGCGCTTTGGCCAGTTTCAAGGCTTGCTATTTCTGAGCATTCCCGCTGCCATTTGTTTAGCAAACGTATGGCGCATTCGTAAAAAGCCCTCATTCAAGTTTTCCATCAGATATCAGCTTGCTTTTCTTTTATCTGTAACGCCTCATATGTACGCGTTTGGTACAAACGGCAACTATTGGGAGGCCGCGAGTGACGCAGGAATTTTTTGGGTTTTTGCAGGACTTTTACTATCGCCAACGATTTTTAGATCTCGTATCCAGTGGATTTTTTCGTTAGCAGTTGCAGCACAGCTAATTGTCGCCATTCTGCTGTCAACTGCGATGGATGCACCATATCGACAGCCTGAGTCCATTAGATCTAACAATTACAGTTTGCCGCAGGTTGCCCGCGCGAAAGATTTAGTTTTCTCGACTTCCTACGGAAAATATGTAGAAGAGGTGTATGTCGCAGCAAAAAAAAACGGGCTGAAATTAAATTCTCCTGTCATCGATTTAACTGGGCAATCTCCTGGACTCATCTACCTCCTTGGAGCAACCAACGTTGGGCAAGCATGGATTATCGGCGGCTACAAAGGCAGCAATGAAACGGCAGCCAGTGTCCTTCAAAATGTGCGTTGTACAACGCTTTCTTCTGCTTGGCTGATAACCGAGCCTGACGGGCCACGGAATATCTCAGACGAAGCATTAGGGGCAGTTGGACTTCACATAAGCAAAAATTACGAAGAAATTTATTCTTGGAAAACACCTCTAGGCTCTGGTGGGTATGTTGAACAGCGTACTCAACACTTGCTTAAGCCTTTACAATCAGAAAAAAATATTACGAAGGACTGCCTTCAGTAGCTCAATGCTTGAGACAAAACAAGAGCTCATAGCGCGCCAAATTTATTAGCAGAAAAGAACATTTATATGCCTCATCTCTCGGTCGTCATTCCCGTTTACAAAGCAGAAGGATGCTTAAATGAGCTTTATGATCGGCTCAAGAAATCACTTGAAACAATTACAACCGACTTTGAGATTATTTTAGTCGAGGATTGCGGCGGCGATAATTCTTGGAAAATTATCACGGAAATCGCCAAAAAGGATTCGCGCGTCAAGGGCATTCAATTTAGTAGAAATTTCGGTCAGCATTACGGAATTACTGCGGGCATTGACTATTGCGATGGCGATTGGATTATCGTTATGGACTGCGATCTGCAAGATCGCCCTGAAGAAATACCGCGTCTTTATGCCAAAGCGCAAGACGGCTATGAAATAGTGGTTGCCCGCAGAGGTAGACGCAATGATCCTTTTTTGAAGCGATTTACGTCATGGTTGTTTTATAGAATATTTAGCTATCTTGCCGATCTGGATTACGATGGCGAAGTTGGAAATTTCCGAATTCTTTCGCGCAAGGTGATAGATAATTTGCGGCAGATGCGCGAGCAATTGAGATTTTTCGGTGGCCTCGTTCAGTGGGTTGGCTTCCCCACAGGAAGTATTGACGTTCAGCACGACGAACGCTTTCAAGGCAAATCGTCATATACCGTAGCGAAGTTGCTCAAGTTAGCCGGAGAGACTATTTTGGCCTATTCCGATAAGCCACTTCGTCTAGTGGTCAGATTTGGCTTCGCAGTCTCGGCACTGGCGTTTCTCTACGGAGCATTCATTATTTATCATGGTATTGCCCATAAATTACCGATCGCAGGTTGGGGAAGTCTGATCGTATCCCTCTACTTCATTGGGGGAGTTATTATAAGTACCCTTGGCATAGTTGGAATTTATCTAGGGAAAACTTTCGATGAAACCAAACGTCGCCCACTTTATATAGTAAATCATGTCACCAACATTGACAGTGCGGCGGTTCCAAGGAATACACTTTGAATATCCATGCACTGGTATTGGGTCTAAAGGGGCTAAGAACCATCGAAGCCCTAAGCGAGTCCGGTTTACCTATTCAACTTCACTGCCAAATCGGTCGCGATTCAAATGTCCAAGATGACTATAGTGCTCAAATCGCCGAGTATTGTCGCCAGAGAGAAATCCCCTTCACTTTTCGCGGGGATGCAAACTCCTCGCTGTGTTCTGCATCTTTTGTCCTCGCCGTAGCATGGCGCTGGATGATTCGTGACATAGATGAAAAAAAGTTGCTTGTTTTCCACGACTCTTTATTGCCTCGTTATCGCGGATTTGCACCTTTAGTTTCAGCACTTCTAAACCGCGAGCCGGAGATTGGTGTTACTGCGTTATTCGGAGCGGACGAATATGATCGAGGCAACATCATTGCGCAATGTAAAATGGAGGTGAAATATCCGACAACAATCCAAAGCGAAATCAATCGGATTTCCTATTTATATGCGCGACTTTCCGTAATTGCAGTTTCAACTTTGTTAAAAAATCCGAGTGACCGGGGAAGCCCTCAAAATGAAGTGTTAGCTACATACAGCTTATGGCGAGATGATGAAGACTATCGAATAAACTGGTCTAACGACGCGAACTATATTCAGCACTTTGTGGCATGCTTGGGATTTCCTTACCTTGGAGCCTCAACAACGGCGAATAATCGGCTCATAAGGATCTTGTCTTGCTCTGTAACAAGTGATGTAAATATTGAAAATCGTACGCCGGGAAAAGTAATTTTTCTGAAAAACAATCTTCCTGTCGTAGTTTGTGGGAAAGGTTTACTGACAATAGAACGCGCCGTTTATGAAAACGGCGAAGATGCATTGCCATTTCCCTCATTCCGAATTCTGTTTAAATAAACACAAAAAAATATTTGGCCATTATCTCGCGCACCGAAAGAACTTCCATAAAAAACCACAATTCACTTCGCCAGATCCTTAGCTACGGATTAATCGGTATCTTCAGTAATTTATTTGGCTACGCCGCATATCTTTTAGTCACCCAATTTGGCGGCACACCCAAATTGACGATGACGGCGCTATATGTGAGCGCTGCAACCATAAGCTTCGTAGGCAATAGGAAACTGACCTTCAGATCGCAAGGCCGTTTAGGCAAAACCTTGCTTCGTTTTGTGGCCGCGCATCTTTGTGGATACGCACTTGATTTTCTGATGTTGTATGTCTTCGTTGATAAATTGCTTTTTTCACATCAGCTTGTTCAAGGCGTGGCGATTGTACTTGTTGCAATTTTTCTTTTCTTTTCATTTAAATATTTTGTCTTCAAAGAAGATAAGCGATTGATCTCACTCACATGAAGCGCTGCCTTACCTGCAATCATGGTTACCCATCTATACTCAAAGAATGTCCCGAGTGTGGCTATACCCCAATTTTCGTAAATGATATACCTGCGTATGCTCCGCATTTTGCCTATGACGGCGGCGGCGGCTTCAAAGCCAGTCACTTTGCAGAACTGGCCTCTCTAGAAGAAGAAAACTTCTGGTTCCGTTCTAGAAACGAACTTATTTTGTGGGCGCTGCAAATATTTTCTCCAGCCTCAAAGGCTCTTCTTGAGATCGGCTGCGGCACGGGATACGTCTTGTCTGGGATACATCAGCGCTTTCCCTCAACAGCTCTGTTTGGAAGCGAAATATTCATTGAAGGTTTGTCTTATGCTGCGGAGCGCGTTCCTCAAGCGACGTTCATGCAACTTGATGCCCGCGCGCTCCCCTATTCGGATGAATTCGACGTAATCGGAGCATTTGATGTTCTGGAGCATATTGAAGACGACGTGACAGTGCTTACCGAAATGCATCGAGCACTGAAATCCAATGGCATCCTTCTGCTAACCATTCCTCAGCACGATTGGCTATGGAGCGCTTCGGACGAATATGCTTGCCATGCAAGAAGATATTCGGCCGGAGACATACATAAAAAACTTAGTGACGCGGGTTTTTCTCTTTTGCGCACCACCTCTTTTGTGAGCTTACTTTTGCCGTTGATGATGGCATCCAGGTTCAAGAAGAAGAATACGATTAGCACGTTCAATCCTGCCGATGAGTTAAAACTACCGCGACCGCTCAACGCATTTTTATACAAAATCATGCAACTTGAAGTCAGACTAATCAAAGCCGGACTCAATTTTCCTGTCGGCGGCTCGCGCCTTATTATTGCAAGAAAAAGGGATTCAAAATGAAAGCGATCATTTTAGCGGGAGGCAATGGCTCCAGACTTTATCCTCTGACTCAAATATCGAGCAAACAATTGCAAGCGGTCTTTGATAAGCCAATGATTTACTATCCACTCACCACGTTACTGGCCGCTGGAATCAGGGAGTTCTGCTTAATATCGACACCACAGGATCTACCTCGTTTCAAAACACTGCTCGGTGACGGAACTGATTGGGGAATTTCGATAGACTATCGAGAACAAGCCGAACCAAAAGGAATCGCTCAGGCATTCTTAATTGCTCATGACTTCATAGGTGATAGCGATGTCATTCTGATGCTGGGAGATAATATTTTTTCGGGAGGTGACGATTTTCCAAGAGCCATTCGAAAATTCAAGCACGGGGCTACAATTTTTGCCTATCACGTAAAAGATCCAAGTAGATATGGTGTAGTGGAGTTTGACCGGAGCGGAAAAGCGCTTTCCATCGAAGAAAAACCTGAGCTCCCTAAGAGCGGCTATGCGGTTCCTGGAATATACATCTACGATCATCATGTCGTCGATATTGCTCGTAGCGTTACCCCGTCTTCTCGTGGTGAACTCGAAATAACTGACGTAAATATTGAATATATGCGTCGCCAGCAACTCTATGTTCATCGCCTGAGCCGCGGCTTTGCCTGGCTAGATGCTGGTACAAGTACTTCCTTGCAAGAAGCGTCCGCCTACATCGAGGCTATAGAACGTCGTCAGGGAGTGAAAATCGGATGTCCAGAAGAAGCTGCATTAACCCGGGGTTTTTTAAATATTGAACAATTCGAAGATATTTTGCAGCGCATGCCCAATTGTGAATATCGCGATTATTTAGCGACAGTCGCGACCGAAACCAGACGCTTAGGAGATATGAAATGACAGAAAAAAAAATACCCTTCAACAAGCCTCATATGACCGGCAAAGAACTGTATTACATTGCTGAAGCAAAGTTTGGCAATATGCTTGCCGGCGACGGGATCTTCACCAAACGCTGCCACAAATGGCTGGAACAAGAGACCGGATGCAATAAGGCTCTTCTGACGCACTCTTGTACGGCTGCGCTGGAAATGGCCGCATTGCTGCTCGACATTAAGGCTGGCGACGAAATCATCATGCCATCCTTTACTTTCGTATCAACCGCCAACGCGTTTGTTCTGCGAGGTGGCATTCCGGTCTTTATCGATATCCGTGAAGACACTCTGAATATTGATGAGTCCTTGATTGAAGCTGCCATTACACCTCGTACCCGAGCCATTGTACCGGTGCATTACGCTGGGGTCTCTTGTGAGATGGATTCGATTCTTTCCATTGCGCATCGCTACGGATTAAAAGTGGTGGAAGATGCAGCTCAAGGCGTCATGGCCAGCTATAAAGGCAGGGCACTCGGCAGCATTGGCGACCTTGGGGCATTCAGTTTCCACGAAACCAAAAATGTCATTTCAGGCGAAGGCGGCGCTCTGCTAGTAAATGATTCTGCCCTTGCGCTGAGGGCAGAAATCATTCGAGAAAAAGGCACTGACCGCAGTCGCTTCTTTCGAGGAGAAGTCGACAAGTACACTTGGCAAGAGGTCGGCTCCTCATTTCTTCCCGGCGAATTAATTGCAGCGTTCCTCTGGGCTCAGCTTGAAGAAGCATCTTCCATTACTCAAGAGCGCCTAGCCATCTGGAATAATTACCATACAGCTTTGGCTCCTTTAGAAGAAAAAGGATTGTTGCGACGTCCAATCGTACCTGCCGAGTGCCAGCACAACGCCCACATGTATTACATTTTGCTACCTCAGGAAGTTAATCGCCAGAGCGTGCTGGAACAATTGAAACACCACGAGATTCACTCGGTGTTTCACTATGTGCCTTTGCACTCTTCTCCGGGCGGACAACGATATGGACGAATGTCCGGTGAACTACCTGTCACCAACAAACAATCTGAGCGCTTGGTTCGCTTGCCAATGTGGATTGGCTTGTCTCCAGAACAGCAAAGCAAGATCATAGAAATACTTTCTAATGCAATAATTTAGACAATCATTTCCACAAATCGGGTGCTCGGGTTTACCTCGCGACCTGATCCATGTGAATTTAAAAAAATGAACCGAGTCATCACCTTCCTAGTCGGAGCGACACTTCTATTATCTTCCGCCGTACGGGCCGAAAATTCCGACGACATTACAAAGCGGGACTATTACTGGAACGCACTTAAAGCACATCTGAATCTAGAGCGTTTTTTTCCCGCTAACTCACTGTTTTTCATCGGTGACAGTCTCGTACAAAATCTGGACATATCCCTCGTTGATCCAAATGCCGTCAATCTGGGTATTGGAGGAGATTCCACAGTTGGCGTTCTACATCGCATCAAACGATATAAAAGCCTAAAGAAAGCGCGAGCATTTATTTTTGAAGTCGGCATCAACGATATGGGGCTTGGGAAAGAAAACGACGACACCATTGCATTAAATTATAAAAAAATATTTAAAGAGTTGCCTCCAAGGCCGATTTTTTTGCTTGCTCTTTTTCCTGTGAATGAAAAAATCAATCGCGATTTTTTAGGATACAACGACCGTATTTCGCGGATTAACGGTCAGCTATCCACACTATGCAAGCGTACCCAAACATGCTCTTTCATAGATCTTCATGGAATGCTTACCGATAGTTCAGGCGATTTCAATCAACTTCTTTTGCGTGAGAACGATGCGATTCACTACAATCAAAAAGGGGCATTTTTGATTATTGGAGCGCTGCGAAAAAGACTTCCTTTGAAATAGCGCGAAACCGAGAGCAACTAATAACAAAAACTATTTTAGAAACAGCACATTTATGCCCATTAGAAATTTGGCCCAAATAGGAAGAGAAACGATCTGGGCTTCATTCATCTTCCTTTTGGCGGCCCTTGTCGGCACCGTCTTCCTCAAATCAAAAATCGTTCCCGATTACCATTTTTATCAGGAAACCTATGCTCCTGCGGTGATGCTTGCTTGCGGAAAAGGATTTGTGCAACCAGCCACACAGATTCCTGAACTCACTGATTTTCTTTTTCAAAAATCAACAACCTTTGATTGTTCGAAAATCAGCGATCAGCAGCAATTTAAAGGTCCCGATTTTTTTCAATCGGGGCACCGGAATCTGCAAGGCAGCGTAGCACTCTGGTGGAAGTTCTATGGAGTAGATTGGAACAGTCTTACATCCTTGTATGCGCTGCTATATGGAATTACCGCGGTCCTTTGTTATTTAATACTCAGGACCGTAGCGACACGTCCACTAGCATTGACATTTACCATTCTATTCATAATCTCACCACCGCAACTTTTCAATTTCCCGCATCTTCGAGACTATTCAAAAGCCCCGTTCATGTTGGCAGCGATCTTGGCAATTGCATGGTTACTAAAAGGTGGGTTATCACGAAAAACCATTTATGCGCTCATGTTTGGCATAGGAGCATTAATAGGCTTTGGAATAGGATTTCGAATTGATTTATTGGTAGTCGCGCCCCTGATCCTGATCGCTATTGTTTTCTTTCAGCCTGGGAAGTTACGAGACAATCGCTCCAGACGTTTGATAGAAGCAACTCTATTTCTCGTGCCATTCGTTTCAGTATCCGCTGCAATTCTTGCCAATCTACCTGAAGGAGGCAACACATCCCATTTGTTGGTTCTTGGCTTGATGGGGGAATTTGACACGAAATTGCAGCTCGATCCCGCGTTCTATTCCTTCGGATACCATTATTTGGATATGTATGCGAATACGCTCATTAGCGCCCATGAAAATCAGCCACTGGCAAAATCGCTGATCTATCCAACACTGGAATACGATCACGCTGGCTTCTCATATCTGCTGGACGTCTATAAAAACTTTCCCGCAGATATGTTCACTCGCTTCATGGCCGCAACATGGAACATACTAAAACTTCCTATCGTTGCGCCCGTCACCTTCGAAGACGTATATCGCTTCTACGACGATATAACTCCAGCATGGCTTTATAGCTTTACTCATTTAAAGATCTGGAATTTTTTTGTTGCTAGCTATGTGATTGGCGGCACCTGCATTCTGTATAGACATAGTGCTCGTCTCGCAATTGGTATGGCTTTCACTATTTTTTATTTGTGCGGATATCCTTTTTTACAATTTGGAATAAGACATTACTTCTTTTTGGAAGTCATTGGACTATGGTTTTTGGCGCTCTGCATTCAGCAAATTCTTGATTTCTTCTTTAGCCCCAAAAAGACGGACAAAGAAAATACGGAATATAAAAAACATTTACGGTCTTTTTCTTTGAATTTTTTTGCACCAATATTCACTATCTTGTTACTCACTGGACTCGGCCTACGAACTTATCAATCCGCACATTTGAAATCGTTTTTTGAGAAAATCATCACGTCCCCTGCCACGCAGATAGAAGTTAAATATTTAAAGGCCGGTGACAAGCAATTGCTATCGGCGCCACCGCTTCAGAATGAAGAAGCAAGTGTACGCACTCGCTATTTCGAAGCAAATTTTGATCTGACTGGATGCGACAGGACCAGCATCAATCTACGCTCCGTCTATAAAACGACCAATCCAGCCTATGATTTTTCGGAAAATATCTCGATCTCAAATGGCAAAAACATACGTTACATTTTCCCCGCATTTGATCGTGGGGAAATATCAAGTTTCCAAGGATTGGAGTTGCTGCCCGAAGATACCAAATGTCTGGTTCAATTCTCAGAGTTGAAGGATTGGCCGAATCGCATCCCTATGACGCTAAAACTGCCGGATAACTGGGAAACCTTACCCAAGTATAGAACTTTCTAGATTCACATTCTTTCACGTCTGCCTAATCGCAGACGTGAAAGAATGTGAATTGATGCAATCCCTGTCCTGACCGTCGAGATTATTGAGAAAGAAAAGACTTATCTCATCATAGACTGCACTAATGTCACGGTCCGCACAGTAGCGCCCTGATGTTTTCTTGCAAAATCAAGCGCCATATGTGACATCGTTATTCTTCGATTGCTGGCGTGAAATAATGATTGAGACTCTCTTAAAGCCGCTGATGCATCTGAAATTCTCAAGGCGGCGCCACTGCTAACAGCTTGCTCGCTGATAGACTGAAAATTGAAAGTGTATGGTCCAATCAAAACGGGTTTTCCAAGCGAACAAGCTTCTATCAGATTCTGACCACCAAGCGGTAGCAAACTCCCGCCAATGAAGGCAACGTCGCATGCGGCGTAATAAGCGAACATCTCCCCCATTGAATCACCCAACACAATGTCCACTCCCTCGGGAAGCTCGACGCTCTCACTTGTCGAGCGACGCTGTAATGAGAATCCGCGCGCTGTAATCATTCCGGCGACTTCGTCGAAACGCTGCGGATGACGTGGTACGATGACAGTTAGAAAATCTCGACCGGCCAGGTTTTTCAAGGCGTCTAAAATCAGCGCTTCTTCACCTTCGCGCGTGCTCGCACACAACAGCACAGGACGGTCGCCAAAGCGCGAGCGCCACTGCTCACCCAGAGCAATCATCTCGCCAGGCGCTTCTACGTCGAACTTGATGCTACCCGTCACGTGCACATTACGTGCACCAAACAAACGCAGGCGCGCCGCATCGGCTTCCGACTGCGCGGCGACGCAATCGATGCACGCGGCAGCTTCACGCATGATCGTGCCAATTTTTTTTCCGCGACGCAGTGAGCGTTCCGACAAACGCGCGTTGGCTAACATCACAGGCACGCGATAGCGAACGCATTGCTTGATCATGTTCGGCCAGACTTCAGTCTCCATAAGTATGCAGATTTGCGGCTTGAAATAACGCAGGAAGCGTACACACATCCAGCCGGTATCGTAAGGAAAATAACTCTGAATCACGCGTTCGCCGTGCGTTGCGAACAATTGCTGCCCCGTCGCGCGGCCGGTAGCGGTCATGTGCGTGAGCAGAATCGTGTGTTGCGGATAAGTGCGCAGCAAGGCGTCAATCAGCGGTTGCGCAGCACGGGTCTCGCCGACGGAGACGGCATGCACCCAGATCAGCAGCGGCGCGGGCTTGCGTGCAAAGTGATCGTAGAATCCCAGACGTTCACCGATATACTGCCGATAGCCGGGCTCCTTGCGGCCACGTCGCCACAAGCGCAGCAACACGAACGGCAAGCCGACCCACCACAGCGCGGAATAAAGCAGGCGCATCAGACCAGCTGACGTCCGGTGATTTTGCTCAGGATGGCAAGTGGACTGGCGGCGGGATCGTATTGCTTTTCTGCAGACAGATGCAGAGTCTGCTCAAGCATGTACTGACCGGACATCACGGCATGCGACGCCTGGTCCGAGAAGCACACCCATACCGAACCGGCTGCGAAGGGCATGGTGACCTGGCCAGCGCTTTTCTGGTAGGCGATGTCGCCCTTCATGCCGTCATGCAGCTGCAGCATCAGGTGATCGTATTCACTGCGCAGGGACTTGGTCACGTGCAACGCCTTGAGCGCCTTGGCCTGCCACGCCACGTAGGGTTTGGCGCGCGGCACGAACTTGCGGGCCACGGTTTCAAATGGTTCGCCGACACGCCAGACTCGCGACACGCCTTCGGGATTGATGTTGCTGAACACGCGCAGGATGCGCTCACCGTAATTCGGCCGTGAAGGGAAGGCGTCGACGTGCAGGCGGCGATCATCGGCGCGCCAGGATTGCGCGCGCGTCTCGACGCGGGTCGGACGGTAGCTGGTCGGCGCCAGACGCAACGCGCCCTTATATTTCGGCAGCAGTGAATACACCAGCGACTGCGCCTGTTCTCGGAAGCGTCCTATCATCATCGCCAGCGCGAGCTGCGTGGCAGTGTCGCCAACCGCGCCTTTGAGATGGCCGGCGGCGTCCAGACTGATGTTGCGCACCTTGGGGTCGCGGATTTCAGGCTTCAGCAAGACCTTCTCTTCCGGCAACAGCTCGAACGGCAACTGCGGGAAATACAGTACCTTGCCGCCTTCCAGGCCGGCGATCCATGCGGGATTCGGCTCCGCCACCTGCCAGTCGGTGACGCCGATTTCGATAATTTGCGATTCCATGTCGATATTATGCCTCGTTGTTCTGTGTGCCACTGCGGCGCTACGCGGCAGCCTGTGCCGACAATACGCCATCGATGGCCAGCAGTACTTGCGCTACATCAGGAGCTTGACCGGTATCGCCAAGATTGGCGATGATGGGTGACCAGTTTCCTTCGGTTTTCCAGCGCGGGGAATCGCAATACAGCTCGACGGTAGGTCGGCAGTAGGCGGCGGCGATATGCGTAAGGCCGGTATCCAGGCCGACCACCAGCGCGGCCTGCCGAACCAGCGTGACGGCGTCCATCAGCGGCAGTGCAGGCAACACGGTCGCCTGCGGCATCAGCGCGGCCAGCCGCTCAGCGGCCTGCTTCTCGCGTGCATTGCCCCACGGCAGCAAGACCGGCAGATTACGCGCGTACAGCGCGTGCGCCACGGCGACCCAGTGTTCCGGTGCCCATTGTTTGGCGGCACGTGCAGTGCCGTGGAAAAATACCGCGTAAGGCTGTCGCGGCAGCCAGTCCGGTGATTTGTCCGGCGTCGACGCACCAAGCGCAAAGTCTGCTGCGCCATTCGGTGAGTAACCGAGCGCGACGGCAGCCACGGTGCGCGCACGCAATACCGCGTGCGTATGCAGGCCGACCGGCACGCTCTGGGTATGAAAAATCCTGGAAAGCGGCTCGTAACCTGAGCCCTCGGTGGCATTGGCCAGCCCGATACGCTTGCCGCCGGGAACCAGACGCGCCATGCGCATCACGACGCTGGTCTTGAGTAAGCCCTGGGTGTCGAAGACAACGTCATAGGCCTCATGACGCAACTGTCGATAAAAAGCCGCGATCTCAGCGCGCGTGGTGGCTGAGACGAGGCTCTTGCGCCAGCGCCGCAGGGCGATCGGGATGATGTTGCGGACATGGGGATTGAGTCCGACCAAGCTGGTATAGGCCTCTTCCACCACCCAGTCGATGTTGGCATCAGGATAATGGCGTCGGATGTCGGCGACCATGGGCATGTTGTGCACCACGTCGCCTAGGGACGAAACGCGGACGATCAGGATGTTCAAGGCTAATCCACTATTGTTTGTCTGTGGGCCAGCATCTTACCCCTTTCAAAAGGGCAAAGCTACATCCGGCCGGGCCGCCAGGATCACGCGCCTGAACTCATCCTGGATACGCGCCAGCGCCGCCCCTGTCTCGGCCTCGAAGCGCAGCACCACCACCGGAGTGGTGTTGGAGGAGCGCATCAGGCCGAAGCCGTCGGGGTATTCGATGCGCAAGCCGTCAATCGTGATGATCTGTTCGGCACCGGGGAATTTGGCATCGTTTTGCAATTTACCGATTAGGGCGAAGTTCTCCCCCTCCTGCAGCTTCAATTGCAATTCGGGCGTGCTGATCGATTGCGGCAAAGCGTTCAGCAGCGCCGACGGGTCCGCTACGCGGCTGAGCAGCTCCAGCAGGCGTGCACCTGCGTACAAGCCGTCGTCAAAACCATACCAGCGATCCTTGAAGAACACGTGCCCGCTCATCTCGCCACCCAGCGGCGCGCCGGTTTCGCGCAGCTTGGCCTTGACCAGCGAATGGCCGGTCTTCCACATTAGCGGCTGGCCGCCGTGCGCGGTAATCCACGGTGTCAGGTGACGCGTACATTTGACGTCGTAAAGGATTTCGCGGCCCGGGTGGCGCGTGAGCACGTCGGCGGCAAACAGCATCAGCTGCCGGTCCGGATAGATGATCTGGCCGTCCTTGGTCACTACGCCAAGACGGTCGCCGTCGCCGTCGAAGGCCAGCCCGATTTCATTGTCGGTCTCCTGCAGGCAGCGGATCAGGTCTTGCAGGTTTTCCGGGTGAGCCGGATCGGGATGATGGTTGGGGAAGGTGCCGTCGACTTCGCAGAACAATTCGGTGACTTCGCAGCCGAGTGCACGATACAGCTCGCCGGCAAAGGCGCCGGCCACGCCGTTGCCGCAATCGATGGCGATCTTCATCGGCCGC
>Ga0066798_10000827_pt1 | contig 14437 bp, 8 predicted proteins | sample PersoiDNA2013203_FD_70961 | JGI IMG/M metagenome (GOLD analysis project Ga0066798, IMG submission 70961) | Permafrost soil microbial communities from the Arctic, to analyse light accelerated degradation of dissolved organic matter (DOM) -... | ecosystem: Environmental > Terrestrial > Soil >...
GCATTGATGTCGATGCCATACATCTGACAGAAATTGTTTATGCCAAGCAGGTCGCGCTGCTCCTGACTCAAATGTTGCCACGCATCCAAATGCATGTCCGAAACCGGTGCATGCGGCGCGGCATCATCGAGTCTGTCCAATGACACTGCGGATGATCCCATTTCTGCCGCATCGGCTTGCGCAAGCATTGCATTTCCTGCCTCGGTAAGCTGCCCCGGCTCATTAAGATACTTTACCAATTCACTAGCAGCATCACCTTGGTGCCTGGCGAGCTGCTCCACACCTCCAACACCGACGGCCCTGCCCTGCACTGTACGCAACAATTGTGCAGTAATCGGCCTCGCATTGGCATTGACGACAGCAAGCGCATTGTCCTGCGTTTCGGCTGCCAGAACCTTACTAGCGCCAATTGCACCGCGTCCGCCCAGCCCCTGTTCTCGCAAATGTCGGATGCGTTGCATCGTGTCAATCGGTATCACCTGAAGTCGGCCATCGTCGGCCAACGTATATTTGCGCCCGAATAGCGCACCAGTCTCCGGATGAACTTGCACATAGACGGGCCGTGAATCCAAATACTGCATAGGAATATGCTTGATCTTCACCGCGTTGGCAATGCCGGGCAAAAATCCTGACGCATTGGTAATGACATCGGCATTTACTAAACGCTTTTCCAGGCGACTATTTAACTTAGGCAGAATTTCTTTCAATGCAGGTAAATGCATTTCCATAAAATGGCCAAGTTTTATCGCTTGCTGCATCGATTTCCGTCCCAGTTGGCCAATGAGCTGAAGGCCCGGATCATATGCATTGAACAAGGCCCGCCCTGCTAATGCCACCTCCTTTCGACCGACGATTTCAGAAGCAGGCACAAGGCCGTATTGTACAAAGTCGCTCGCGCCATTTTTAAGTACGGTCCTCAATGCCTGACGTGCCGCCACTTCACTGGTCGCCGTTTGCATGGCGACAAAAGAACCACGGGAGAACGCTTGACCGAACTTGATTGATAATTTCCCCGCAATACCGATCACCGGTACCAGCAAGAGGATATCGATGCTGCATGCCAGGGCCGCGCCACCAACATTGCCGCTCCTGCTTTCGCTGATGCACGTATAAAAAGGCAGCAGAGACAACGCGAAGTCGACTACCTTTTCGGTAGTCGTTTTTTCATAACCAAACGCGTGCAATTGCTGAGAAAACATTTCTGTATGGCGCGCCACACAGATTCGGATCAGCTCGGCAAACATGGCAGATTTCCGCTCGACTGTGTCACCCAAACCGTTGATCTTCAATACATAATCGCTATCGAACTGTGGCCGACTATCGTCCAGTAGTTCGTAATAATCTGCCGTGTTCCTGTCGATACGATTAATATCGTAACCTGCGCCTTCCCTGCGCAGCACATAAATACGTTCTTCGCCACCACACCGGGCTGCAAACAGCTCTACGCCAGCACCCAACTGCACAGTCAGGCTATCGCGTACCCCGTGATATGCCCGCCCGAGAGGAATATCTCTGATGGTATCGGCGGCAGTAAAACATGCTTGCATCCTCTGTATTTTGGCACTATCGATAAAATCAATCTCTGCATCTGCAAGTTTTGACCACGCGGACATGACCAATAATTTATCGAAATTGGCATAAGCGTTAGCAACCGCCGCAACTTCCTGTGGATAAACGTCGTTGACATTTTCCACATGCGGAAACGGCAATTTCCAACATATGCTGGATCCCCAATTCAGAAGGCTGTCGACCTCCATAGACGGGCAGTTTTCATCGATGATCCGCTTGGCCAATTGAGGACGGGTTTGAAAACCAGAAAGCGCCTTTTGAAACACCGTTACTGGGCACCGTGCATCAACAAATTGCTCGACGAAAGCAAAATAAGCCGCCACGACATCTTCCTTGCTTTGGCCTAGTCGTGGCTCCTGCTCAGGACGCGTCAAGGCAGCATGGCATTGCGCTGGCAACCAGAAAAACCGCGCCCATTCCGGTAAAATTATTTTTTCATTGAGCTCGGCATGCAACATTTTCGCTACCGCCAGTGCCTGCGCCTGCGAGACGGTTGCCGGATCAACACCTGCTGCCTTGACAAACTGCAAACCGGCGTGGATCTGTCCCCACAGAGGCTGATGCAGATCGAATGGATTGCCTTGATCATCTTGTTCATGTCGCAAGATCGGCAAGGCATCGAGTACCACGTGTTGCCAGATCCATTGCTTGATCTTGAGATCCTGCGCATTGGGCTGATCGTCGGTATCAGTGAGCAGGAGACTTTCGTAAATCCGCTTGCGCAACACATCGCTCACGCTTGCTGTCGTCAGTTGAGACAGATTTGTTGTCGCACTCAACTGCGTGACAATAAAGTCCTCGACATTGCCGTCGAACAGTTCGCGGATGATCAGGTCAACCAGCACCCTGGATTGATAATCGCTCGAAATACGCTCGGTTTTATGACCACCATAGTAGCCAAGATCCCGTAATATCTTTCTTGCCACCCATCGTTTAGCCTTAGGATCTTTTTGCACCATAGTGACAATGGCCTTGATCATCATACTGGAGGCCACCCGCTGGTCATCCTCGGCAATATTGTAACCACGCTCGCACAGCATATTAATCAGGTGGCAATTCTGTGAATCGCCTGGTATTTCAGCATCGCCATGACAGCATTTCTGCCGGCCGACATTGCCGCTCTCATGCAGAGACAATGGCAACTGCCCTGCCAGCTTATACGGCTGCATACCGATATTATCTCGAGGCTTGAACATATCTTCTGCACCAACCGCAGAACCGACCATGCCCGCCTCATTTCGGAACCGCGCTGCATCAGCCACAGTGCCAGCCGCATTGATCACTGTCAGCAGGCAATCGGTGATGGTTTGCTTGACTGGCTTGACAGGTGAACTGGTTGACTCATCGGAATTGAACGCCAGCCGATAAAGCCGCCCCCCCTCGGTCATTTGCCTGGCATGTGCGCTAGCCACTGTAGATATACCCTGCCAAGGCATCGTAGAATTCACTGCGCGCGAGTCTCCATCGTGCATGTTTGGGCCAATTCCAGTCCACATGGTTTCGTTATGGGTTGATGAATTCGTTGGAGCCATAGGTATCTCGCCTGTCAATTAGTTGTCAAAAAAACACTATTTAGCAAATGAGAAAATACAGCAGCTTTTGCGGTTTAGCAATTTAGAAACGGACATATTTCCGTCATCTCATGTGTGGCAATCTGAATTGCAACGCGACTTCGCCAATATTGTCGATGGACTCCTGGCGCACCCCATGAGCGAAGATAACAATTTGCTTCGGGTTTTAATCTGGACTTGGATCTCGTCAAGAACATTGGCACTCAGTGACTAATCCAGGCCTGCGCTGGAGATGCGCAGCTGTTGCATTGCGCCGGAAATACGACAGAGGCCGCTGATTGAAGCGGCCTCTGTCGTTGAGCGTATGATGCGGCAATCCAGGGAAAACAGATACACGACGGTGCCTTACCCCCGCCAGCTTGATCCGGGACGCGGTGTATGTGCATGCATCCCCAACACCATGAGAAAGCGGGGAAGTCAGATCAGTGACTGCAAGCGTCAGCCTGGCCGTCGCGTAACGCCGCGATGTTTTTGGCCATTGCGTCAGCAGCGTGATCGACGGCCCGCTGCATGCCCTGCACTACAGTATCGATGCCCACGCCCACTACTGGCTCCAGCAAGCTCAGACGACAAATGGCGCGCTTGCCGCTGTCGCTACGTGTAATGGTCCAGCCAAACTGAGCATTGACCTGGCTTCCCCTGACTGCATCAAGTCCACGCAGTTCGACATTGATCCGGTATACCGGGGCACTCGCCGGTCGGCCGCTACGACTCACATCGATAGCATTGAGCCGGTTGGCAAGGCCGCCCGCTAGGGCGTCGCGCAATTCGGCATTCAGCGGCGCTGACCAACGATCCTGCTCCAGGATATCGACGCGTGCATCGTCGCTGCGGATGACGATCTGAGGACGTGCCAGCCGGTCCGGCACGTTCACAGCCGCCATGTCGATATAGACAGGTTCGACTGGCGTCATTGAAATGGTCGCAGACTTGGCCGGCGATGACAGCGTATAAAAGCGGGTTGGCGCAGAAGCACATGCAGTCAGCATGATTAGCACCGACAACACCGACAGATAAGTGAACCTCCGTTGCATTATTTATCCTCCTGCTTGCCGCGAATCAAGGATTCCGGATGCTGCTGCAAATAATCGGTCAATACCCTGATCGAGGCTGCCGCGCGTGAAAGTTCTTGCATGGTCTGGCGCACGTCCTGCTGCAAAGGTGCGTCATCCGACAAGGTGCGTTCAGCGGCATTCAGCGTCTTGCGCGCATCGCGCATGGCCGCCGTAATTTCAGGCGCGACGTCGTTATTGAGCTTGTTCATGGTTTGCTCGGCACTGCTCAAGGTGCGATTGAGCGTCGCCAAGGTCTTGCGCAAATCCTCGCCGATTTTGTCGAACGGCACTTTGCTCAGCTTGCGTGTGACATCGGCAATTTGCGTCTGGATTTCATCGAGACTATTGGGAATCGTCGGAAACACCGGTGGCGCGTGATCGATATCAATCTGCGCCAGCGGTGCGTTGGGGAAGATATCCAAAGCGATATACAACTGACCGGTCAGCAAGCTGCCGCTGCGCAATTGTGCTCGCAAACCATGCGCGACCAGATAGCGCAGACGTTCCTTTGGTGTGTGGTTCGACTGCTGTTGTTCGTTGAACTTGCGGCCCAGACGATCAGGGAACAGCTCTACCAGTACCGGCATCATGAATTGACGCGCCTTGTCGTCATATTCGATGCCGATCGATTTGACCTCACCGAGCACCACGCCGCGGAAATCGACCGCGGCACCTGGCTCGAGTCCGCGCACCGACTGGTTGAAATACAGCAGCACCGATTGCGACCGGCCATCTGGCTCTTTCAATGCGGACGTTTCATCATCGGCCAGGCGGAAACTGGTGTTCTCGCCTGCTGCACTGGATTCCTCGGTATCGTCCATGGGTTTGAAGGCAATGCCACCCAGCACCACGGTAGCCAAGGACTGCGTATGCAACTTGAAACCGCTGGCGTTGATCTGCATGTCGAAGCCACTGGCATGCCAGAACCGTGAATTGATGCTAACAAACTTGTCGTATGGCGCATTGACAAAGATGCGCAAGGTCACACCTTTGCCATCGCGGTCAAGATCAAAAGCGGCCACCTGACCGACCTTGATGCGACGGAAAAACACCGGCGAGCCGATATCGAGCGAACCCAGATCGGACGCATGCAGCACAAACTGCTTGCCAGACGTATCGCGGGTAATGATCGGTGGCTGTTCCAGTCCGGCAAATTCTTTTTTGGTTTCTTCCGATTTGCCAGCATCGGCGCCGATATAAGCTCCAGACAATAAGGTATTCAAGCCGGAAACGCCGGACGCCGCCACGCGCGGACGTACTACCCAAAAACGGGTGTCACCGGCAGTGAAGCTTTCCGCTTCCTTGGTCAATTGCACCGTGGTCACGACATGCGAACGATCCTTGCTCAGCGTGATCGACTGCACTTGGCCGATATCGACATCCTTGTATTTGACCTTGGTTTTGCCGGCCTCCAATCCTTCGGCCGAGATGAAACTGATGGTAATCACCGGGCCGCGCTCCAGCACGATCTTGACCACCAAGGTCAAACCAACCACTGCGGCCACAATCGGGATCAACCAGACCAGCGACGGCAACCAGCTGCGCGGGCGTTCGCGTTTGGGTTCCGGCAAAGGGTGCTGCGGCACGGTCGGTTCAGTCATTACTATCCTTGTTCTTTGTCAGTTGCACTGCTGAGACGGCATTGTCCAGGCCGTCAACTTCAAGTTCGTCACTTTCGTCCCAGATCAGGCGCGGATCGAAGCTCAATGATGCCAGCATGGTCAGCACCACCACCGAACCAAACGCTGCCACCCCGACCCCTGCGGTGACCTTGGCAAATCCTTCGATCTGCACCAGGCCGGCCAGCAGCGAGACGACGAATACATCCAGCATCGACCAGCGGCCGATGGTTTCCACCAGACGGTACAGCTTGGCGCGCTGCAAGCGTTGCCAACTGCTGCGCCGGCGGGCGCTGACCGTCAGCACAATCAAGGACACCAGTTTGAACAGTGGCACCAGGAAACTGGCGACAAACACCACCACTGCCAACTCCCACGCCCCCGATACCCAAAAATAGATAATGCCGCTCATGATCGTATCCTGTTGCTGATCGAGCAAGGTGGTGGTCACCATCACCGGCAACAAATTGGCCGGTATATACAAAATACAGGCGGCAATCAGAAATGCCCAGGTGCGTGTGAGGCTATCGATCTTGCGTTGATGCAAGGGACTCAGGCATACCTCGCAACGATCATGTTCAACCACGTCCTGCCAGACCGTGCCGCAATGGCGGCAGGCGCACAACCCGCTAGTGGCTGCGCTGACGAAAGTCAGTTCAGCGCCAGCATCGCTGTGTTTGTGCATATCTTGCGCCAGCGGCGCGTGCAAATCGGCTTCGTACGTCATGGCGTTGGCTCGCTGGGAGGCTGGCCTGGCACAATCACCAGCGATTGCCACAAATAGCGCGGATTGAAAGATACCACTACGGTAAGCAAAATGGTCAAGGCGGCAAACGCCCACAGCGCCACCTCAGGAATAACTGTTGCCATGTTCGACAACTTGACCAAGGCCACCAGCACACCGAGCAAAAACACTTCCACCATGCCCCATGGCCGCACTATCTGTATCAACCGTAACAAAAACCTGACACCCGGCCGGTGCACGTCATGCGTAGCAGGCAGCAAGATATACAACAGAATCAACAATTGCATTAATGGAAATAAAATCGTGGTGGCTGCCACCAGCATGGCCACCAGCGACATGCCATCCTCACTGAGCACAATCACCGCACCCATGAGCGTGGTCTTGCTGGTCAAACCTTGCAATTCGATCTCGACAATCGGAAAACTGTTGGCAATCACAAACATGATCAAACTGGCCAGCGTCAATGGCAGCAAGCGCTGCAAACGCTTGCCGGTATTACGTTGCAACTCGGCGCCGCAGCGCAGGCAGCGCGCTACTTCGGCCTGCTTGAGCAGTGGCCGGCGATGCACCGCATCACATTCTTCGCAGACGATCAGGTCGGGACGTTCTTGCATTGAAAAGGGGAAGCCCTATGTCGGTGAATATTGCTGGACATCAATCATAGTGAAATTCGACAATGTGCGCATGATTTGGTACGCGCCTGGCCACCTGCCTGACACATTGCTGCATTTACTATATTTGCGACTATATTTGCTGCATAACGGAATCTTGGATTCTAACAACAAAATTCGTATTCGCTGGCGCGCTTTTGTGCCAACGAATTAGATAAAGCTTGACAATGCAAACGGCAATCTTCTACAGTGGCTGAATGAACTCCGCAACACCATTCTCCCTAACACTATCGCACTGCGCTGGCTCCCTGCTAGCGTTGCTACTAGTGACGCTACTACCAGCTTCGCGCTAATCTCTTTTTCCCTTGCAGTATCTTCGCTGGCCAGCCACAGAAAGCGTCTCAAGTAGACCATCGGTGGCAAGTCCAGCAAAAACAAACAGTTGTCCATCTTTCTGAAAAGCCGTGTATGCATTTCAAACCAATCATCGCATTCTTGATGTCCGGCGAAATCGTCGCCTTGATGATATTTGCCCGCGCACTGGCGCTGCTACCGCTACCGATCGCTTGCCTGGCCTTGCGTTAGTGGCAGCCAGGCGGCTTGCAGCCACACCCAATTGACTATTTTACATTTCTCTGCAGTGACAAATTAAAGAGGCTTCATCATGATGTTAAGCAACCCGGCAGCAAAATATCGCGCATTTCCTCCCATCCCGTTGGCAGATCGCAGTTGGCCGAATCAGATCATCGACAAGCCGCCAATCTGGATGAGCACCGACCTGCGCGATGGCAATCAGGCATTGATTGAACCAATGAGCCCGGAACGCAAGCTGCGCTTCTTTGAAATGCTGCTGCAAATCGGCCTCAAGGAAATCGAAGTTGGCTTTCCGTCCGCGTCGCAAACCGACTTCGATTTCGTGCGCAAGTTGATTGAAGAAAACCGCATTCCTGATGATGTCACCATCATTGTACTGACCCAGTCCCGCGAAGAACTGATCCGCCGCACCGTCGATTCGCTGCAAGGCGCCAAGCAAGCAATTGTCCACCTCTACAATTCGGTGGCCCCGGCGTTCCGCAAGATCGTTTTCAATATGAGCCGCGATCAGATCAAGGAAATCGCCGTCTCCGGTACCCGCCTGGTCAAGGAATTGACCGATGCCCGTCCGGAAACACAATGGCGCTACGAATACTCACCCGAGTCGTTCAGCACCACCGAACTCGATTTCTCGCGCGAAATCTGCGATGCCGTCTGTGCCACCTGGGGTGCCACACCGGAACGCAAAGTTATCCTGAACCTGCCGTCAACTGTCGAGTGCAGCACACCAAATGTCTACGCCGACCAGATTGAATGGATGCATCGCAACCTGCAATACCGCGCATCGTCGATCATCTCGGTGCACCCGCATAATGACCGCGGTACCGCTGTCGCCTCCGCCGAACTGGCAGTCATGGCCGGTGCCGAACGTGTCGAGGGCTGCCTGTTTGGCAACGGCGAACGTACCGGCAACGTCGATCTGGTGACGCTGGCATTGAATCTTTACACTCAGGGCGTGCATCCTGGCCTGAACTTTTCCGACATCGACACCGTGCGTCAATGTGTCGAAGAATGCAACCAGATTCCAGTACATCCGCGCCACCCCTATGTCGGTGATTTGGTGTTTACCGCCTTCTCCGGTTCGCACCAGGATGCGATCAAAAAGGGTTTCGCCAAGCAACAGGCCGATGCCCTGTGGGAAGTCCCTTATCTGCCGATCGACCCGGCCGATCTGGGCCGCAGCTACGATGCCGTGATCCGTGTCAACAGCCAGTCCGGCAAGGGCGGCATGGCCTATCTGCTGGAACAGGAATACGGTCTGACCCTGCCGCGCCGCCTGCAAATCGAATTCAGCCGGGCGATTCAACGCCAAGCCGATGCCAGTGGCAAGGAAATTGTCGCCACCGACATCTATACCATTTTCAAGAGTGAATATCTGGACCGCAGTGCGCCGTATGTCTATCGCGCCCACCGTATGTCGGAAGACTCTGCACAGCAGGAATCGATCAAGATCGAGATCGACATCGAATGCAGCGGCGTTACGTCGACGCTGCGTGGTACCGGCAACGGTCCTATCGATGCGTTCGTCAACGCGCTCGGCCTGGATATCAAACTGATGGATTTCCATGAACACGCCATCGGCGCCGGCGCCAATGCACAGGCAGCCAGCTATATCGAACTTCGTCTCAATGAAGCGGCGACCGGCTTTGGTGTCGGCATCGACGCCAACATTGTGACGGCCTCATTCAAGGCCGTGCTGAGCGCCATCAATCGCCAGATCGCGATTGATCAGAGCGCCAATCAGACAGCTTCGCCAAAAGCAAAAGCAGCCTGATTGAGCAAGAAGCGTTAAAAAAGCCGCCGGTATCGCCACCGGCGGCTTTTTTCCTTTTTGTGCAAATACCTCAATGAAAACTGCACAACTTGGCCATACTAAAAAACTGTGCGCGCTTCATAAAACTGATGATTCTACACATTAGAAAAATCATCGTTTCGACGACGAAAATCTGCGTCTCGAATTGATCGATAGCGCTCAATCAAGTCACCAAACAATTCGGCGCGACCATTGCAGTTATATGTAGCCTGATCAGCGCCGTCCAATGTGGCGAAGGTATCCGAAAATTCGTGCCACTTGGACACAACCTCGCTCGGCCCCACATCAGCCACGCGTCGCATTGCTTCCGCAACGAACAGCCCGCAAGCATTTGGTGCATTGTCCTGCAGGTTCCTCTCGACAAAAGAACAGCGGGCACCACAACGCTCAGCCAAATTGGTCAAATGCTCTTTTTGCGCCGAATCTAGATTGGTAAGACTGCTAAAGAGTACTGCGGATTTATCCTGACCTTGATCCAACAAACCAAACAACACCCAATGTCCACGTAGCAATAGAGGAATAAATGTGCCACTAGACCTTTCCTGCTCGGCGGGAGGGCTCCGCGGATTGAGCACTGAAAGCAATTGTTCATCCAGATGCTGATGATGCACTGCTTCGTCAGAAATGCTGTGTGCCCCGCAAAAATAGAACTCAGCGCCGGTGTTGTTCAAGTGATGCGAGACAGAATCCAGTTCCGCACTGGTCACCAGACGATTTTGCGCAAATATGGCTGAATCCAGCTGTTCATCGGCAATGTATGAACAAAGACCTGGCTCTTGTACTTTTATTCGCTCCACAATATCACTACGCGACTGCGATCCCCCTGTGGTTTCGAACCCAGCCATGATCAAAATCTCTGTCGGAACGATCCACCAATCTGCCTGAGGTTTCTTTGCATTCCGCGCCGCCACCAGTTCGCACAACTTTAAACTGTCGCGCGACAGTTGTCTGACAAGAAGTTCACTTGAGCCTTCGTAGCCTACATATAAATTGAACAAAAACCGCGCTGCGGCCTGACCTTCTGCGTCACCGGAACATGCCGATGTAAAAAGCTCTTCAATCGTATTGCTATCGTTGTCTCTTGCAGCACGTTTTTTATCTTCTGGCAGATATGCCCGCCCTATCGGCGGCAAAGCTGCATTTCTATTTGTTTCTTGAAAAGCTTCTGTTCGATCAATTACAAACGCATTCCCGCCCCCACCAATCCCCCCTGTTTGAGTAGCCACAATGACGAACCTTTCGAATTAAAAAAATGTCCCCAAGTCTAAAAGGTCTATTTCGATAGCACTTGCAAGAAACAAACGCGACAATTAATTCAAGCATTTGATATTGTTTTTTCACTATGCGGATCATCCGTTAAACTGCCGCCAATCTGATCTAAATCACATAAGCAGATGACGCTAATGAACCAGTTTCCAACATAGCAGAGGATAGCAATCGTCGATGGATTACAACGATCGCGCCAGTCGTATTCCACTGTATTGCCAACACGCAGTGGCGGCAAAGAAGTTACGATAACTGGCGCGCGCATGCCCGAGCGGTGTCGCCCCGGAAGCGCCACGCAAGACGTATTGATTGACCATGAATTTACCGTTGTATTCGCCCACTGCCCCAGCGGCGACAACGTAGCCGGGATAGGCTGCATAGCTGCTTGCCGTCCACTGCCAGGCGGTATCGAACCATTGGCGCCCGCCGTTACCAAGATGGCGCGCACCATACTCCCATTCCGCCTCAGTCGGCAAACGCGCTCCAGCCCAGCGCGCGTAGGCATCAGCTTCGTAATACGACAGGTGTAATACGGTCGCATGCGGGTCCAGCGGCAACATGCCGTGCAAGGTGAATTCACTCCAATTGCCATCGAGCTGCTGCTGCCAATACACGGGATGACGCAATTGCTTGCCATTGCGCCAATCCCAACCTTCCGATAGCCAGAAGGCAGGGTTGTCATATCCACCCTGTTCGATGAACAACAGATATTCGCGATTGCTGATCAGCCGCGTCGCCATGGCAAATGCTTCGACGAATACGCGATGCAACGGCAACTCATTATCGAAACAAAAACGACCATCACTACTGCGATGTCCAAGCTCGATCACGCTGGCATCGAAGCAACACCATTCCAGTTCGGACTGCACAGGCGTCGCTGGCAAGGACCGCGGCAAATAAGCTGGCTTGAGCGGATTCAATGACAACAAATATTTGAGATCGGTCAGCATCAACTCCTGATGCTGCTGCTCATGTTGCATACCCAATTGCAGCAGTGCCAACACGGCACCATCGTCAGCATATTCGCGCAGCAGGTCTTGCATGCGCTGATCGATCTGGGCCCGATAAGCATAAATTTCTGCCAGCGCCGGGCGCGTCAGCAGACCACGTTGGGCGCGCGGATGGCGCTCACCAACACCTTCGTAATAAGAATTGAACAGAATTCGAAATGCCGGGTTAAACGGCGCAAAGTCACTTTCGAAGCGCTCCAGAATAAAGGTCTCGAAAAACCAACTGGTATGGGCCAGATGCCATTTTATCGGACTAGCGTCGGGCATCGCCTGGACGCAACAATCTTCTTCCGACAGTGGCACGGCCAGGATCATCGAATATTCGCGCACCCGCAGGAAATCGTCGATGATGCCTGCATTGGTCGACTGTACTGCTGCTTCTATCTGCATATTCTGCTTCCTTGACGTCGCGCGCCTACACCGCACGCGCATGGCACAGCATGAACCATTTACGCGCATCAAACCACATCTTGCAATGACCAAAACCGGCCTGCTGCAACAATTCGGCAAAGCTCTCCGGCGTGAATTTATAGCTGTTTTCGGTATGGATGCGCTCGCCTTGCTCGAAGCGGCGCACGCCGCCACCAGCCCAGCGCACCGTGAGCTCATTCTGTGCTTCCAGATGCATTTCCACGCGCGACTGGGCTGCATTGAAAAAACTGCGATGGCGCCAGTCGGCCAACGCAAAGTCGCTGTCGAGCAACCGATTGACGTTCAACAGTACATTGCGATTGAAGGCTGCCGTTACACCCAGCGCGTCGTCGTAGGCAGCATTGAGCACGGCGGCGTCCTTGATCAGATCGACACCGATCAAGACACCTCCTGCCTCCCCCAATTGCAAGGCATGGCGCAAACGTCGCAGGAATTGCAAGGCCTGCTCCGGGGCAAAATTACCCAATGACGATCCGGGGTAGAAAAACAGACGCTGCGTGCGTCCGACCGTGGCCGGCAATTGCAACGCACTGGAAAAGTCCATGGCAATTTCCTGCATAGGTATTGCCGGGTATTTCTGGCGCAAGTCGGCCACTGCGGCGCGTAAAAAATCAGTGGAAATATCGATCGGTACATACTGACGAGGCTGCAATGACGGAAACAGACGCGCCGCCTTGGCACAATTGCCTGCACCAAGATCAATCAAGGTCACACCTTGTCCCACGGTTGCAGCGATCTCGTCGGCGTGACGGCTGAAAATGCCAACCTCGGTGCGCGTCGGATAGTATTCGTCGAGTGCACAAATGGCTTCGAACAATTTGGAACCGAGCGCATCATAAAAATATTTAGGCGCGATGCTGGCAGACGCCGCGCTCAGACCTGCGGCCAACTCCTGACGCATTCCCTGATTGATGTGCGCCGCGCTTGAATCATCACCCTGTAATTCTTGTATGTCCTGCAACAAGCGTTGAGCCAATTTGCTCTCCTTTGTTGAAATAGCGAAAACACGATGCGCACAATGCAGGCCACAAGATTTATGTCAGTGCATGCACTACACTAGAGCGCGTTCGAGAATGATGTTGCCCCTCACGATAGTTGATTACCGCATATATTTATGCATTCTATCGACTTGCAATCACCAATGTGGTTCACATCTAGAACAAATATCCGACTGTCGGCAAATTAAGTTACCACTCCGACATCATTCACTATTGCCAACATTGTCAACATGCCATCTAGCAGCAAACCCGAACCCGCCAAAGGCAGCCTAAAGACCTTGCTAGGCCTATTCCCTTTCCTCAAACCTTATGGTCGTCAATTCCTGCTGGCCGGGCTGGCGCTGATTGTTGCTGCCACTGCCACGCTGGCAATCCCATACGCATTCAAGCAGATGATTGACCTCGGCTTCGGTGCCAATGGCATCGGTGGCGGCAAGAGTACCTTGCACATCGACCTGTATTTCCTGGCATTATTCGGCGTAGCCTGTATCCTGGGCGTGGCCACAGCGGCGCGCTTCTATATGGTGTCTTGGCTTGGCGAACGGGTCACCGCCGACTTGCGCAGCGCGGTCTACGCGCATGTGGTCACGCAGAGCCCGCAATTCTTCGAAACCACCAAGACCGGTGAAGTGCTGTCGCGCCTGACCACCGACACCACCTTGATCCAGACCCTGGTCGGCACCAGCATCTCGATGGCCTTGCGCAATGCCTTGCTGTTTGCTGGCGGCTTAGTCATGCTGTTCGTCACCAGCGTCAAACTGTCATCCATCATTATTGTCATGTTGGCTGCCGTGGTATTGCCGATCGTGTTTTACGGTCGGCGCGTGCGCAAGCTGTCACGCGAGTCGCAGGACCGCGTCGCCGATGCCTCGGCGCTGGCCGGTGAAATCCTCAATGCCATGCCGACTGTGCAAGCCTTCACCCATGAAGACATTGAAGCCCGCCGTTTCGGCACCTCGGTGGAACGGGCATTCCATACCGCCATGCAGCGTATCCGGGCGCGTTCGGTGCTGACCTTGATGGCGATTTTGCTGGTGTTCGGCGCGATTGTATTTGTGCTATGGCTAGGTGCACATGCGGTGGTACAAGGCAGCATGAGCGGCGGCGATCTGGGCCAGTTCATTCTGTATGCCTCATTGGTGGCCGGTTCGATT
>Ga0066798_10000828_pt1 | contig 14433 bp, 12 predicted proteins | sample PersoiDNA2013203_FD_70961 | JGI IMG/M metagenome (GOLD analysis project Ga0066798, IMG submission 70961) | Permafrost soil microbial communities from the Arctic, to analyse light accelerated degradation of dissolved organic matter (DOM) -... | ecosystem: Environmental > Terrestrial > Soil >...
AACCATTTATTACGGAGCCCTGCCATGTCCACTGCAACGTCCTTGTTCATTCAGGCTGAACCTTATCTGTGGCCTTACGACGGTGCTCTAACGCCGGCCAATACCGCCTTGATCGTGATCGACATGCAGATCGATTTCTGCGGCATCGGCGGTTACGTCGACAAGATGGGCTATGACCTGTCACTCACGCGCGCGCCGATTACTCCGATCAAACATGTGCTCACTGCCATGCGTGCCGGCGGCTACACCATCATCCATACGCGTGAAGGCCATCGGCCCGACTTGTCCGACCTGCCCGCCAACAAGCGCTGGCGCTCGCGCCAGATCGGCAGCAATGGCGTCGGCATCGGCGACGATGGCCCCTGCGGAAAGATCCTGGTCCGTGGCGAACCGGGTTGGGAAATCATTCCGGAACTGGCACCGATTACCGGTGAAATCATCATCGACAAACCCGGCAAGGGCTCGTTTTGCGCCACCGATCTGGAACTGGTGTTGCACACGCGCGGCATCCGCAATCTGGTGCTGACCGGCATCACCACCGACGTCTGTGTGCACACCACCATGCGCGAAGCCAATGACCGTGGCTTTGAATGCGTGATGCTGGCCGACTGCTGTGGCGCCACCGACTACGACAACCATCTGGCGGCACTGTCCATGATCAAGATGCAGGGCGGTGTGTTCGGTGCGGTGTCCGATTCTGCCGCCTTGATCAATGTGATAGGGAGATAGCCATGCATGCGCTTGAGCTGGAGATCATCGGCGCGGGCAAATCGTTTGGCGACTTCCGGGCGCTGGACGCGGTCTCGCTGCACATCAAGGCCGGCACCATCCATGCGCTGCTGGGCGAGAACGGTGCTGGCAAGAGCACGCTGGTCAAGGGCCTGGTCGGCTATAGTCCGCTCGACCAGGGCATGATCATGGCCGATCGCCGTGAAGTCGATATCCGCGGTGCCCGCGTGCCCAATGCGCTGGGCATTGGCATGGTGTATCAGCATTTCACGCTGGCACCGAATCTGTCGGTGGCCGAAAACCTGTTGCTGGCGCGCGGCCGTATGCCCTGGCGCATCCATTGGCAGCAGGAGCGTGCCGCCTTGCAGGAATTCATGCAGACGATGCCGTTCCGGCTCGATCTGGAGCGCGCCATCAGCGGCTTGTCGGCCGGTGAAAAACAGAAACTGGAAATTCTCAAGCAACTCTACCTGCGTCGCCGTTTCCTGATTCTCGATGAACCAACCTCGGTGTTGACGCCGCAGGAAGCCGATGAAGTGCTGGGCCTGATGCGCGAGCTGACGCGCCAGCAGCAATTGACGGTATTGATGATCACCCACAAATTCCACGAAGTGACGGCCTATGCCGACGATGTCACGGTGCTGCGCAAGGGCTGTCTGGTCGGCAGCTGCGCAGTTGCTGACACCACCCCGGCACAACTGGCGCACTGGATGATGGGCCAGGCGCGCGTCGAAACCGCTGCTGTGGCGCGCCCCCCCGTACCTCCGCAAGCCGCGGTCGGTTTGCAAGTGGATCAACTACTGGTACACAACGACCGTGGCGTGATCGCCGTCAACGGTTTGTCCTTGCAGGTCCGGCACGGCGAAATCGTCGGGTTGGCCGGCATCTCCGGTAACGGTCAGAAAGAATTGGTCGAAAGTCTGCTCGGCCAGCGTCGGCGGCTGTCCGGCAGCATCCGTATCGACGATGCCGATTACCATGCCAGCCGTGCCGAAATGCGGCAGCAGCGGGTCTTTGCACTGCCCGAAGAACCGCTGCGCAATGCCTGCATCGCCAGCATGAGCGTGGCCGAAAACATGGCCTTGCGTGCATTCGATGTGGCACCGTTCAAGCGCCGTGGCTGGCTATCCTGGTGCCTTGATCGCAGCGCCATGCGGCGCCGTGCGCAGGCCTTGATCACCGCCTTCAATGTCAAGCCACCGCTACCGGAACGCGCCATCGGCACGCTGTCGGGCGGGAATGTGCAACGTGCCGTGCTGGCGCGGGAACTGGGGGATGCCACGGCGGCGGCAGTCAATGTGCTGATCGTCGCCAACCCGGTATTCGGACTCGATTTCGCGTCGGTGGCCGATATCCATGCGCGCCTGTTGCAGGCGCGCAGCCTTGGTGCGGCGGTACTGCTGGTCAGTGAAGATCTCGATGAGTTACTTGAATTGTCGGACCGCATCCTGGTCATGACCGATGGCTGTATCGTCCATAGTACCGACGCCGCCAACGCCGACCGCACCGCACTGGGGCGCTGGATGGCCGGCCATCACGAACACTGCGCCCCGGCCAGCCAATTGGAGACCGCATGATCAGCATCAATGCCAACCCTTACACTTACCAATGCGACCCGCGCCATACCGCGCTGGTGGTGATCGACATGCAGCGCGATTTCATCGAAGAAGGTGGTTTCGGCAGCGTGCTCGGCAATGACGTGCGGCCCTTGGCTGAGATCGTACCGACCGTGGCGGCCCTGCTGGCGCTGGCACGCAGTCAAGAGCTGCTGGTAGTGCATACGCGTGAGTCGCATCTGCCTGATCTGGCCGACTGTCCACCGGCCAAGCTGCGGCGCGGCAATCCGACGCTGGGCATCGGTGACAACGGGCCGATGGGGCGCATCCTGGTACGCGGCGAAGTGGGCAATCAGATTCTGCCGTTGCTGGCACCGTTGGCTGGCGAACTGGTGATCGACAAACCCGGCAAAGGCGCGTTTTATGCCACCGACCTGCATCAGCAATTGCAGCAGCGCGGCATCAGCCACCTGCTATTTGCTGGCGTGACCACCGAAGTGTGCGTGCAAACCTCGATGCGCGAAGCCAATGATCGCGGCTATGAATGCCTGATCGTCGCCGATGCCTGCGCCAGTTACTTTCCGGTGTTTCATCAGGCCACGCTGGCCATGCTGACCGCACAAGGCGGCATCGTCGGCTGGCAGGCGCCGCTAGCCACGGTCCAAGCTGCCTTTGCTTAACTTAACTATTTGAACCAGAGAAAGCCACCATGCAAGTCAATTTGCCCGAGGTTGTCGGTGAAGTCGAACAGGCGTTCGCCGACTATGAACGCGCCCTGTTGATCCACGATATCGTCACGCTCGACCGCTGGTTCTGGTATGACCCGCAAACCGTGCGCTATGGCGTGGCAGAAATCCTGCTCGGCGGCGAAGCGATCCGCCAATACCGCCAGAGTTGCGCACCAGTGCATCCGTCGCGGCGCTTGCAGCGTACGGTGGTGACGACGTTTGGCCTTGACTATGCTACTGTCAGCACGGAATTCAGCGCCGATGACATCGATAAAATTGGCCGGCAGATGCAAACCTGGGTGCGCATGGAAACCGGTTGGCGCATTGTCGCCGCCCATGTCAGCCTGATGCCATGAATCTGCACCAACACCACATTGCAGCACTGCGCTGCAAACCCCTTCTTTCCTGGATTTTTGTTGAAGACGTCTTGCCATGACCGTAACTGCTGCGAACCCACTTGCTGAACAGGTCTATACCCGACTCAAGGACGACATCTTCAATTTCCGTCTGCTACCGGGCGACAATTTCACCGAAACCGAAATGGCGCTGAGCTATGGTGTATCGCGCACGCCGCTGCGTGATGCGCTGTTCCGTATGCAGCGCGAAGGCTATCTGGAAGTCGGCTTCCGTCGTGGCTGGCGGGTGCGGCCGATCGATTTCGACCGGCTCGACGATCTCTATGATCTGCGCATCGTGCTGGAAATGGCCTCGCTGGAGCGCCTGTGTCAGAAAGCCGACCCCTCGCCCGAACTGGAGGCGCTCAATGCCATCTGGCTAGTGCCGGAAGAACAACGCGAAAGCGAAGCGGTGCGCGTCGCCGAATTCGATGAACAATTTCACACCAATCTGGTAGCCGCGGCCGGCAATGAGGAAATGACCCGGATTCATACCGAAGTGACCGAAAAAATCCGCATCGTGCGCCGGCTCGACTTTTTGAAGAAGAACCGCGTCGATGCCACCTATGAAGAACACGGCAAGATTCTCAAGCTGATTGCCAAGCGCAAGACCACCGAAGCGCAGATTCTGCTGCGCGCCCATATCACGCAAAGCAAGCTGGAAGTGCGCAAGATCACCATCTGGATGCTGGCCGAAGCGCGCCAGCAGCAATTGCAGGTCGCCCTGCCAGAGGCAGTTACCAACGGGAAATAATACAAAAAAGCATCACTTTTAGCGCGAATTGCTCCGGCACAAGCGGCCGGGCCGGCATTTACGCCGACATCACCGGCAATTACGAGGTAAGCCACCGAAAACATTTATAATGGAAGGCTTTTGCAACGGCCTCACTTTTAACGTCTTCCATGAAGGTATTTCGCGGACTTCCCAACGCCGAATCGCGTGCGCCCTGCGCCCTGACGATCGGCAACTTCGACGGTGTACACCGTGGCCACCAGGCGCTGCTGGCGCAGGTGCGTGCAGCGGCCAGCCGTTTGAACCTGGATGCCGCCGTCATGACCTTCGAGCCGCATCCGCGCGAATTCTTTGCGCAACTGATGGGCACCCCCGAAAAAGCGCCGCCGCGCATCGCCAATCTGCGCGATAAATTGCAGTCGCTGTCCAATGCTGGCGTTGACCGCGTCATCGTCGAGCATTTCAACAGCAACTTTGCAGCGCTGTCGCCGCAGGAATTCATTGAAAAAATTCTAGTGCAAGGCTTACACGTGCGCTGGCTCATGGTTGGTGAAGACTTCTGCTTCGGCTCGCGCCGCGCCGGCAGCCTGGAAACCCTGATCGCAGCGGGCCAGCAATATGGCTTTGAAGTCCACACCATGCCCAATGTCACCAATGACGGCGTGCGCATTTCTTCGTCGGCCATCCGTGCGGCGCTGGCGCAGACCGATTTCCCGCATGCCCGGCAATTGCTGGGACATGCTTACGCGATTTCCGGCCATGTGGTGCATGGCAAGAAGCTGGGTCGCACCATTGGTTTCCCGACGCTGAACATGCGCGTCGGTCACAAGCGGCCAGCCTTGTCGGGTATCTTTGTGGTGCAGGTGCATGGCATCCATGACGATCCCGCTGCGCCGCCCATGCCTGCGGTGGCTAGCCTGGGTGTGCGTCCGACCGTGGACGACAGCGGCCGGGTCTTGCTGGAAACCCATTTGTTCGACTACAGCGGCGATTGCTACGGCAAATTGCTGCGCGTCGAGTTTTTGAAAAAACTGCGCGACGAAGAAAAATACGTCGATCTGCCGACCCTGACCGCTGCCATCGAACGCGATGCGCAACAGGCCCGCGCCTGGTTTCAGGAACAGACTGTTTCCGCCATTTCCGCCACCGACCGAATTTGACGCTGGTCCACTCCGCTGTCGACGCCGGCTGATGCGCTGCCGTCGACATCCACCCCGGCCTGCGCCGCTCACAGAATCAACGCGATAGACTGAAAAAAACTTATGTCGAACAACGAAACTCCAAAACCAAACAAAGCTGGCAAGGCTGACGCCAAGACGCCATCCAAGTATCCGGTCAACATGACCGAAACCGCGTTCCCGATGCGCGGCGACCTCGCCAAGCGCGAACCGCAATGGGTTCAGCAATGGCAGACCAGCAAGGTCTATGACCGCATCCGCAAGGCCTCGGCCGGACGTCCCAAGTTCATCTTGCACGATGGCCCACCGTACGCCAATGGCGAGATCCACCTTGGTCACGCGGTCAACAAGATCCTCAAGGACATGATCGTCAAGGCACGCAACATGGCCGGCTTCGATGCGCAATATGTGCCGGGCTGGGATTGCCATGGCATGCCGATCGAAATCCAAATCGAAAAGAAGTACGGCAAGAATCTGCCGGTGGCCGAAGTGCAAGCCAAGGCACGCGCCTACGCCAACGAACAGATCGAGCTGCAAAAGAAGGATTTCATCCGCCTCGGCGTGCTCGGCGAATGGGACAACCCATACAAGACCATGAATTTTTCCAACGAAGCCGATGAGCTGCGCGCACTCGGCACAATCCTGGAAAAAGGCTATGTCTATCGCGGCCTGAAGCCGGTCAACTGGTGCTTCGATTGCGGTTCAGCGCTGGCTGAGGCCGAAGTTGAATACCAGGACAAGCGCGACCCGGCCATCGACGTCGGCTTCGCCTTTGCCGAACCGGAAAAAATCGCCAAGGCCTTCGGTCTGGCGCAATTGCCGCTGGCCAACGGTTACATCGTGATCTGGACCACTACCCCCTGGACCATCCCGTCCAACCAGGCCTTGAACGTCCATCCGGAATTCGACTATGCGCTGGTGCAGACCGAGCGCAATGGCGAACCGTTGCTGCTGATCCTGGCTAACGATCTGGTCGAAGCCAGTCTGCAGCGCTACGGCCTGCAAGGCAAAGTGATCGCCACTACCAAGGGTGAAGCACTGGCGCTGATCAGCTTCAAGCATCCGCTGGCCACGGCCGATGCTGGCTATGACCGTCTGTCGCCGATCTATCTGGGCGACTACGTGACTGCCGACAGCGGTACCGGCGTGGTGCACTCGGCCCCCGCCTACGGCATTGAAGACTTTGTGTCCTGCAAGGCGCACGGCATGAAGGATGACGCCATCCTCAGCCCGGTCATGGGCGATGGCCGTTATGCATCGAGCCTGCCGCTGTTTGCTGGCTTGACCATCTGGGAAGCATCCAAACCGATCTGCGCCAAGCTGGAAGAAACCGGTGCGCTGTTCAAGCTGGTCATGTTCGACCATAGCTATATGCATTGCTGGCGCCATAAAACACCGATCATCTATCGCGCCACGTCACAGTGGTTCGCCAGCATGGACAACACCCCCAAGGATGGCGGCAAGAGTCTGCGCGAAACCGCCTTGCAAGGCATCGAAGACACCGCCTTCTTCCCGCTCTGGGGCAAGGCGCGTCTGCATGGCATGATCGCCAACCGTCCCGACTGGACGCTGTCGCGCCAACGCCAATGGGGCGTGCCGATGGCCTTCTTCGTGCACAAGGAAAGCGGCCAGTTGCATCCACGCACGCCGGAATTACTGGAACAGATTGCCCAGCGCATCGAGCAGCATGGCATCGAAGCCTGGCAGGCGCTCGATCCGAAGGAATTGCTTGGCGACGAAGCCGATCAATACCTGAAGAACAAGGATACGCTGGACGTCTGGTTCGACTCCGGCTCGACCCATCAAACCGTCATGCGCGGCTCGCACAAGCAGCAATTGCAATTCCCGGCGGACCTGTATCTGGAAGGCTCGGACCAGCATCGCGGCTGGTTCCATTCGTCATTGTTGACCTCGTCCATGCTCAATGGCTGCGCGCCGTACAAGGCATTGCTGACGCACGGTTTCGTCGTCGATGGCGAAGGCCGCAAGATGTCGAAGTCGCTCAAGAACGGCGTTGAACCGCAAAAGGTAGCGGATTCCCTGGGCGCGGAAATCCTGCGCCTGTGGGTAGCCTCCAGCGATTACTCGGGCGAAATCTCGATCTCCGACGAAATTCTCAAGCGCGTCACCGAAGCCTATCGTCGCATCCGCAACACGCTGCGTTTCTTGCTGGCCAACACGGCGGACTTCGATCCTGCGTTGCACAGCGTGCCGGTGGCCGAGATGCTGGAAATTGACCGCTATGCGATCGCCAATATGGCTAATCTGCAAAAGGATATCCTGGCGCATTACGAAGTCTATGAATTCCATCCGGTGGTATCCAAGCTGCAGATGTATTGCTCGGAAGACCTCGGCGGCTTCTATCTCGATATTCTCAAGGATCGCTTGTACACCAGCGGTGTCGACTCGCACGCACGTCGTTCGGCGCAAACCGCGATCTGGCACATCACGCAATCGCTGTTGCGCCTGATGGCACCGACCTTGTCCTTCACCGCCGAAGAAGCTTGGGGTTTCTTTGCCAGCAAGGAAGTGTTTGCCGCCAGTGCCGAAACCATCTTCACGCAAACCTATTACACCTTGCCGGAAGTGGCACAAGCCGAAGCGCTGGTCGCCAAGTTCAACGTGCTGCATGAAATCCGCGCCGCCGTGAGCAAGCAATTGGAAGAAGTGCGGATTGCCGGTGGCATCGGTTCGTCGCTGCAGGCAGAAGTCGAATTGAAGGTCAGCGCTGAACAGGCAGTGTTGCTTGACAGCCTCGGCGACGACCTCAAGTTCGTCTTGATCACCTCGGCCGCCACCGTCACCACGGTCGCGACCGAAGCAGAGCAAGCGATTGTCGTGACACCGTCGACGCAACAGAAGTGCGAACGCTGCTGGCATTACCGTGCCGACGTCGGCACCCATCCGGAACATGCCGGATTGTGCGGCCGTTGTGTCACCAATCTGTTCGGCCAAGGCGAAACTCGTCACTTCGCTTGATGTCTTAAGCCTCACCGGTGCCGCTGGCCTGCTGTTTGCAGCGCAGCGGCGCTGGCGTTTTTCTCCGATCCCCCAACCTCTTCGCGTGTGCCCTCTATGGCTAGCAAAAAAAGCTTTTCTTCCACTTCCAGCAATAGCCTCCTGCCCTGGCTGGGGATTTCACTCATCGTCTTGTTGCTCGATCAGTTGAGCAAGATCACCATCCTCAAGCTGTTCCACTACGGCGAATCGATGGCGGTGACCAGTTTCTTCAATCTGGTGCTGGTGTATAACAAAGGCGCCGCGTTCAGTTTTCTGGCCGCAGAGTCGGGCTGGCAGCGTCACCTGTTCACCGTGATCGGCATTGGCGCGGCCATTTACATCATTTACCTGCTCAGAAAGCACGCCGGACAGCGTATGTTCTGTTGCGCACTGGCCTTGATCCTGGGTGGCGCTATCGGCAACGTGGTCGATCGCATCCTGTACGGTCATGTGATCGACTTCCTCGATGTGTTTCTGGGCAACTGGCATTGGCCGGCCTTCAACATCGCCGACAGTGCGATTTGCGTCGGTGCGGTATTGTTCGTACTCGATGAACTGCGCCGCGTGAACAAGTAATTCAGCAACAAGGTGCGGCAAGCGTTCTGGTTCCACCAAGATCGATAAGGAGCAAGACAATGGATCTCGCGGGCAAAAAGATTGTTCTCGGCCTGACCGGTGGCGTGGCCTGCTACAAAGCTGCCGAACTGGCGCGCGCGCTAGGCAAGGCGGGGGCCTCGGTGCAGGTCGTGATGACCCAGGCGGCGACGCAATTCATCACCAGCATCACCATGCAGGCATTGACTGGCAACACCGTCTACACCGATCAATGGGATACGCGTATTGCCAACAATATGCCGCATATCGATCTGACACGCGGCATTGATGCCATTGTGATCGTGCCCTGCTCGACCGATTTCATTTTCAAACTGGCGCATGGCGCCTGCGACGACCTGCTGTCGACCTTATGCGTGGCGCGGCCGCACGATGTACCGCTGATGCTGGCGCCAGCCATGAATGTGGAAATGTGGCAAAACCCGGCAACGCAGCGCAATGTGGTGCAACTCCAGCAAGACGGTATTCACCTGCTTGGCCCTGATTCGGGCGACCAGGCTTGCGGCGAAGTCGGTTTGGGCCGCATGCTCGAACCGGCCCAATTAATGGAAGAAATCGTCGCTGCGTTCCAGCCCAAGCTGCTGGCCGGACGGCGTGTGCTGATGACGGCCGGACCGACGTTTGAACCAATCGATCCGGTGCGCGGCATCACCAATCTGTCGTCTGGCAAGATGGGCTACGCTCTGGCGCGTGCAGCCAGGGAAGCCGGTGCCGAGGTGCTGCTGGTATCCGGCCCAACCGCGCTGGCGGCGCCCTATGGCGTGCGTCGGGTCGATGTACAGACGGCGGTACAAATGCAGCAGGCTGTGCTCGACAATGTCGCCGCACAGGATATTTTCATCGCCGTGGCAGCCGTGGCCGATTGGCGCGTAACCAATGTGAGTACGCAAAAAATCAAGAAAGACAGCGCCGATGCCACGCCGACGCTGGAGTTCGAAGCCAATCCCGACATTCTGGCCGAAGTCGCGGCGCTGCCGCCCGAGCAGCGACCTTACTGCGTCGGATTCGCAGCTGAATCCGAACAGTTGGAAGAACACAGCGAAGCCAAACGCCGCAGGAAAAACATTCCCTTACTGATCGGCAATATCGGCCATCAAACCTTTGGCAAGGACGACAATACCTTGATGCTGTTCGATGAACGTGGCCATACCGGCCTGCCACGTGCGGACAAGCAGACGCTGGCGCGACAACTGGTGCGCGAGATCGCCACACGCATGAGCAAGGTCTGAAGCACGCCTGCGCGTAGCGCACCTCCCCATTTCCCATTCACTCTTCCTGTTTCCCATGAAAAATATAGACGTCAAAATTCTCGATCCACGTATGAAGGAACAATTGCCTGCCTACGCCACCAGTGGCAGCGCCGGCCTGGATTTGCGCGCCTGTCTGGATGCGCCATTGACGATTGCGCCCGGCACCACCCACCTGATTCCAACCGGCCTGGCCATCCATATTGCCGATCCGGCGTATGCCGCATTGATCCTGCCGCGCAGCGGACTGGGCCATAAACACGGCATCGTGCTCGGCAATCTGGTCGGCTTGATCGACTCCGATTATCAAGGCCAATTGATGATCTCGACATGGAACCGCGGCCAGACTGAATTTGTCTTAAATCCGATGGAGCGCCTGGCGCAACTGGTGATCGTGCCGGTGCTGCAGGTTGGCTTCAATGTGGTCGAAGAATTCGACAACAGTGAACGCGGTGCCGGTGGCTTCGGCAGTACCGGCAAGCACTGAAAACCTGCCTGCGATCTTACTGCCAGACCATGCTCCAGCGTCGGGCCGTATTCGGAATCCTCATGTACTAAAGTACATTCCAGAAGTTGTGGAACTGAGCCCGCTCCGACTGCCATTGGCGGATGGCCTCGCAGTAAGATCGTAAACAGGTGTTGCGCTCTGCGCCGCCACGATATGAATTTTTAGGAGAATATTGGATGTTCGCAACACTACAAGAGTATCGGGATCGGCTGCAACTGACGCTGACGCTGATACCAGTCGCATTGCTGGCCGCTTGCGTGACGCCGCCGCCAGGCCTGCCCGACCAACCGGTCGCCAGCGTGGTTGTGCCAGTGACCTCCAAAGCTCCGGTCGATACACCCGAGCAAGCTGCCTTGCGCAAGCTGACCGGACAACAAGATCGTCTATACCGCGTGGCCGCGCCGCTGCTGACCAGCAATGCACCATTGTGCAAAGGCAATGCACGCAATCTGCTCGGCTTCACAGCCAAAAACAAATACTCGTATCCAGCCGAATATGTCAATGCGGCGCAAGGCATGGGTTATGACGACCGCCTGCAAGTGACTGGCGTATTGCCCGGCAGCGGTGCTGCACGTGCTGGCGTGCAACGCGGCGATGTATTGCTGGCAGTGGCCGACAAACCCTTGCCGCAAGGCGCCGATGCTGAACGCCAGGCCGCCAATGTTCTGGGCCCTCTGGTGACCGGCCGTGCGCCAATCAAGCTGACTGTCATGCGTGGCAAGTCGCAACAGAGTTTGATCGTGCCGCTGACGCTGGCCTGCGCTTTCAGCATCGAACTGGGCAATGCCGACAACGTCAATAGTTATGCCGATGGCCGCCGCGTGCTGATTACCCGCGGCATGATTAATTTTATCCAATCAGACGAAGAGTTGGCGTATGTGATTGCCAAGGACATGGCGCACAACTCGCTCGGTCATGCCATCCGTCAGCGCATGGTCGCGACCACCGGCAGCGTAATCGACAACCTCATGCGCGTGCAACCTGATTTGACGGCTGCGGCGGGCACTGGTGGCATTCGCCCTTATCCGCAAGAGCTCGATGCGGCAGCCGACAATCTGGCGCTCTACCTGCTGGTGCGTGCCGGCTATGGCATCGATAACTATGTGAAATTCTGGCAGCGTCTGGCCACGCAATATCCCGCCAGCGTACCGAATGGCTATACTGCGCTGCATCCGGCGACTGCCTATCGCATGGCCATGATTGACAAAGCTACAGCAACCCTGAAAGCCAAGCAGGCTGCTGGCAAGCCTTTGCTGCCATAAGCTACATTTACGTGGTGCCTGACTCAATCAGGCACCATCCATCAAGATAAAAAAAGCCTGGAACGTTTTGCGTTCCAGGCTTTTTTATTGGTCCGTCGAAACCGCTTATTCGACTTCCAGCTTCTCTTGTGGCTCTTCCGGCGGCGGCGTTGAATCGTCGCCCTCGGGGAACTCCAGCCGGACCTGATCCTTGTCATCCAGCTCGACCGTGACACGACCACCGCTGACCAGACGGCCAAACAGTAATTCGTCGGCTAGCGCCTTGCGTATCATGTCCTGAATCAGACGCGACATCGGACGGGCGCCCATGAGCGGATCGAAGCCCTTCTTGCCCAGGAATTTGCGCAGACTATCCGTGAATACGGCTTCCACCTTCTTCTCGTGCAATTGCTCTTCCAGCTGCATCAGGAACTTGTCGACCACGCGCAGGATGACATCTTCGTCGAGCGCACGGAAGCTGATGATGGAATCGAGACGATTGCGGAACTCCGGCGTAAACATACGCTTGATATCCGCCATTTCGTCGCCGGCTTCCTTCTTGTCGGTGAAACCGATCGAACGCTTCTGCAAGCTCTCGGCACCCGCATTGGTGGTCATCACAATGATCACGTTGCGGAAGTCAGTCTTGCGACCGTTGTTGTCGGTCAAGGTGCCATGATCCATCACCTGCAACAGAATGTTGAAGATGTCGGGATGGGCCTTTTCGATTTCATCGAGCAGCAGCACCGCATGCGGCTTCTTGGTAATCGCTTCGGTCAACAGACCACCTTGGTCGAAACCGACATAACCAGGTGGCGCACCGATCAAGCGGCTGACCGCATGACGCTCCATGTACTCGGACATGTCAAAGCGAATCAGCTCGATGCCCATGATGAACGCCAATTGCTTGGCGACTTCGGTCTTGCCAACACCCGTCGGACCGGAGAACAAGAACGAGCCGATAGGCTTGTCCGTCTTGCCCAGACCGGCACGTGCCATCTTGATGGCTGACGCCAGTGCTTCGATAGCCGGATCCTGACCGAACACCACGTTCTTGAGATCGCGGTCGATCGTTTGCAGCTTGCTGCGGTCATCTTGATTGACCGACTGCGGTGGAATGCGCGCGATCTTGGCAATGATTTCCTCGATCTCGGACTTGCCAATCGTTTTCTTCTGCTTCGACTTCGGCAAGATGCGTTGCGCCGCACCAGCTTCATCGATCACATCGATTGCCTTGTCGGGCAAATGACGATCATTGATGAAGCGCGCTGCCAACTCGGCTGCTGAAGTCAGTGCCGATGCCGAATACTTGACGCCGTGATGTTCTTCGAACTTGGACTTCAGGCCGCGCAGAATCTGCACAGTCTGCTCGACCGTCGGTTCGTTGACGTCGATCTTCTGGAAGCGACGGGCCAACGCGTGATCTTTTTCGAACACGCCACGGTATTCGGTGTAAGTAGTTGCACCGATACACTTCAACTGTCCGCTCGACAATGCCGGCTTGAGCAAATTGGAAGCATCCAGCGTACCGCCCGAGGCCGAACCGGCACCGATAATAGTATGGATTTCATCGATGAACAAAACGCCATTCGGGCTATCCTTCAATTGCTTGAGGACTGCTTTCAGACGCTGCTCGAAATCGCCGCGATATTTGGTGCCGGCCAGCAGTGCACCCATGTCGAGCGAATACACCACGGCATTCTTGAGAATTTCCGGCACGTCGTTTTGCGTGATGCGCCATGCCAGGCCTTCGGCAATGGCGGTCTTGCCCACGCCGGCTTCACCGACCAGCAAGGGATTGTTCTTACGACGGCGGCACAGGGTCTGGATCACGCGCTCGACTTCTGCATCGCGGCCGATCAAGGGATCAATCTTGCCTTCGGCAGCAGCCTTGTTGAGGTTTTGCGTGAACTGATCGAGCGGACTTTCCTTTTGCTGGCCTTCGGTCTGCACGTCTTCCGCTCCTTCAGGCGCCTTTTGCGAATCAGCTTGCTGATCCTTGCGCACACCATGAGAAATGAAATTGACTACGTCCAGGCGGGTGACGCCCTGTTGATGCAGATAATAGACAGCGTGCGAATCCTTCTCGCCGAAGATCGCCACCAACACATTGGCGCCAGTGACTTCCTTCTTGCCATTCGAGGCCGACTGGACGTGCATAATCGCACGCTGAATCACGCGCTGGAAACCCAGCGTCGGTTGCGTGTCGACCTCATTGGTACCGGGCACGGTGGGCGTGTTATCGGTAATGAAGTTGGTCAGTGTCTTGCGCAGATCGTCGATATTGACCGAGCAGGCACGCATCACTTCGGCCGCTGATGGATTATCCAGCAACGCCAGCAGCAGATGCTCCACTGTTATGAATTCATGACGCGATTGCCTTGCTTCGACAAAGGCCATGTGCAAACTGACTTCCAATTCCTGCGCAATCATGCTTCCTCCATCACGCACTGCAGGGGGTGCCCTGCTTTCCTAGCGTGGGTTAATACGAGTTCAACTTTTGTGG
>Ga0066798_10000832_pt1 | contig 14322 bp, 11 predicted proteins | sample PersoiDNA2013203_FD_70961 | JGI IMG/M metagenome (GOLD analysis project Ga0066798, IMG submission 70961) | Permafrost soil microbial communities from the Arctic, to analyse light accelerated degradation of dissolved organic matter (DOM) -... | ecosystem: Environmental > Terrestrial > Soil >...
GACTTGTGCTTTGACCGGGTCGCGTTGTTGAATATTGCCCCAGGCAATCGTCGTCAGTTGTGATTCGATCACGCTGCGCATATTGCGCATCTCGCTGAGCATTTCTGCCATTTGCTGGCTTGGTGATTTAGTTGTTTTAGGTATTTGAAGTGGTGCCTGCGCAATAGACCTAGCTAATTCATTGGCTAACTTATTTGCTAACTCAATCGCTTTATCATCATTCGCCTGAGTTTCTGTAGTGGAGGATGCTGCAGTAACAGAACCTGTAGTAGCAGAAGCTGTATTAACTATTCTGGCATTATTGGTATTAAATGTGGCTGCTTGATCACGATTATTCTTGTTAAGTAACGATAATAATGTAGGTGGATCGTTGCTCTCGTTGCTCTCGTTGCTTTGTGGCTGATGCTGGCTTGGAGATTGGCGCTGATTATCTTCTTTAGCGACCATGTCATCTCTAGCGACCATGTTTTGCATGTCTTCTTCTTTGAAAGCCATGATTTCGTTGCCGCCGTTCATGGCGCGATTAGATAAGATGACCGCATCTTCTCCTAACTCTTTGCGCACCAAGCTCAGTGCTTCACGTGAGTTTTTGCCAAAAAATCGTTTTATGTTCATGCTGGACCTCCAATAAGACTAGTAACACGTATTGTTTTTGAATCAGGTAATTCTTCGTGAGATAACACACGAAGGTTAGGCACTGCGCGGCGCAAAAACTTAGATAGCGCTGATCGAAGCGGGGCAGAGACCAGCAATACCGGCGTCATGCCCATCTGTTCTTGCAGTTTTGCCGCGGCTTCAGCTTGCCTTGAGAGTGTTTCTGCCATGCCAGGCTCTATCGCAGAACCAGCGGCGCCGTTGCTTTGCATGGCTTGTGTCAATAGGCGTTCCAGATTGCTGTCCAGTGTCATCACTGTTACTTCGTTACCGACAGGGAATAGTTGCTGCACGATGGCACGACCAAGTTGCACACGGACTAATGTTGTCAACTCATTGGTATCCTGTGTCTGGCTGGCATATTCTGAAAGCGTTTCAACGATGGTGCGCATGTCACGAATATGCACGCCTTCAGTCAATAGGTTTTGCAACACTTTTTGAATCACAGATAGTGACATTACTTTCGGGACTAAGTCTTCAACCAGTTTCGGGGACTCTTTACCGATATGGTCTAGCAATTGTTGAACTTCCTGGCGGCCTAATAGTTCGGCGGCATGCATGGAGATAATGTGGTTCAGGTGTGTAGCAATCACGGTGCCCGCATCTACCACGGTGTAGCCCATGTTTTGTGCCTCATCGCGCATGCCGTTGTCTATCCATACCGCGGGTAAACCAAACGCAGGGTCAGTGGTGACTGGGCCAGCCAAGGTGCCTGTTACCATGCCAGGGTCAATGGCTAAGTATTGACCGTAATGGGATTCGCCATTGGCAATATCTACGCCTTTTAACGTGATGCGATAATTCGACGGTTTAAGTTCCAAGTTGTCACGGATATGCACCGTTGGCGCTAAAAATCCGACTTCTTGCGCGAATTTTTTGCGTAAGCCTTTAATGCGTTTGAGCAGATCGCCGCCTTGCGCTTTATCTACCAGTGGAATCAGGCGGTAGCCTACTTCCAGCCCCACTAAATCTACCGGCGTCACATCATCCCAGCTGGCTTCTTCTGTTTCTGAAATCACTTCTGCTTTTTCTTCTACAGCAGGCTCAGCATCGGCTGATTTTTTTTGTTCATCAACGACATAAGCAATGCCAGCAAGTAGTGCCGCCAACATTAGAAACGCGAAATGCGGCATGCCGGGAATCGCACCCATGCCGCCGATAATGCCTGCTGTCACATAGATGACTTTAGCTTTAGAGAACAGTTGTGTGACCAGTTGGCCGCCAATATCTTCATTATTGGATACCCTTGATACCACCACACCGGCTGCGACTGAAATAATGAGTGATGGGATTTGTGCGACCAGGCCATCGCCAATCGCTAATAAAGTGTAGTTCTTAACCGCATCAGCAAAAGCCATGTCATGCTGTACTATCCCCACGACTAAGCCGCCCACAATGTTGATGATAATCACCATGATGCCGGCAACTGCATCGCCGCGTACGTACTTGCTGGCACCATCCATCGCGCCATAAAACTCTGATTCCTGGCTGACTTCAGAACGACGGCGGCGTGCTTCATCTTCACCGATCAAGCCTGCATTTAAGTCCGCGTCAATGGCCATTTGCTTGCCCGGCATGGCATCTAAGGTAAAACGTGCTCCGACTTCTGCAATACGGCCAGCACCTTTTGTCACGACCATGAAGTTGATGATAGTTAGAATCACGAAGACCACGATACCTACCGTGTAGTTACCGCCGATTAGAAAGTGGCCGAATGCTTCAATCACCTTACCTGCAGCTGCTGGGCCTGAGTGGCCTTCAGTGAGTACCACCCGGGTGGAGGCTACGTTAAGTGACAGGCGCAGCATGGTGGTCATTAGCAATACAGTTGGAAACGCAATGAAGTCCAACGCCTTGGTGGTTTGCAGGCCGATGAGGAGCACCATGATTGCTAAGGCGATGTTAAAGCTGAACAACACATCTAGGATGATGGCTGGTAGCGGCAATATCATCATTGCCAACAGCAATATGATGATTAGCGGGGCCGCGACGTTACGGCTGCCAAATTTACTCATCCAGGCTGGTAAGTTAAGCGAGTTCATTAAGCAACAACTCCTAAATCAGACGGCTCATTGTCAAGCGCGCTAGCTGCAGGTAATAGGCTGTGTGGATCCAATGCCTCTGGTACAGGTATTGATTTAGGTACTTCAGGACGATAGCCGCCATCTTTTTTGAAGATGCGCATTTGAAATACATAGGCCAGCACTTCAGCCACGGCTGAGTACAGCGCTTCAGGAATCTCATCGCCTAGCTCGGTATGCGCATATAAAGCACGCGCTAGTTTTGGTGCCTCAATGATCAATACTTTATTATCTGTCGCAATTTCACGAATCTTCAAAGCAACTGCATCTGCACCCTTGGCAACCACCACTGGCGCGCTCATACCTTCATCTTGGTATTTAATGGCAACGGCGTAGTGCGTCGGGTTGGTAATCACGACATCCGCCTTCGGAATCTCCGCCATCATTCTGCGTTTAGCCATTTCCCGCTGCTGTTGACGGATTTTGGCTTTGATTTCCGGATTGCCCTCAGACTCTTTAGATTCTTGGCGAACTTCTTCTTTCGTCATTTTTAATTTGTTTGCGTAATGGTAAAGCTGGTAGGGCACGTCAATTGCAGCAATAAAAACCAAGGCGCTCACGATTGATAAAAATCCAGTCAGCATCAAACTATTGACCTGCGTGATGCTGGTTTGAAGCGGCAATAATGAAAGTGATAAGATAGGTTCTATATCATGTGCAATGACGATGTAGGCCACAACTGCCACCAAAACAGTTTTAGCTATAGATTTAATGAGCTCGATTGCAGAAGTGCTGGAAAATAAATTACCTAAGCCCTTTATTGGATTTAGGCGGCCAAATTGTGGCACTAGCGCCTTGCCGCTGAATACCCAGCCACCGATCAGTACCGGCGCGGCGATAGCCACAACCAGTAAGATCAATGCAAATGGCGCAAATGCCAAGAGTAGGGTGTATATGTTGTCGGTTATTTTAACTAATAATACAACAGGGTCGTAAGCGACGGTACGGTCAAAGCTTAAACCCGCGCTCATGGATGTTTTTAACGCCTGATTAAGTTGGCCGCCCATCATTAGTAATACCATGCCGGCGGTGAATAGCACAGTCACAGTCGCAAGCTCGCGTGAGCGAGGTACGTCGCCTTCTTCTCTGGCGTTTTCTAAACGCTTGGAGGAAGCCTGTTCTGTTTTTTCTAAATCGCTATCTTCAGCCATGACGATTTCCGGTGTTGTGAGATTCCGTTGATATTAAAATTAATAATAACTTCTGGAGTTTTTACGATCGTATTGCGTACCGTTCTCACAAATTGTTGATTGCGAGTTCGTTAATTACGTTCGTTTACTACTTGCTATCAATTATTAGGGGGATTGATGCGATTGTATCTTTAGAATAAAAGGGTGAAAGCCACCCTTTCCTGAAGCCGACGAGAGGCTATTGATGACATTAATCCTCAAAAACAGCACGGTATAAAATTATTTTCAATTATTTTTAAATATTTTTATATTTAAAATCAATGTGATAGTAAATATTTTGAATTTATTTTAAGTTTTTTTTAAAATTACCCTAAATTTTCCTAAAGTGCTGCCGATAACGATTCATTAGATGAAACCGATATTGTTTTTTAATAATGTGCAATGAAGTTAGTGTTGGTTCTTAAGTGTATTTTTCTTTAAATTAAATACTTTGAATTTAATACAAGGCACAGATGAATAATGTCGGATTAACCACAAAAATTTTAGGATATTTTTTTTAGATGACCTCATTCACCTAGCGCATAGTTTGCAGCACTTGATTAATTTTGGATGAATTAAGTGTATGAAATTTATAGATATCATTAGACCAACGTAGGTGTTTGTAAGACAAACACCTACGTTGTCGCGCTTATTTGTCTTACCGAATAAACCGACAAAGCCTAATTGTAAACTTGTGTTAATTGGCACAAAGTACGTCACATACGCGACGAGCATTGTTATTAGACGGTTAGGTTAGGGGAATTGAAATGAATGAAAATGAAATAATGGCAGAAATTAAAGATGCTAACCTCAACTATTTGATGTTGGCGCAACAGTTGATCCGTTCAGATAAGGCCACTGCGATTTTTCGTTTAGGTATCAGTAAAGATATCGCCGACTTGCTTGAGAGTTTAAGTAACTTGCAGTTACTCAAACTCAGTAGCACCAATATGATGTTGGCGCGATTCCGTTTTGATGACAGTTCGATTTTGGGCATGCTTACCAATTATACCAAAGACCGTTCGCAAGCTCACTTGCATACGGCTCTTTTAATGGCAGGCCAAAACGCTGAAGCAATGGCTTAAATACCTCTAAATATTTGAAAAACATTGCCGTTAAGTGAAAATGTGGTTTGATAGATAGTCAGATAACTAGTTGGTCAGATAAAACAGTTTGATTCAACAACAGTGAATGAAAAGTGTAAATGCAGTTGGGTATAAGGAGAGCATCATGGAAAAGAAAAGCGTCGTAAACGAATCAGAGCAAATTCAATTAGCCATGCAAATGATTAAGCTTGGTGCAAGATTGCAATTGCTGGAATCACAAACTAGTTTATCTCGTGAACGCTTGATCAAGTTATACAAAGAGTTGAAAGGTGTTTCGCCACCTAAAGGCATGTTGCCTTTCTCTACAGACTGGTTCTTAACCTGGCAGCCTAATATTCACTCATCCATTTTCTTCAATATCTACAAATTCATGGTGGACTATACTGACGAAAGAGGCATACACGCTATTATTAAAGCCTATAGTTTGTATCAGCAACAAGTGGGACAAGACGATCAGGCAGAGCAAGCAGAGCCGGTATTGTCAATGACGCGTGCTTGGACTTTGGTGCGTTTTGTAGAAAGCAAAATGCTTAAAATGCAGAGCTGTAGCTGCTGTGGCGGTAGTTTTATCGTCAACTCTTATGATTTAAATCAAAGTTATGTCTGTAACTTATGCCACGTGCCATCACGTGCCGGTAAAACTAAAAAAGCCAAAGAACTGACTTACAAAATTGTGGCAATGTCTGCTTAAGTTAACTATTCAATGATGGGCGGCGCGCTGAATAAACATCCTTTGGCGCCCGCTCGGCTCAATCAAGATATCACGCCAGAGATGTCTGTGCGCAGTAAGTCTTTCTTGAAAAGGCTGTCAGCAAAAAAACGTTTAGCTCCAGCCACATTGGCGATATTGGTTCAATGTACCGCATTCATAACCGTCATCTTGTCTTCATGGGCGATTGGCCTCGTTGCCGCCGTTTACTTTAATACCGATTTAACCCTGCCGATTTATGTTTTAGTGTTAATGCAGGCAATGGTTGCCGCATTGTTTTCTAAGCTGGCAGGTATGGCAAGCTGGTGGCGCTGGATACACTTGTGTTTTCCGATTGCCGTTTGGCTAATGTCTCATTGGCATGTTCCAAATGAATTATATCTAACCGGTTTCGTGATTAGTTTGAGTTTGTTTTGGACTACATTTCGAAGCCAGGTCCCTTTTTTCCCATCGCGCCCGATTGTTTGGCAGCAAGTTGCCAAGCTCATACCGCAAGATAAACCAGTGAGATTAATTGATATTGGCAGCGGCCTCGGTGATATGGCGATGCATATTGCAAAATTCAGGCCAGACGGCCATGTGCTAGGTATTGAAATAGCGCCACTGCCTTGGCTGATCAGTTATGTGCGCGCCAAGATTCGTCGTTCTTCTGCAATGTTCAGCTTAGGTGATTACCGGGCGCTGGACTTTGCTGATTATGATGTTATTTTTGCTTATCTATCGCCTGCCGCAATGCTGGCCTTGTGGGAAAAAGCGCATCAGGAGATGCTCCCCGGTAGCATGCTCATTAGTCTTGAGTTTGAGATTCCAGGGGTGATGCCTAGTCATTGTATAGATGGTGGTGGGCACTCTCCAATGTTGTATGTCTGGCATATCACCTAGGATATTGTTGAGTTAGGTTAGTCGTTAGGCTTGCAATTAAATTTTGTATTTGATGCTCAATACCGAGTTTAAGTATTTCATGCAGCGAATGACTAAACACATTGTAAACCTGCAAATATCCCTTTATTCCACAGATTGATTTTCTAACCACATTGTTATTCTTCATTTAATTACTAAACCGTCTGAAGTTATATTTCCCATTCTGGAGTATGCAAGTATGTTAGTTGTCGTTGGATATATTATCGTTATTGGCGCCGTTTTTGGTGGTTATGCGATCGCCGGTGGTCACTTGGGTGGCCTAATGCAGCCTCTGGAATTGTTGATGATCTTTGGCGGTGCACTTGGTGCTTTTGTTGTTGGTAATGACATGAAGTCGATTAAAGCCACTATGAAGGCGTTGCCAACTTTGTTTAAAGGTTCAAAATATAACAAAGCACTTTATATGGATTTGCTGGCGTTGTTGTTTGAGATTTTAGCCAAAATTCGTAAAGATGGCATGATGTCCATTGAAAACGATGTCGAGAATCCTGAATCCAGTCCCCTTTTCAGCAAGTACCCTAAGCTACTGCACGATCATCATCTCATCGAATTTATCACGGATTATTTACGCCTGATGGGTTCTGGAAACATGGATGCTTTTCAGATTGAAAACCTCATGGATAACGAAATTGAAACACATCACATGGAAGGCCACGTGCCGGCACACTGTATCGCCAAGCTAGGTGATGGTCTGCCGGCTTTTGGTATTGTGGCGGCCGTGATGGGCGTGGTACACACCATGGAAAACGTGGCATTACCACCGGCTGAGTTGGGCATTCTGATTGCCCATGCGCTGGTCGGTACCTTTCTAGGTATTTTACTAGCTTATGGTTTCATTGGACCGCTTTCTGGTGTGCTTGAGCAAAAGCTCGAGGAAGGCACCAAGATGTATAACACGGTGAAAGTGACGTTGCTGGCCAGTCTGAATGGTTATGCGCCTGCCATTGCAGTCGAATTCGGCCGAAAAATTCTATATTCAACTGAGCGTCCTGGTTTTACCGAGCTTGAAACGCACGTTAAACAAGCCAAAGCTAAATAATTTTATGAGTGACTACGGAGCTTGTAATGGCTGAAGATCGCGTTAGACCGATTATTGTAAAAAAGATTAAAAAAACAGCAGCTGGTCACCATGGCGGTGCCTGGAAGATTGCTTATGCCGACTTTGTCACCGCCATGATGGCGTTCTTTTTGTTGATGTGGCTGCTCGGCTCATCTAGCAAAGCCCAGCTTGAAGGGGTTTCGGAATATTTCAAAACACCGCTAAAAGTAGCCTTGATGGGCGGCACTTCAGTCGGAGCCAGCGATACCTTAATTAAAGGCGGTGGCGGCAAAGACATGACAAAGAAGCAGGGGCAGGTTAAACCTGTTGATGGCCCCAAAGGCAAGCAAAAAGCGGTTGATATTGATGATGTCAAAAAAGCGCTGGAGAAAGTAGAAAAAGTAAAACTGGAAGAACTGAAAAAGAAGATAGAAAAGGCCATTGAGGATAGTCCTTCCCTAAGTAAATTCAAGAACCAGCTTTTATTGGACATTACTACCGAGGGTTTACGGGTACAGATTGTGGACGATAAAAATCGGCCCATGTTTAATTCATCCAAGGCTGAAATGCAGCCTTACGCAAAAGAGATTCTGCAAGAAATCGGTCAGATGCTGAACGGTGTCACCAATAAAATCAGCTTGTCTGGTCACACCGATGCTACGCCTTATCCAAATGGTGAAAAGTCTTACAGCAATTGGGAGTTGTCGTCAGACCGCGCTAATGCTTCACGTCGTGAATTGATTGCGGGCGGCATGGATGAAACCAAGCTATTGCGCGTAGTGGGACTTTCTTCTGCATCATTGTTAGATAAGGAAAATCCGTTCAATCCAAGCAATCGACGCATCAGCATCATTATTATGAACAAGCAGGCGGAAGAGAATGCATTGAAAGATGACAGTGCGGTGAACGTGGCCACGGATGCCAGCCATGAGGAAATTGGTAAAGCGGTGCAGCCATTATCGTCTTCAGCGGCAAAGTAGTTGAATTAATTGGTTTTATTGCTCGTATTCAGCTAATTGATATGACGCGTTTGGGAACATGATCGTATAAACATGAAAACATTACCAACTAATGAATTAAGAAGCTTGCTTTCCGCGGTGTCGGATCATGGCAAGCAGCATCTGGTGGAGGTTGAGGCCGACCTGCTACAAACCACGTATTTACTAAGTGAAGCTATTGAAAAACTTGGCGCGAGTTTTATGGCGGTGCATGAGGCCGTGATCGAGCAGCAGCAAGTAATCGATAACTTGATGAAAACGCATCAGTTTGATAGCGAAGAAACCAGACAACTTGAGGCGCTTAAGCAAAAAATCGGGGATGAAGTGAACTCGGCCGTGACTGGCTTACAATTTCAAGACCTCACCAGCCAATTATTGGGCAGAACCATTAAACGGGTAAATGGCTTGAAAGATTTGCTCCATGAGCTGGGTCATCATAGTGATGCGATTGACCCAGAGCATGAGCATGAGGAGATTGCCAAGTTTCTTGAAGATATGAGTCATAGCTTGCATGTCGGTAGTCGAGCGCTTTCCGGTGGGCTAAGGCGCTCGGTTGATCAGCAGGATATGGCAACTGGCGATATTGAGCTTTTTTAGTTTGCGATGCTCAATATTTTGCATTTTCAGCCGTTAAGTACTATAGCTTAGACCTTAAACGCTTTAAAAAAACATCTTAAAAATGTCTATATTTAAGAGATTTTAGCTTTCTCGAAATATAGCCTTATTAACAATGACATAGATTAACAACGAAAAAGATTAACAACGAAAAAGTGAGTGAGTGAAATGGCAAAAACAATTCTAGCAGTGGATGACTCAGGCTCTCTTCGCCAAATGGTGGCATTTAGTCTGAAAGCTGCGGGTTACGATGTAGTGCAAGCAGTTGATGGGCAAGATGGCTTGAATAAAGCCAAAGAAAAAACCGTTGATCTAGTACTGACAGACCAAAATATGCCGATTATGGATGGCTTGACGCTGATTAAAAATTTGCGCGAATTAGGTTCATATCAAAAAGTGCCAATTTTAATGCTGACCACAGAATCCAGCGATGAAATGAAAGCTAAAGGTAAAGCTGCCGGAGCTAATGGTTGGCTGGTCAAGCCGTTTGATCCAAAACGGTTAATCGAAGTGGTGCAAAAGGTCATTGGTTCGTAAGCGCGCATTTAATTCCCTGCCTATGCAAGTGGGTTAAGGTATTTAGGTCGGCAAGTGTTGAAGGTAATTCAGAAACAAAGAAGTAAACATACAGGCGGAGTACAGCAATGACAATCGATATGAGTCAGTTTTATGAGGTCTTTTTTGATGAGGCAGAAGAGTTATTGGCCGAGGCCGAACGATTACTGCTTGGCATCGAAATTGATAACCCCGACAGCGAAGAGCTAAATGCGATTTTTCGTGCAGCCCATTCGATAAAAGGTGGTGCTGCTACATTCGGCTTTATGGATATGACCGAAATTACGCATGTACTTGAAAACCTGCTGGATAAAATTCGTAAAAATGAAATGGCATTGACTGCTGAGCACGTAGATGCCTTTTTGGCAGCTAAAGATGTGCTGAAAATGGAAGTGGATGGTCATAGACTGGCTACTCCAGTTGATGAAGATCAGGTGGCAGACGTTAAGAAGATGTTGAGTTTACTCACTGAAGCCGGCGGCATTGTGATTAAACCAGCGCCAGTGGCTGTTATGCCAGTGACGACGCCTGAGCCAGTTCCAGTTGCTGCTCCAGAACCTGTAGTAGCTGTGCGTGCCGATGGCTTGACCCAGTTTCATATTTATTTACCGGAAATATCAGATAAAGATGCGGGCAATCTTAAAGAGGAGCTTGGTCTATTAGGTGATGTCGTTTCCAGTCAGAACGAACAAGGTCGCTATGTACTTGTACTGACGACAGATTCATCGCAAGCCGATATTGTTTCAATCTGTTCTTTCGTTCTGGATCCAGATGATTTAGTCATTTCACTCGCGCCAATTGCATACACCGCAGCAGTAGCCGAACCTGTTGTTGCTGCCGCCGTTGCACCAGCTCCAGTTGCCAGCGCTCCGGTTTCTAGTACTCCAGTTGAAGCAAAAACTAGCACTAAATCTGGTGTGGCGATACATGAAGAAGTTGGTTACGGCTTATTCTCCGAAGATGGAACCAAGGACGTTGAAGAAGGCTACGGATTTTTTGCACCGTTTACACCACATGCCGATGCGGTAGTTGCTACGCTGATCGATGATAATACAATAGCCACTGAAGCCAATTCAGGCAAAGCCGAAGTTGTTGTGGCGCACGCCGCTGAGCAAGTCGAAAGAAGAAGTCCTGGTCGTCGTGAATCAGATAAAGCACCGGCAAGCGCAGAAACTTCTTCGATTCGTGTCGGCATCGAAAAAGTCGATCAGCTTATCAATCTGGTGGGCGAACTGGTCATCACACAAGCCATGATCGAGCAACGGATCAGCCATTTAGACCCAGTACAACATGAGCCGTTAATTAATAGCGTAGGCCAACTTACGCGTAACACACGTGATCTGCAAGAATCAGTCATGTCTATTCGTATGATGCCGATGGATTTTGTGTTCTCGCGTTTCCCTCGTATGGTGCGCGATTTAGCCGCCAAATTAGGCAAAAAAGTAGAGTTTGTCACTATCGGTGCCACGACAGAGCTGGATAAAGGTTTAATCGAACGCATTGTCGACCCACTTACACATCTGGTGCGTAACAGCGTGGATCATGGCATTGAAACACCGGAAAAACGCAGGGCTGCAGGTAAGGCTGAAACCGGTGTATTAACGCTCTCTGCAGCGCATAGAGGCGGCAGTATCGTGATCGAAGTGACCGATGATGGCGCCGGCTTGAATAGAGCTAAATTATTAGAAAAAGCGGCAAAAAATGGCTTGGATGTCAGTGAAAACATGTCGGATACAGATGTGTTTGCGTTGATATTTGCCCCGGGCTTTTCAACTGCGGAAGTGGTTACCGATGTTTCTGGCCGTGGTGTAGGCATGGATGTGGTTAAACGAAATATCGCAGCGATGAATGGTGTCGTTGAGATTCGTTCTGCGCTTGGTTACGGTACGACAATCTCCATTGCCTTGCCACTGACCTTGGCTATTCTGGATGGCATGTCAGTGTCACTGGGTAACAGTATCTATGTGATTCCGCTGAATTTGATTGTAGAAACTTTACAGCCGCGCGCGGAAGATATTAAAACCGTGACAGGTGAAGGCCGCATGGTGCATGTGCGTGGCGAGTATTTGCCAATTATTGCGCTACATAGTCTATTTAATCAGCACACAGATATTACCGATCCAACGCAGGGCGTATTGGTGCTACTCGAAGCAGACGGTAAAAAGTCTGCGCTATTTGTTGATCGATTAGTCGGTCAGCAACAAGTGGTGATTAAGAGCCTGGAAACCAACTATAGAAAAGTACCGGGCGTATCTGGCGCCACCATTATGGGTGATGGCTGTGTTGCCTTGATTTTAGATGTTGCCGCGCTAATTCAAATGGGCCAGTCGACCAATTACCTCACGGGTGCCATGTCATTTTCAAATAATTCTAATCAAACAATACAATCAAGCAATGCCTAAGGAGCTTATGTAATGAGTACAGATACTGTTAGCAGTACAGCCAGTTCACCAGCCAGCAACAAAGCAAAAAGTGTAGCGGGTGAATACCTCACTTTTGTGTTGGGTAGTGAAGAATATGGTTTGGAAATTTTAAAAGTACAGGAGATTCGCGGTTACGACGCAGTGACGCAAATCGCCAATACGCCAGATTTCATCAAAGGCGTGGTTAATTTGCGCGGCAAGATCGTGCCGATTGTCGATCTACGCATCAAGTTTCATCTAGGTAAAGTGGAATACGATGAATTTACCGTGGTGATTATTCTAAATCTCAATGGTCGCGTGGTGGGCATTGTGGTCGATGGGGTTTCAGACGTGATGGCGTTAAAAGATGACCAAATCCGTGACGTGCCATCATTAGTCACCAGCATTGATACAAAGTACATCGTAGGCTTAGCCACAGTAGAAGCGCGCATGCTCATTCTGGTTGATATCGAGCAGTTGATGAGCAGTCAGGAAATGGCATTAATTGATAGTGTGGCCGTACATTAACAGTGATATTCGAAATTAATTTTATTTAGGTACGAGGATATATTCCATGCTTGCTAATTTATTTACATCAAAAAATACCAAAGAAATCGCAAGATTAAATGCTGCGGCTGAACTGAAAACCGAGGAAATTGCCAGCCTGCAAGCCAGAGATTCATTTAAAGCGGGTGAGATCACTAGAATAAATGCCGAGCGTGAAGTTAAAGCCAAGGAACTAATAGAAAAAGAGCAATTGATTGTTGCACTAAAGGCGCAAGAAGAAGCTCTGTTAGCTGTTAAGAGTGCTATGGAAGGCGCATCTGCAGCCATAATGATGATCAATCGTGATTTCATTGTTACGTATGTGAACAAAGCGAGTATTAATTTATTTGCTGAGAATGCGGCTGAATTTAAATCAGCGTTTCCATCATTTGACCCTGCAAAATTAATGGGTACTTGCATTGATGTGTTTTACGAAAAGCCCGTGCAACAGCGTCAAATGTTAGCTGTTACTTCGAACTTACCTCTCAAGATGGATATGAAAGTAGGTAGTTTAACAATTGCGCTATATGTAACCGCTACTTATTGTCAAACAGGCAAACATACCGGCAATGTGCTGGAATGGCGGGATGTGACTGCTGAGAAACGTAAAGCATTGCAAGACCTAGACGCAGCTGGGCAAATAGCAGCTATTAATAAAATCCAAGGTGTGATCGAATTTGACCTCACAGGCAAAATTACAGCAGTAAATGACAACTTTGCCAATGTCACAGGCTATAGCGAAAAAGAAATTGTTGGTAATCACCATAGCATGTTTGTAGAGCCGGCTTATCGTAGTAGCCATGAGTACAAAGCCTTTTGGGAGAAACTCAACCGTGGAGAAGCTGATGAAGGCCAATACAAACGTATCGGCAAGAGCGGTAAAGCAGTCTGGCTGCAAGCCAGCTATAACCCGATTATGGACTTGAATGGCAAGCCCTTTAAAGTAGTGAAATATGCCACAGACATTACCGCGCAACATAACGATGCTGCTACTTTGGTCGAGGCCGTAGAAGAAACTCAGATCATTATTGAAGGTGCCAAAGCGGGTGATTTAACCAGCCGCGTTTCACTGGACGGTAAAACTGGTGCCATTGCCAGTTTATGTGATGGCGTTAATGCCTTGATGGATAAAATGACCGAAGTCATTGTGCAGGTGCGTGAAGCCGGTGAAACCATCAATACTGCTGCAGGTGAAATCTCTTCCGGCAATAGCGATCTGTCCAGCCGTACTGAACAGCAAGCGTCTAGCTTGGAAGAAACAGCATCCAGCATGGAGGAGCTAGCCAGCACCGTAAAACAAAATGCCGAGAACGCTAAACAAGCCAATCAACTGGCAGCAGCGGCTTCAGGTGTAGCAGTTAAAGGCGGTGAAGTGGTTGGGCAAGTGGTGAATACCATGAGCGCCATCAACCAAAGCGCTCGTAAGATTGAAGACATTATTTCTGTCATTGACGGCATTGCCTTCCAAACGAATATTCTAGCCTTGAACGCCGCAGTAGAAGCGGCCAGAGCAGGTGAGCAGGGCCG
>Ga0066798_10000836_pt1 | contig 14271 bp, 12 predicted proteins | sample PersoiDNA2013203_FD_70961 | JGI IMG/M metagenome (GOLD analysis project Ga0066798, IMG submission 70961) | Permafrost soil microbial communities from the Arctic, to analyse light accelerated degradation of dissolved organic matter (DOM) -... | ecosystem: Environmental > Terrestrial > Soil >...
GCGAAGACGCTCGACAGCGCGAGGTAGTCGCCGAAGTTCGCAGCGGTCGCCCCGCCGGTGGGCATGAAGCGCACCCCGCTCGCGGCAAACGGCCCGGCGAGGGCCTTGAGGGTCGGGACACCGCCGTAGGCGCCGGCCGGGAAGAACTTCACGTGGTGGATCCCGGCGTCGAGGATCGCGATGATCTCGCTCGGGGTCACCGCGCCGGGGATGAACGGCAGATCCCGCTCGGTGGCCGCGGTCAGCAGCGCGGCCGAGACGCCCGGCGACACGCCGAACTGGGCACCGGCGTCCACCGCGGCGGCGACCATGGCGGCGGTCAGCAAGGTCCCGGCGCCCAGCAGGCACTCCGGCACCTCCGCAGCGATCCGGGCGACCGACTCGAGCGCCGACGGCGTGCGCAGGGTCATCTCGATGACCGGCAGCCCCGCCTCGACGAGCGTGCGGGCCAGCGGGACCGCGTTGGCCACGTCGTCGATCTCGACGACGGGCACGACACCGTGCCGCTCGACGGCGGCGAGGATGTCCTGGGCGCCCATCAGCGGGCCGCCCGGTAGCCGACGTGCCGCGGGTTCGGCCGCGCGGTCCAGCCGCCGGCCCCGTCAGTGACGACGAGCTGGGCCATTCCGCCCGCGTCGGCGATCAACCCGTAGTCCTGGCCGCTGTCCGCCGCGTAGCAGAACAAGGTGACGAACGGCTCGCTGCCGACGTTGACGCTGCGGTGGATCCAGTGACCGGGGACGTGCACGGCCTCCCCGGGGGAGAGCGGGATGGCCCTGCTCTCGCCGGAGAGCGTCTCGAGGAGCATCACGCCACGTCCGCTGAGGCAGTGGTACAGCTCGGCGCGGTCGGCCTTGGCGTGCAGGTGGCCGCGGGTCACGGCGAACTCGTCGCCGATCCGGCCGGGCAGCAGCGTGCTGGTCCCGATGATGAGTGCGCCGGCGCCGTCGGCCCCGCGGTGCTCGTCGACGTGGTAGACGAGACGATCCGCGCCCTGCGCCCGCACGGCCGCCTCGAATGCGTCCCCGTCCACGTACACGCCGACCAGATCACCGAGGAACTTGTCATACGCGCCGGTCCGGCCAGCCATGACACCGTCGGCGCCGATGGTCACCACCCCAGGCTGCATGAGCACGTCCGGAGCGTCCAGGTCTGCGAACTTCGGCTCTGGCATCGCCAGCATCGGCTCCCCCTCGTGGTCACAGCACGTTGTAGTCAGACTACTGATGGCCTGAAGCCCGTGCAACTCGCCGCAGCGCGAGTGCGCCCATTTGCGCCGGAGCGCCACGCCTGGCGTAGTGGTACTACTTTGTTCTCGCCCGGCCTGCGGAGACACGGGCCTGCGCCGACTGCAAGGAGCAGGAGAGAACATGTCGTCCAGCACACCCCGCGACCACGGCCTTGTCCGTACGGTGCTCGGCGACCGACCAGCGAGCGAGCTCGGTCGCTGCGACTACCACGAACACCTCTTCCAGACGTCCCCGCTCCTTGCCGGCGACGAGCTCGACGACGAAGACGCCAGCCGCCGGGAGGCGTCCGAGCTCAGAGCCGCGAACATCACCACGATGGTTGAGGCGACACCGACGGGCCTGGGCCGCGACCCCGCCGGGGTCGCCCGGATCAGCGAGGCGACCGGGCTCGGCGTCGTCCACGTGAGCGGTGCCCATCGCTCCGAGCACTACGCCGCGGGCCACTGGCTGTTGGCGGAGGGGGTCACGGATCTCGCGGAGCGCTTCACGCGCGACGTCCGCGACGGCTTGCCCGGCGAGGACATCCCCGATCGCGGTCCGACTGCCCGTGGCCCGTCCGGTGAACCCGTGCGGGCAGGCCTGCTCAAGGCCGGCGTCGGATACTGGCGGATCGACCGCTTCGAGCGTCGGGTGCTCGCGGCCGTCGCGGCTGCCGCCGGTGAGACCGGCGTCAGTGTCATGGTGCACCTCGAGCACGGCTCGGCGGCCTGGGAGGTGCTGAACGCCCTGGCGGCGGACGGGCTGCCCGCCGACCGCGTCGTGCTCGCGCACATCGACCGCAACCTGGATCCCGGCCTGCACGCCGAGCTCACCCTCGCGGGCGCCTACCTCGGCTACGACGGCATGGCGCGCCACCGCGAGGCTCCCGACTCCGCCATCCTCGACTGCCTCGAGCGGGTGCTCACCACCGGAGACCCGGACCGTGTCGTGCTTGGGGGCGACGTCGCACGGCGCACTCGCTACCACTCCTACGGGGGCATGCCGGGACTCACCTACCTGCCGCTGCGGTTCGTCCCCCGCGTGCGCCAGCGCGTCGGCGCGCACCTGACCGAACAGCTGCTGGTCGCCAACCCTGCGCGCCTGCTGACCTTGCGCTGAGCCAACCGGGCCGTGCGGCTGCCGACCGCCTACCGAGGTGCCGCCGGCGTCGGTCGGCGCGGTACCGGCGGAGGAGGAAGCGGGTCGCCGTCCGGGCTCCCCGGTTCGAAGCTTCCGCGAAACTCGGAGAGCGCCACCTTCATCTCCTGCAGCCGCTCCAGGTGGCCGGGTCCACGGCGGACGGCCACCGCGGTCGCGAGCACATCGACCAGGACCAGGCCAGCGAGGCGGCTCACCGTCGGCGTGTAGGTGTTGGTGTCCTCGAACGTCCGGAGCACGATCCCGACGTCGGCGAGGTCGAGGAGCGGGCTCGGGCCGCCGACGATGCCGACGATCGTGGCTCCGTTGCGCTTCGCCTGCTCCGTGATCTCAAGTATCGATCGCGACCGGCCCGTGTTCGAGATCGCGACGAGGACGCTGCCTGGCTCCATCATCGAGGCGGCCATGAACTGTTGGTGCAGGTCGATCGGGGCAGCGCACGGCACGCCAAGGAGCACTGCCTGCTGCAGCGCGTCCTGAGCGATGATGCCCGAGGCGCCGAGGCCGACCAGGACCACCCGGCTCGCCTCGAGCAGGACGTCGACTGCGGTCGTCACGGCCTCGGTGTCGAGCGAACGGCGGGCGCGGTCGAGGCTGCTCAGGGTGTGGTCGAAGATCTTCATCGCCATCTCGGCGACCGAGTCGTCGACGCTGATGGCCGAGTGGGTGACGGGGATACCGATGGCGAGGGCTTCTGCGAGCGCAAAGCGGAAGGACTGGAAGCCGTCGAAACCGAGACCGTTGCAGAAGCGCATGACCGTCGGCTCGCTAACGCCCGCGTTGGCGGCCAGGGCTGCCATGTTCACCCGCACGGCCGCGGCCGGATCAGCAAGCACGGCCCTGGCGACCTTGAGCTCCGATGGACGCAACCGTCCGCTGTGACTCGTGAGCCGTTCAAGGAGCGGTAACTCGTTCGACTCCCGAACCATCAACCCTCCACAGCTAGCAGGATCCTCGCTCGACAACCGAGTTTCGCACATCACGACGTCGTCGCGGGATGGACCAGGATGGCCGGCCACCTCCGCTCGGCGGGCGACATCGTCATCCCTTGCTCGTGCATTGTGGGCGGGATCAATGCCATGGCGAACGGCCGGTTGAGGCGGCGAGCCTGCTGTTCACCGGGCGGGCCCGGGTCACCGGGCGGATGCCGTGACGGTGACCGCGGCGACCTGGTCGTGGTCCTCGGGCAGCGGCGTGCCCAGGATGGCCTCATACTCCATCTCGTTGACGACCAGCACGTCGACCTGCCGAAGCAGGTCCGCTGGGGGGTTCGCGTGGCCGTCTACCTGGCCGGCGACGCGCTTACGGGCTGCTCCGGCCACGACCGTTGGCCGGGCATGCCGACGGTGGCTGGGATGGTGGCGCAGCGCCGGTCGAGCAGCGCCGTGATGATCGGGCTCGCCAGGTCTGCCGGCACAGTGGCGGGTCGGCCGACGAGGAAGCCCTGGACGGCGTCGGCGCCGAGCTCGGACCAGGCGAGCAGGTCGGCGTCGTTCTCGATGCCCTCGACCACGAGCATGGCCCCGGTGTGGTGGACGAACTCGACGAGGGCACCGCCGAGGGCGCGGCGAGCCCCGCTCGGGCCCACGTTCTGGGCCAGCGAGATGTCGAGCTTGATCACGTCCGGGGACAGGCGAACGATGTGCTGGAGACTGGCGAACCCCGCCCCGGCGTCGTCCACCGCAATCATCACGCCGGCGTCACGAAGGGCCGCCAGCGGCACCTCGAGCAGGTCGTAGTCCTGGACGACGGCGTGCTCGGTGAGCTCGAGGGTGAAGCTTCGCCCGTCGCGGGCCGACAACAGCTCGTGCAGACGGGCGTCGGCCAGGGTGGCAGGGGATGCGTTGAGGGACAGGCTGACGTCTGCGGGCAGGTCGACAGTCGCCTCGATGGCAGCTTCGATCGCGGCGATCTCCAGGTCGGCTCCTACGCCGGCGAGCTCCGCGACGGCGAACCAGACATCCGGGGGGCGCTGGGGCTCGACGTCGAACCGCGTCAGGGCCTCGATCGCCACCAGCCGGCCGTTGTGCAGGGAGTAGATCGGCTGGAAGACCGGGTGGAACGCCCGCAGCCGAAGGGCGTCCAGGACGACCGGGATCAGGGCGGTGTCGGTCGTGTCTGCCGGCGCCCGCAGGCCGGAGGGCAGCTCGTGAACGTCCTCGACGGATCGTTCGCGATCGAGCCGCCGCCCGAGGGACAGGAACATCGACGCCAACCCACCCACCAGCACGAACGCCGACTCGCGAACGAGCATGTCCACCATGGCCTGCTCCCCGTTGCCGGCGTCCACCGGCAGGAGCGGACCGGCCAGAACCCCGGCGATCACCACGACCACCGACGCTCCCCGGATCCCGAAGGACACGACTGCCAGGAGGATCGGGATGTAGAACAGGTGCGTTGTGGCGGTCTCCGGTCCCCCGGCGGCACATGCGAGCACCCAGGTCGTGACGAGGAGCGCGCCGATCACGACGCCCGCGGCCCATTTCGGGGCCGTACGGCCCCAGCTGAGCGCCCGGTCCATCGCGACGAGGCCCCGAGATCCCCTCAGTCGGGCCTCGGCACCGTGCCGTGACTCACCCATGAACCGCATCCACCACCCCTGAGGGACCGAGTTGGCGGACCGGAAGTCATCTGCCGTACCCATCATGGTCACACCCGCTATGACATTGCCAACCTAAACACCGGGTGAAACTTCCGCTCGAGGCATCACCACGGTGCCGATGGGCCGGCTCCGGAGGCCGCCAGGCCGATCAGCGGACGATCGTTCCTTCCTCCCCCACACCCTCACGCGCCGGGGGCCGGCACGACCGGAGGCGACGAGCGCCGGGGGGTGGACAGGGTGTCAAGGTGGGCGGTGATCGCTGTGGGTGCGGGGGCCGGGCGGCCGAGGAAGTACCCCTCCCCGGCGATCCCAGCGACCGCCGACGGTCCATGGCCGATGCCGAGGACCGCGCCGAGCATCGGCCGGCGCCGGCACAGCCCAGAACAACGTGATCTCGGTGCTCCTGGAACAGTCACCGCAGCTCTATACCCAATCCAAAGGACCGCGCTCGAGGTGCGCGAGACCGCCCAGGTCCGCCCGAGTGTGGGGTCGTTCGGCGGCGCGGCATGTTGACCATCCGTTGACCACAACGCCAGAGGCCCTCCCTCCCCGAGGGGAGGGAGGGCCTCTGACCTGCGACTTCACTTGTAGCGGGGCAGGATTTGAACCTGCGACCTCTGGGTTATGAGTGCAGCCGACCTTGCGGAGCCACCCCACCTGAGTAGCATGGATACATGCGTTCCAGCACGTCAATGCCCCTTTTTCGTCCGGGCGCGTTCGCCGGTGTTCGCGCGCGTTCGGGCGCGTCTGCCCACATTGTGCCCACATACAGACCGGGGTGGTCGACGTGGCCTGGGTGACCGTCCGGCGGGCCGAGGACGGCAAGAAGCGGTACCAGGGCCGCTACCGCGACGCCTCGGGCGCCAAGCGCACGGTCGGCACGTTCGGCACCGACAAGGCGGCCATGCAGGCCGCGGTCCGCGCCGAGATCGCCCTGGCCGAGGGGACCTGGATCGACCCGCGCGCCGGACGCATCACGTTCAAGGAGTACGCCGAGAAGGTCTGGCTGCCGTCGCGGCACCTGGAGGTCACCACCCAGGCCGCCTACGCCTCGAACCTGCGGATCCACTTCATCCCGTTCTTCGGGCACTACCCGCTGGGGCGGATCATGCCCACCACCGTGCAGGAGTGGGTCAACCAGGCCGGCAAGCCGCGCCAGATCGACGGCAAGTCCCGCAAGGGCCTGTCGGCCCGCTCGATCGTCAAGTACCACGTGATGCTGCACTCGATCTTCGCCCGCGCCGTGACCGACCGGCTCATCGCCTTCAACCCGTGCGAAGCCACCGACCTGCCCAAGGTCGTCACCACCACGACCCGCACCCTGACCCCCGACGAGTACGCCGCGCTGCTGACCCAGATCCCACCCCGGTTCACCGCGATGGTGATGACCGCGATCGAGACCGGGCTGCGCTGGGGCGAGCTGGTCGCCCTACGACCCCGACACATCGACCACCACGCCCGCACGATCACCGTGCAGGAAACCATCGTCGAGGTGTCCCGCAAAGACTCCCCCACCGGCCAACGCATGCTCGTCAAGCCCTACCCCAAGAACGACGAAACCCGCACCCTGGCCATCTCGCAAGAACTCCTCGACGTCCTCACCGCCCGCATCCGCGGACTCGGTCTCGGGCCCGAGGACCTGCTCTTCCCCTCCCGCGAGACCGCCGGCGGCCAACCCCTGTCCCGCGCCACGTTCAACACCCGCCACTGGCGCCCAGCCGTGCAACGCTCCGGCATCAACTTCAACGTTCGCATGCACGACCTACGCCACGCCCACGCCTCCTTGTCTTCATCCACAGGTCTTGACGATTGCTCCGCCAAGCGCGCACCCGCGTGGTAGCAGCCACCACCGCACCACAGGCTCAGCGTGGGCAGTCGGTCACGGGCAGGAACACCCGCATGGCCGTCGGGCCGTCCTGGGCCCAGCGGTGGTAGGGGATGAGGCGCGCGGTGCGAGGTTGACCGCCGCCCTGCGCCGCATGCAGGTCGAGCGGCCCGAAGGGTAGTCCACCGGAAGGGTAGACCGACGAGCCGGAGTGGCCGGAGACGGCGACCAGCGCGCCCTCGCCGTCGTCCTCGAGGGGTGTGTCGACCACCACGCCGACGTCCGCGAGGTCCATTGCGCCCGGAAGGCCTCGCGACTCGAGGCACAGCACGAGTGGGCCACGTTCGACCGCGACGGTTCCACGCACCGCGTCGATCCGAGGGTCGGGCCAGCTCAGCCGAGGCTCCACCGGAATGGTGAGCACCCAGCTCTCGCCCATCGCCAGCGCACTGACCTGTGCCCAGCCCGCCGCGACCTCTGACGCCGCCTCTCCGACCCGGCCGAGGGTCGAGCCGTGGGCCCAGGCCGGTACCCGCAGGCGCAGGGCAACCCGCCGTGCGGGAACCTCGGAGATGTCGATCTCGACCACCCCGGCACGGGGGTAGTCGGTGCGGACCGTCAGCCCGAGAAACCCACCGTCGGGCAGCTCGACCCGCAGCGTCCCGGAGGCGTACTGGAGGAGCGTCACGACGTCGTCCTCGACAGAGGCCGCGTAGGTCTGCCACGACGCGAGGGTGCGCGCGACGTTCGTCGGGCAGCAGGACACCTCGAACCACGGTGCTCGTGCACCGCCCTCCGCCTGCGGGTTGACCTGATCGGGAAGGATGTCCGCGCCCGCCACCCGCTGCTGGAGCGGGTTGGCGTAGAAGAACGCGCGGCCGTCGGCCCGGGGGGACGCGGCGACGACGTTGAACAGGGTGCGCTCGATGAGGTCGGGGTAGCGCACGTCGCCGGTGGCGAGATACAGCCGCCAGCTCACCATGATCGAGGCGATCCCGGCACATGTCTCGCAGTACGCGCGATCGGGCGGCAGCTCCCAGTCCTCGCCGAATCCTTCGTCCTGGTGACGCGATCCCATGCCGCCGGTGATGTAGGTGCGCCGGGCCACCGAGCGCGTCCACTGCCGCTCGATCGCGGCGAGAAGTCCGTCGTCGGCCAGGTCGACCGCGACGTCGACCGCAGCTGCGCTGAGGTAGAGCGCCCGCACGGCGTGCCCTCGCCAGACGTCGGCGTCGCGGATCGGCACGTCGTCCTGGAAGTAGGCGGGGCCGAGCAGCGGGATCGCGCCGAGCAGCCCTCGTCCGCGGCGGTCGAGGAAGAGGCGAGCCTGTTCCACGTACCGCGGCTCCCCGAGAGCTCGGCCGAGCTCGACGAGCCCCACCTCGATCTCCGGGTGACCGCAGATCGTCTCCCGCCCGCCGTCGCCGAACTCGCGGCAGACGTGGTCGGCGGCCCGGCGGGCGACCTCGACGAGCAGGTCTGGCCCGCCGGTCCGCAGCCGTGCGACGGCCGCCTGGAGGAGGTGGCCTGTGCAGTACAGCTCGTGGCCCATCTCCATGTCGGTGTACCTGGCAGGGAGCCCGGGGTGGCCGAAGGACGTGTTGAGGTAGCCGTCGTCGTCCTGCGCGGCGGCCACCCGACGCGTGAGCTGCTCGAGCATCGCCTCGGCAGCGGGATCGCCCGTGCGGCCGCTCTCCCAGGCGAGGGCCTCCATGAGCTTGTAGACCTCGGAGTCGGAGAACTGCCAGCCCGGCCGCTCGGCCCGGGTGTCGCCGGCGGCCACGTGGTCGAAGTTGGCGATCCAGCCCAGTCGGTCCATCCAGTCGAGGCAGTGCTCGAGGCTCGCCTCAGCGTTAGTGCGCTGCAGGCCCTCCCAGAACCCCGAGCCCAGGGTGAGCTCGCCGATGCCGATCCCGCGTGAGGTGCCGCGGCCGGGCACGACGGGACGCGCCGAGGTGGGCAGCCCGCTCATCTCGCCTCGCGCACGGTGGAGCCGAGAGCCTGGACGAGCTCGGGGTGCGAGCCGTCCCTGGCGAAGATCGGGATGACATCGAGCGGGGCGTCGACCTCGACGAGCTGCCCACCGGTGAGCACTGCGCCCGTAGCCAGGTCGGTCCACGTGGCGCCGGCCGGCAGGTGCACCGTCCGGCGTGTGGCGTGCGGTTCGACGACGGGTGCGACGAGGAGATCAGGGCCGAACATGTACTGGTCGCGCAGGTCCCAGCACGCAGCGTCCTCAGGGAACTCGTGGAACATCCCGCGCATCAGGGGCTGGCCGGACTCGTGCGCCTCGGCCATCAACGAGCGTGTGTAGGGCCGCAAGGTCTCCCGCAGGTGCGTGTAGCCGGCCAGGATCTCGAAGACGCCCTCGCCGAAGCTCCACAGCTCGTTGGGTGCACCGCTGGCGCACCGGCGGCCCCCGTCTGCCGCGACGACGTCTTCGGTGGGCTTGCGGTCGCCGTGCATGCGCATGACGGGACAGAAGGTCGCGAACTGGAACCAGCGGATGAGCAGCTCGTGGAAGTCCGGGTCGGTGATGTCGCCGTCGTGGAAGCCGCCGATGTCGGTGGTGAACCAGGGGATGCCCGCGACACCCATGTGGATCCCGGCGGTGATCTGACGCCGGAAGTCGGCCCAGGTGGAGTGGATGTCGCCGGACCAGACCAGCGCGCCGTAGCGCTGGCTGCCCGCCCACGCGCAGCGCAGAAGGTTGACGACGTTCTCCTGGCCGGCATCGACCTGTCCCTCGTAGAAGGCGCGGGCGAAGGCCTGGGGGTAGAGGTTGCCGACCTGGAGGTTCGAGCCGAGGTGGTACCGGTAGTTGTCGAAGTCGTAGACGCCGTACTCGGGCTCGGCCTCGTCCAGCCAGAAGATCTTGATGCCGAGGTCGTAGTAGTTCGTTCGGCACAGGTCCCAGATGGCCCGGCGGGCTTCGGGGTTGGTGGTGTCCAGGAAGACGCTCGGGCCCTCGAAGCCCATGTGGATGTCCATGCCTCGCTCGGTGCGCACCAGGCAGTTGCGCCGCTTGAGGTCGACGTAGTTCTCCGAGGCAAGAGAGACCTGCGGCCACACGGAGACCATGAGCTCGATCCCGAGATCGGCCAGCTCGGCGACCATCGCGGCCGGGTCGGGCCAAAACTCCTCGTCGAAGCGGAAGTCGCCCATCTGGGGCCAGTGGAAGAAGTCCGCGACGATCACGTCCATCGGCAGGCCCCGGCGCTTGTGCTCGCGAGCGACCTCAAGCAGCTGCTCCTGGTTCCAGTAGCGCAGCTTGCACTGCCAGTACCCGAGCCCGTACTCGGGCATCATCGGCGCGTGGCCGGTCGCGTCCGCGTACGCGGCGGTGATCTCGGCAGGCGTTCGGCCGGCGGTGATCCAGTAGTCCAGCTGCACTGCCGACTCAGCCACCCACTCGGTCCGGTTCGCCGCGAAGGTAGCGCGGCCGATTGCGGGGTTGTGCCACAGCAGCCCGTAGCCGGCGCTCGACAGGAGAAAGGGAACGCTCGCCTGGGAGTTGCGATGGGCCAGCTCGAACGTGCTGCCCTTCAGGTCGAGGATGTCCTGCTGGTACTGGCCCATCCCGTAGAGCTTCTCGCCGGGGTTCGGATCGAACGACGCAGTGATCTTGTGGTCGCCGCCGATGATCGGCTGGAAGGCTCTGGCCTTCAGCTTGAGCGAGCCGCCCGCGTCGAGCTCGCGCAGCAGGATGGCGCCGTCCGCGTCGCGGAACTCAATGCCGCACCGCATGACCTCGTACCCGACGGCGACGTCGAGCACTGTTGTCGCCAGCAGGTGGGCGGTGATCCGCCCGTTGCTGAGGATGGCGCGGTCACCGTCGACCGTCACCTCCGCACGGCTCGGTGTCGGCGGAAGCAGCGCGTAATCGGTGTCGACGACATCCATGGACTGAGCGCTGCGGATCCGCAAGCTGTCCGGCCCCCACGCCTGGACGAGGAGTGTCTCACCGTCACCGCGCCAGATGACGCTGTCGGCGCGGGTCTCGAAGCTGTTGCTGATCGGCATGCGGGTCTCCTTGGTCGTTCCCGCGACGGCACGCCGGAGGCCGGCGCAGCGGGGAGGGGTGGGGTCAGTCCTTGACTGCACCGGCGGTCACGCCGGCGGCGACGTACTTCTGGGCGAGGACGAGCAGCAGGGCGGTCGGGATCGATGCCACGACGGCGGTGGCCATCATCGGGCCCCACTCCTGGTTCTGGGCGCCGATGTAGTTGTAGATGCCCATGGTGATCGGCCGGAGGCTGCCGCCCTCGCGGTCGAGCGTCGACGCGAAGAGGAAGTCCGACCACGACCAGAGGAAGGCGAACAGGGCAACGGTGATCGCCGAGTTCCGGGAGATCGGAAGCATCACCGCACGGAAGGTCCGCCAGTACGACGCACCGTCCAGCTCCGCCGCCTCGATGAGCTCATTCGGGATGCCCCGCATGAACGCGGTGAAGAGCATGACCGCGAAGGGCACCGCGAGCGTCGAGTCCGCGAGGATCAGGCCCGGGATGGTGTCCAGCATCCCGATCCGGTTGTAGATCGCGTAGAACCCAAGAGACATCACGACCGCCGGGATCATCTGCCCGACGATGAGGACGAAGCTGAGGACCCTCCCGCCGGGGACGGGCAGCTTCGCCAGACCATAGGCGGCCGGCGCGGCGACGAGCAGCGTGAGCACCACCGTGCCGACACCGACGAGCAGGCTCGTCGTGAGGTAGGGCAGCTGCTGGGAGAACACCACCCGGTAGTGGTCGGTCGTGAAGTCCAGCGGCAGCAGCTGACCCTTGCGGATCGACTCGCGGCGGGTGAACGAGACGTTCACCATCCAGTAGATCGGGAAGAGCATGACGGCCGTGAGCGCGAGGGCGAGCGCCGTCTTCCACCAGGAGCGGGCCATGGTTCAGTCCTCCTGCTTGCGCTGGACGGCGATGTAGACGAGACCGAATGCCAGCGCGATGACGAGCAGGATGCCGCCGACGGCCGAGGCTTCGGAGTACTTGATGACCGCGGAGGCCCCCTTGCCGAAGGCCATCGCGTACGACCATGTCGCCAGCGTCTGGGAGGTGCCCGTCCCCATGGTCATGATCCAGATGATGTCGACGACCTTGAGCGTGTAGACCAGGCCGAGTAGCAGCGTGATCAGGGACACGGGCCGCAGCAGGGGGACGGTGATGCTCCAGAACCGACGCCACGGTCCGGCACCGTCGATCGCGGCCGCCTCGTACAACGTCGTCGGGATGTTCTGCAGCCCCGAGTAGAGGATGACGAGGTTGAACGGGATGCCCAGCCAGATGTTGGCGATGATGACGGACATCAGGGCGTGATCCGCGTTGAGCCACCAGATCGGGTCGACCCCGAAGAGCCCGACCAGGGAGTTGAGGGCGCCGTTGTCGGGGTTCATCATCCACTGCCAGGTGGTGCCCGAGACGATCACGGGCAGCAGCCACGGGACGAGGAACATGGCGCGCAACGTGGCCGACAGTCGGAAGTTGTGCTGGAAGAAGACCGCCAGCGCCAGGCCCACCACGTACTGCACCGTGATCGAGACGAGGGTGAACGTCGCCGTCTGGCCGACGATCCGCCAGAACTTCGGCTGGCCGATCACCTCGCGGTAGATATCCAGCCCGACGAACGGCGCACCGCCGCTGACGAAGGTCGCGCGGTCGTACCGCTGCAGGCTCATCGCGACGTTCTGGACGAGCGGGTAGCCGTAGAAGACCACGAGGTAGACGACGAGCGGCGCGACGAAGGCGATGGCCGCGAGTCTCGCGGCGTGTCGCCGGTGGGGGCCCGCGACGACGGCGTCGTCCGCGCGCGAGGTCGTCTCGAGCGGGTGCGGCGCCCGGGTCGGGGGTGTGATGGCCATGACGTTTCCTGACGTGAGGTTCCCGGCGGTCCGGATGTGGTGGGGCGCGCCAGGGTGGCGCGCCCCACCACGTGACCTCAGTTGCCGGACGCGTCCTTGAACGCCGCCTCGACCCCGCTGGCGTCACCGGCCGCGTTGAGCGCGCCCTGCTCGGCCTGGGAGAGCGCGGCAGAGACGTCGACATACGTCGCGCCCAGCTCGCTCGTGCGGCCCTGGGCACCCTCGACGATGCTCACCCACGGCGTCCACATTGCGTTGGCCGCGACCTGGGCGGCGCGCACGTCAGCCTTGGCCGACAGGTATCCGAGCGCCTCGCTGGTCGCGGTGGCCTTGTCGCCTGTCGTCAAGCACGCGATCACCGAAGAGGCGTTCGCGTAGTGGTCTGACGCGTCTTTGCTCTGCAGCGGAGCGACCGCGAACTCGCCGCCAGTCGGGACGGGCGCCACGGCCGAGTCCTTCGCCGGGATCGGGATCATGCCCACCGTGAAGTCCTTGAGCGCCGCAGCATCGGCTGCGAACCAGGAGCCGTTCTCGGCGAACCCGTAGTCACCCGTGAGGAAGACGTCCCAGGAGGCCGACTGGTTGTCGGTCGCCGCCGAGCGCGGGGCCCAGCCCTTGCCGATCCAGTCGGAGACGAGCTGACCGGCGCTGATCGCCTCGGCCGAGCCAAGGTCGGACAGGTTCGCGCCGGCGCCCCAGAACCACGGCTCGAACTGGAAGACACCCTCCTCGCCTGCCACGCCGGAGAACGTGATGCCCTTCTTCCCGCTCGCCACGACCTTCTCGATCGCGGTGTTGAGCGAGGCCCAGTCCTTGATGTCGGCCGGGTTCACGCCCGCGGCATCCAGGATGTTCTTGTTGTAGTAGAGGCCGAGGGCGTTGGAGCCCATCGGCACGCCGTACGCGACGCCGTCGACGATGCCAGGGCCGAGGAGGTTCTCGTCGATCCCGGCGGTGTCGATCCCTGCCTGCTCGGCGGTGGCGAGGAGACCGGCGCTCGATGCCTCGGGCATCATCGGGTTGTCGAGCAGCACGATGTCGGGAGCGTTGCCCTCCTTGACCGCGGTCGTCAGCTGGTTGAAGAGGTCCGACTGGGGCGCGCTCGAGCGGACGATCGTCGAGCCGTCAGGGGCACACGACTTGACCAGCGTGTCCCACTCCGAGCCCGTCTCACGCTGCGGGTACGGGTCCCAGAAGGTGATCTGTGCCGTGGTCGTGCCCTCGGACGCGGCGCCGGACTCTCCCGGAGCCACCGTCGGACCTCCGGAGCACCCGGCGAGGGCGAACCCCGAAACAACCATGATGCCGATCCCTGCCGCTGCGCGCGGGTTCAAACGTGTCATCGTGTGATACCTCTCCTCATTGAGATACTCCGGGTGAAACGTCGGTCGGCACCATGACGCGCAGGCGGCGTGGCTCGTGCTCCCCGCACCGCCTCGACACCCGTGTCGACCGACCCCGGCCGCTCGCAGGACGCTAGCGAACCGGTTCGCTAAACGATGGCACGCTATCTGCTCGCGGGTCAAGCGAACCGGTTCGCCAACGTGGTCACAGTTCGGTCACGACCACCGGCGAGAGCCGAAAGGGTGCG
>Ga0066798_10000838_pt1 | contig 14259 bp, 7 predicted proteins | sample PersoiDNA2013203_FD_70961 | JGI IMG/M metagenome (GOLD analysis project Ga0066798, IMG submission 70961) | Permafrost soil microbial communities from the Arctic, to analyse light accelerated degradation of dissolved organic matter (DOM) -... | ecosystem: Environmental > Terrestrial > Soil >...
GAAAGCCACACAAGCGCCCGAAGAAGCTTCCTGAGTTTCTAGCTGCTGACGTGAAAAAACCGCTGCATCCGTGAGGAGCAGCGGTTTTTTTTCGATGGGCCAAAACGTTATTGCAGCATCAATTTGCTCAAGATGCCCAGGTTCAACAGGATCAGGGTACTCATCATCCAGTAGACATGTTTCATGTCTGCCCCTTGCCGCAAATCCATGCGTTCGAGCCGGCCATGGATTTGCTGTTCACCGAGCTTGATTGCCGACAGCAGGTTTTGTTCCAGTGCAGACAGTTCACCACGTGCCACAGCGGATGACGCCAGTGCATTGCCCAAGGCGGCTGCATGGGCTTCCGCCTGCGGTGCAGGGATGCCGGCAGAGGATAATTTTTTGGCGTAATCAAGTGTATCGAATTGGATGGTCATGTTCATGATGCTCCCTGCCTTTCAGCCTAGCAGAAAAAGTGGCAAATGCCAGTGCCGCATAGTTGGCGCTGGCATCAACGAGCCTAGTCCTTTGCGCCAGCATTGGGTTTGCGAATGCACAAGCCCATGAAAAAGGGCGCCGCAGCGCCCTTTCCAACGATCACCTGTCTTGCTTACTGCATCAATTCCTTGATGACTTTCACCGGTGCGCTGCCATAGCTGAGGAATTGTTCATGGAAATCCTTCAGCACGAACTTGCTGCCCAAGGCTTGCTTGCGTTGTTCGCGCAAGTCCATGATTTCGCTGAAGCCGCTGAAATAGCTGGTCAGTTGCACTGAGCTCAGCTGGACGCGGCGCCATTTTTCCTTCGCTTCGCGTGGAGTCTGGAAAGCCTGGCGCGTCAGCAAGTCGAGCGCCTGCTCTTCCGTCATGCCCAGCACGTGCACGCTGTAGTCGAGGATAGTGTTGGTGACGCTGCGCAAATTCCACTTCGAGTACATCAGCCACATTTCCGGCGCATTATCGCCATAACCGGATTCGAGCATCATGCGTTCGCCATACACGGCCCAGCCTTCGACCATGGCGCCATTGCCGAAGATGGACTTGATCAGCGAAGGCGACTTGTTGGCGTAGATCAGCTGCGTGTAATGGCCTGGAATGGCTTCGTGGATATTGAGGATTTGCAAGATCCAGTGATTGTATTCACGCAAGCTGCTTTCCTGCTGTTCCGGCGTTTCGCCATCGAGCGGCGTCACGTTGTAATAAGTGCGGTCTTGCGGACGGTACGGGCCGGGCGCTTCGATGCTGGCGCCAGCCACGCCGCGCTGGTAAGCCGGCGTTTCACGCACCACCAGCGGCTTTTGCGGGTCCATGGTCAGCAGCTTGTGGCTGGTGACCCAGGCTTGCAGTTCGGGAATCTGGCGGCGGATTTCCGGCACGAAGTCGGCCGGCGCCACGTGATTGCTCGACAGCTTGTCGATCACCATGCCGATCTTGGCCGTGCGGTCCGCTGGTTTCGGCGTATCGCCCATGGTCTTGGTCCACAGTTCGTCGGACAGGCTATCCATATGCGTGAGCAGCTTTTCACGCTCATCGAGGGCCTTCTGGTACATCTGCTCCGCGCTGACGCCGGCCTGTATATCGTAGGCAAATTTCTGGTCATACAATTCCTTGCCGATACGGAAGGAACGCGCACCGTTTTGCGCCAGCAAGGCGTCTTGCTCGCCCAGCCAGCTGGCATAGCCTTGCACCGCCGTCTTGGCGGCAGTGATGCGCACGTTGTACAGCTGCTTCTCGGTCGGCGTCAGGATCGATGCTTGCGCCGTCTTGTTCAGGTCATCGAGCACGCTCAGCACGCCCGCGCTTTGCGCGATGGCCAGCTGCGTGTGTTCCCGCGTCGGATGATTGATGTTGGCGCGTGCCGCTGCATAGTATTGCGGCACGGTGGCTATGCGCTTGAGCAAGGTGCGCAGGCGTTGCGGCTGGGCCGCGTATTCCGTATTGAGGATAAAGTCGATCGTGCTGGCCACGTTGTATTCGGCCGGATTCCACTCGAAATCACGGAAGGTGGTCAGATACCAGCGGTCCGATTGCAGCTTGTTGGTGACCAGGGCCAGGTCGGTGCGCTGCTTGGGCGACATCTTGCTGCCATCGAGCTTGCCGAACTTGTCCGTCCACTCATCAATGAAGGCCAGGCGCGCCTGGCGGTTGGCTGCGTCGGGAATGGTGAGATTGGCGGCGCCATCATATTTGCCGGCAGAGATCGCCGCTTCCGGATCGAGGCGCCACAGGGCTGTGAGGAATTGGCCGCTGAGATTATTCATGGCGCGGTCGCGGCTGTTTTCTGCCGCGACGGGTGCGGCGGCAGCTGTTTTCTTGCTGGCGCTGGCGGCTGCCTTGCCATGTTTTTGCGGTTTCTTGGCAGCGCTGGCGGGCGCTATCGTGAAGGCCATCATCAATGCAGCGATTGCAACTTTATTCTTCGTCATCATCTCAAATCTCTTGATTATTTGGTTATTTGTAAAAATCAGTGAATAAAAACCTGACAATATAAGTAACAAACAATTATTTTTAACGTGGGTTTGCTTGCCTGGACGGCCCAAAGATTAGCATCAATTACCGGGCCTGCGCAGATTTTTGCGGTTGGGAAACTGCGCTAACGCCTACAAGGTGACGGCATGGCTGCCTATCATCTCTTGCAGACGCGCATTCACGCTGGCTACGGCATCCTTGCCGCGCGCCATGCCGCTGGCGAAAATTTCCGTGTCCTGGGTATAACGCTGGCTGATGCGTACCGTATAAGAGCGGAACAGCCAGCTCCAGAAATTGCTTTCGTAGCTGGCCTCATCCATGTCGCGCCACTTCACGCCATGCAGTTTTTTCTTCCACGGCAAGATGCCCGAGGCCAGCCATACACCCGCCTCGTCGTAATACAGCTGCACGCTGCGGATCAGCAGCAGGCGGTAACCGACGATCAGCGCCGAGCCGATCAGCACCACCAGCGCGGCCCGCGAGTTGTACTTGAAAGCCAGCGGCAGGGCAGCAAAGAACAGCAGCACGGCCAGCACGAAAGTGCCGACGTAGGCTGTCCAGGACTTACCGCAAAGAAAAATGGCGCGCTGGCCGGAAGTGGTGGCGATATAGTCGGTCATGGTGCTTTAAAGAAAAAAGGAAAATCATCATCGCATGGAAGGGGTTTGCCCTTGTGTTTTTTACTTCTTCAGCCCTTCCTGCAACATGCCCAGCATATCGCTGGCCGACATGCGGGCGGCCGCATCGCTGCCCTCCAATAAACTGTCAGCCAGGTCGCGCTTGTGTTGATGTAACTCAACGATGCCTTCCTCGATCGTGTGCTTGGCTACCAGGCGGTAAATCGTTACCGGGCGCAACTGTCCCATGCGGTGGGCACGGTCCGAGGCCTGGTCTTCCACGGCCGGGTTCCACCACGGGTCCATATGGATCACGTAATCGGCCGCCGTCAGGTTGATGCCCATGCCGCCCGCTTTCAGGCTGATCAGGAAGACTTCGCCTTCGCCCGCCTGGAAGGCATCGACGCGGCGCTTGCGCTCCTGCATAGGCGTGGCGCCATCGAGATACTGATAGCTGACGCCATGCTGTTCCAGGTGCTTGCGGATCAGGCTCAGGTGGTCGACGAACTGGCTGAACACCAGCACCTTGTGGCGGTTTTCCAGCAAGCCCGACAGCAGCTCCGCGAAGGCCGCCAGCTTGCTGCTGGCCAGGCCCAGTTCCGGCGCCACCAGTTGCGGGTTGCAGCAGGCACGGCGCAGCTTCATGATTTCAGCCAGGATCTGGATGGCTTTTTTCGAGGCCGGCCCTTCCACCATGGCCAGCTTTTCCAGCGCTTCGCGGCGCAGCGATTCATACAGCGCCGTTTCCTGTGGCGACAGTTCCACTTCCAGCACGATTTCAGTGCGCGGCGGCAATTCCGACAGTACTTGCGTTTTTGTCCGGCGCAAGATGAAGGGTGCGATCAAACGCCGCAAACGCAGGCGGGCGCCGGCTGCGGCGCGTTTGTCCTGGTCTTTCTCGATCGGCCCCGCAAAGCGCAGGTTGAACTGGTCCAGGGTGCCCAGCAAACCGGGATTGATGAAGCGGAACAGATTCCACAATTCGCCCAGATGGTTTTCCAGCGGCGTGCCGCTGGCCACCATGCGGAAATCGCCTTGCAGCGCCATCACGGCTTGCGAGCGCTTGGTGGCGCCATTCTTGATTGCCTGCGCTTCATCGAGCACGATGGTATGCCAGTGCACTCCGGCAAACATGGCCGCCTCCTGCTGCAGCAAGCCATAACTGACTACCACCAGGTCGAAGGCTCCCACATTGTCCAGCATCCCGGCGCGGTCGCCGCTGCCGAACAGTTTGACTTTCAAGGTGGGCGCAAAACGCTGCGCTTCGCTGATCCAGTTCATGCACACGGAGGTGGGCGCGACCACCAGCGTGGGGCCGTTCGGCGCGCGCGCCAGTATCAAGGCCAGCGCCTGCAAAGTCTTGCCCAGGCCCATGTCATCGGCCAGGCAGGCGCCCACGCCCCAGTGCGCCAGGCGCGCCAGCCATGCGAAACCGGCCAGCTGATAATCGCGCATGTCTGCCTGCAGGGTGCTGGGCAACTGTGGTTGATATTCGTCCATTTCGCGCAGGCGCAGCAAGTGCTCACGCCACAGCTTGTCGGCTTTTACTCCGCCCGCATCATGGGCCAGCTCTTCCAGCGCGAAGGCGGCCAGCGGATGCACGTGCACGCCATCGTCATGCGTTTCGCCGTAGGCTGCCAGCTCCGACAGGCGGCGGTGTAATTCATCACTGAGGGCCAGGAACTGGTTGTCACCCAGGGCTACGAAGCGGCTCTTGTTGTTTTGCATCAAATCGAGCAGGGCGCGCAAATCCATGACCTTGTTTTCATCGATCTGCACTTCGCCGCTGGCGGCAAACCAGTCTTTCTCGCTCTTGATGTTCAGGCGCATCTGGCCGCTCTCGATACGCTTGGAGACGCGGAACGATTCACCTTCGGGCCAGGCCAGCACGATGCCGGCCGGGTCCAGTTCCTGCAGCTCTACCAGCAGCTGCAAGCACAGCGACGGCTGGCCCAGCAGCCACTCGCCATGGTCTTCCTCTGCCTCTTCCAGCACCAGGCAACGACCGATCAGCTGGCGCTGTGCTTCGCGTTCCGCATTGAGGTCGCGGCGCGCCTGCACGGCCCGGCCTGCTACGTCGGCAAACACGCTTTCGGCGCCACTGCCGGGCGCGTAATAGGCGCCATTATCGAGCAGCGGACGCACCAGTATCTGCATCTTCAAGCCCTGGCTGTAGGGCAATAGATGCACATGCAATCGATGGTCGGCTGTAATGACTTCCGCGTCACTGGCGCCGCCGCCGATATCGGATTGCACGGTCACCATCGATGAGATGGCGCCTATCGCTTGCAGTACTTGCTTTTCCGCATGCAGCGGCACGGACAAACCGCTGCCGACGATGGCGGCGATGCGCCGGTGCTCGTCCAATATGTGCACCACGCGCAGCCGGGTCGGCGTTTCCTTGGCTACCACCACGCTGCTGCCATTGTCGGGCAGCGGCGGTTGCAAACCCAGCCACAGCTGGCCGCCGTGCGACTTGATCAATAGCTCCGGTGCGCCGGCCAGCAATTCCACGCGCGTTTCGGGTGCATCGAGCCAGAATACCAGCGGGTGGCCGACCAGCAGCACGGCCGCCTTGTCGGGCTCGATTTCATAGCGGGGCGCCGAGGAATAATATTGCTTGAAGGGCGAGATGCTGCCGGCTGCGCGCACGTCTTGCGGCGACAGGAAGTCGATCTCGTTTGCTTCTTCGGCCAGGCGCTTCAAACCCATGGCGCGGCCCTTGCTCCAACCGCCGCGGACATCGCGTTTTTGCTCGCGCACTTCCACTTCCGTGATGCCATGGCGCGCATCGAAGGCCACCAGCCATACCAGGCGCGAGATATTGCCCGGCGTTTCAGGCGGGGCGTTTTGCTGCAGATTGATCAGGGCGCTCAGCTGGCGCTGCCACGCTTCCTGGCGCTCGAACCAGGGCGCCATGTCCGTCAAGCCGTGTTGCGCCCGCTTGGCCGTGGCATAACGTTCCTGGGCCGGTTCACCCATCAGGCCCAGCAGGCCGGCCGTTTGCGCCGCGATCAGATCATAGCCGGCCGCGTCCGCTTGTTGTACCAGCGCATGTAATTGAGGTTTGCGCTCGCTCAATTGCGGCAGGGCCAGCCAGTAGTACAGCAGGGCCTGGAACAATTGCGCCTGCAGCCCCGTTTCCCAGTTACGCGTGGGGATGATGTCTGCCTGCATGGTGCCGGCGCGTACCTGGCGCAACATGCTCAGTTGCTGGTAGACCACGCTGTCATGGTTGGGCTGTGCGTGCAGGGCGATATCGAGATAGCTTTCCGCCGCTTTCAAGGCCTTGGCGTCATTGCTGCGCAGCAAGGCCAGCACATACAGATGGCCGCCTATGCCCGTAAAACACAGCTTGCGTTTGCCGCTTTCCTTGCGTAGTCCCTTCAAGGCCGTTTCAAAGCCCGCTACGGCGTGGATGTGTTCGCCGCGCAAGACGGCAATGCTGCTATCGATAAACAGCGCCTGCGGCCCTTGCTGGCCTGCCAGGTAGCCCGCGGCGCTGTCGAGCTCACCGCACAGCATGGCGTCTTCTGCCAAGGCCAGCGGCAGGGCGGCGGCGATATGGTCGCCGGCATCTGACTGGTGTGTGTAATGCGTGCGCGCATAGCTGCGGATGGCTTGCGCCGTGGCCGGTTCGCGCGGCGCGTTGGCCAGCAGCACGGCCAGGATTTCATCTTGCAGTTGGGGTACCACAAAAGACAACATTTCCGGCTCGAATGGGCGGCCGAAAATCTCGATCAGCGGATGCAATTGCTGCGCTTCATAACAGGCCATGCAGGCGGCCAGGATGGCGGCCACCTGGCGTCTCTCGTCATTGCGCAGCAAGGCGATGCGCAAACGCGCCACGCCTTGCCGGTAACTGCGCAATTCCACATAGCCATCCCAGTTGCGGCGCACGGGATTGATCAGTTCTATCGCCTGGCACAGGTCGCGAAACACCAGGTGTTCGATAGCGGCGTGCATGGCGGGCCAGCGCAGCTTGGCGGCGCAGGCAAAACCGCGTCCCACCACCTCTTCCGCATACGCCAAACGGGCCAGGCGCTGCAGCATGCCGGTGACGACCGCCAGGGTGAATGGCGTGCCGTCCGGCTCGACCACATTGGCGCGCTGCAAATGTTCATACACGGCATGCTTGCCGACCGGCTCGCCAGCGATGGCCAGCAAGGCCAAAATCATTTTGTCGTGCTGTTCCAGCGCATTAAATTCGCCTTGCAAATGCTGGTCGGTCATGCGGCTTCCGCGTTAGTGTGACGGTGAAAAAAATCAGGCAGGCAGATTATCGATGTGTACGGGCGGCTCGCCAGCGGGCGTGGCCAGTTTTAATACGCGCTGATAAAAATACAGTTCGGCGTCCAGGGTGCGCACGATGTTTTCTGCCTTGCGGAAACCATGGCCTTCGCCTGCCAAGGGCACATAGGCCACCGGCACGCCGCGCGCCTTCAAGGCGTCGACCATCAGTTCCGATTGCTGCGGCGGCACCACCTTGTCATCGAGGCCCTGCAGGAAAATCATGGGGCGCGACAATTTATCCGTGTGGTGGATAGGCGAACGTTCACGGTACAGCACTTCGGCTTGCGGCTGGGACGCGATCAAATAATCGGTATAGCGCGCTTCAAACTTGTGCGAATCGAGATCCAGGCCTTTCAGGTCGGATACCCCGTAATAGCTGGCGCCCACCTTGAACACATCGTGGAAGGTGAGGGCGCACAGGGTGGTGAACCCGCCCGCGCTGCCGCCACGGATGATCAGGCGTTCAGGATCGGCCAGGCCATGGGCGACCAGGTAGCGTGCGCCGGCAATGCAGTCTTCCACGTCGACGATACCCCATTGTCCTTTCAGTGCATCGCGGTATTCGCGGCCAAACCCGCTGCTGCCGCCGTAGTTCACGTCCAGCACGCCGATGCCGCGGCTGGTCCAGTACTGCGTCGCCAGTTTCAAGGTGTTGCTGGCCATGCTGGTGGGTCCGCCATGGCTGATGACGATGACAGGTGGCAAAGTGTCTTCTGGTGCCTGCACGTCCACATTGTGGGGCGGATAAAAGAAGGCGTGCGCCGTGCGGCCGTGATTGCTGGGGAAACTCAGGCTGCGCGGCACCGACAGGTAGTCGAGCGCGGGCAGTTCAGTGATCGACTGGGCCAGCACTTCCAGTTCATTGTTCGACAGGTCGATGCGGGCCAGTTCCAGCGCGATGGTAGGGCTGCCGCCCAGCAAGGCCACGTAGCCCGGCCCCACGCGCAGTTCGCGGATTTCCTGGTACGGATGGGCAATGGTTTCCAGCTTGGCGCTGCCCACCGTCAATTGGCCCAGGTGGCTGACACCTTGCTGGATATAGGTGCAGATGATGTCGTCGGAGGACAGGAAACCGTACATGGAGCCGCCGAAGGTCCAGTGCGGCGTGGCGAATTCCGCTTCCATCGGGCATAACGCCTCGATATCGGCGCCATGCAATCGGTACAGATTCCACCAGCCGCTGCTGTCGGAAACAAAGTGCAGCAAGCCATTCGGGGACCATTCCGGCTGGCAAATCGACTCACGCTCGCCACCGGCGATCAGGCGCGGCGAACCCAGGCTGCCATCGGCGTGCACGTCGGCCAGCCACAGCTCTGTGCCCTGCCACGGCAGGCGCGGATGGTCCCAGCTGATCCAGGCCAATTGGCTGCCATCGGGCGACAAACGCGGCGCCGCATAAAAATCGTGGCCGCGCGCCAGCACCGTTTCGCTGCCGTCAAACTGTACGGCGGCCAGGCTGTTTTCAGGATGGGCGTGGCCTTCTGCCGGATGCTGTTCGCGCACGGCGATCAGGCGGTTACGGGTGCGGTCGACGATGAAGTCGGCATGCCGCGTGGCGCCGCCGGCGCTGAACGCCTTGGGCGCACTGTCGCCAGCCTGGCGATACAGGCGGTTATCGGCAAAATGTGAAAAATACACGGTATCGCCATCGACCACATAGGCGCCGCCGCCATATTCATGCACGCGCGTGCGCACATTGAACGGCACCGGTGTCAATTCATCGACCCGCGCGCCGCGCTGGCGCAGCAGGGTATTGCGTCCCGCTTCGCTGGCGCGGCCAGCGAGCCAATAGACATCGCTGCCATCCGCGCCGCCCAGGGCCAGTTGCGTCAGTGGCGAGGCGCCGGCTGCTACCAGCGCAGCGCTGATCGGCGAAGGCCAGGCGCCGTAAGGGGCGGTCGTACGGGATGGGATCGATGTCATGCAGGCTCCGTGTGGTGGTGGGCGAGAACGCCGCCCGGCGTCGTGATGGATCATGCAGCGTGGCGGCGTTCATCATCATAAAGGAAGGGACGGGACAGTGAAAGCTATTGTCCATGCGGCAAATGCTGCAAACGAGCACTGGAATCAATGATTCAGCAACGATTGGATGCGATAATACTGCTTCTTCAAGCCCGATTGCCCGCTATGCCACAATTTGCTCCGCTCCAGAACGATACTTTCTTGCGCGCCTTGTTGCGCCAGCCGACCGAGCACACACCCGTGTGGCTGATGCGCCAGGCGGGCCGCTACCTGCCTGAATACCGCGCCACGCGCGAGCGGGCCGGTTCCTTCCTGGGCCTGGCAAAGAACCCCGATTACGCCACCGAAGTCACCTTGCAGCCCTTGGAGCGCTTTCCGCTCGACGCCGCCATCCTGTTTTCCGACATCCTGACCGTGCCTGACGCGATGGGCCTGGGCCTGTATTTCGCCGATGGTGAAGGCCCCAAGTTCGAGCGTCCGCTGCGCACCGAGCAAGATGTGAAAGCCTTGCAAGTGCCGGACCTGGCCTCGCTCGACTACGTTTTTAATGCCGTCACGCAAATCCGCACGGAATTGAATGGCCGCGTGCCGTTGATCGGTTTTTCCGGCAGCCCATGGACCCTGGCCTGTTATATGGTGGAAGGCGGCGGCTCGAAAGAGTTCCACACCATCAAGAAGATGCTGTACAACCGCCCGGACCTGATGCACCACATCCTGGCGATCAACGCCACGTCGGTGGCGCAATACCTGAATGCGCAGATCGATGCCGGCGCGCAAGCCGTGATGATTTTCGATTCCTGGGGCGGTGCGCTGGCCGATGGCGCCTACCAGGAATTTTCGCTGGCCTATATGCAGCAAGTGGTGGCGCAATTGAAACGCGACAAGGATGGCGTGAAGATTCCCGCCATCGTATTTACCAAGGGCGGCGGCCAGTGGATCGAGCAGATCGCCGACATCGGCGCCGATGCCGTGGGCCTGGACTGGACCGTCAACCTGACGCGCGCGCGCCAGCTGGTGGGCCATAAAGTCGGTTTGCAGGGCAACCTCGACCCCGCCATCCTGTTTGCCAGCCCGGACCAGATTCGCGCCGAAGTGGCCAAGGTGCTCAACGCCTTTGGGGCGCCAGCGGAGGGCAATGGCCACGTATTCAACCTGGGGCACGGTATTTCCCAGTTCACGCCGCCGGAATCGGTGGAAGCCATGGTGGAAGCCGTGCACAGCATGAGCCGCGCCATGCGCAGTGGCCAGGCCGTGGCTAAATAAACAATCCATCCAGCTCCGGCGCCAGCGGCGCCTGGCGGTCTTGAAGCAGGTTTTCCCTCGGGAAGCCTGCTTTTTTCTTTGGCACGCTGCGATAGACAAGGGCGACTTATGCACAATTTTTTTTGCTGCGGAAATAACAGGCAGTGGAAAGCCGTAGCCCGGGAGCTTATTGCAAGTATTTGATTTATAAGAACTAATTTTTATGGCTTCGAATATGCCTTGCCATATCTGGCAAGGTTGTTCCACGAGGCGTCGCGCTTATCAGTTCATTGTCCACAAAGTTATCAACAGATTCTGTGGATAAAAATGAAAAGTATTTTGTTAACGGGCACTTAGCGTCATTGTTCAGGTTTTACCTGAAGTTCATGTTGCATTGCATGATATTTAAATAATTTTTTAGCTCGCCATAGTTGCAATCGATTGCTTGCTACGGAGACTTGTCACTTTGTCTTTGTTGGAACGGAAATATTTTGATTTTCACCAGCTAATTTGATGTAATTGTCGAGTAAAAATTTTGGGAATAGTTCAGTTATGCACAGAAGCAGAAAGATGCCAGCCATTTTTCTGCTCCCGGGCATGGTTTTTCAAGTGACTGATTTTAAAGGGTTAATTTTTATATCGTGCCCCCCTTGACGCAGATGCGAATTTTATATCCACATTATTCTGTAAGTTAATTTTGCTTTGTCCACAAAGTTATCCACAGAATTATCTTCAGGCGGCATGAGCATATTTTCCCCTCCGCGAGCCTGTCTGGAGGCGGGTGTAGCTATGGAAGGGATAGACCAAGTATCATGGCCGGCTGGCCCGTGGGCTGTGGCATCGCCGTGCGCGATTTTTTATCAAGATAGGCAAGACTCATGACGCAGGGCATACCCAGGCAGTGCATCCTTCAAATCGCGCTCGATACGCCCCTGAACGCCGTGTTTGACTATCGTTGGCGTAGCGAGGGCGAGGCACCGTTGCCGCAGGTGGGCCAGCTGGCGCTGTTGCCGTTTGGCCGGCGCGAAGTGGTCGGGCTGATCGTCGGTATTGCCGATAGCACGGATGTGCCCGATGCAAAGCTGAAAGATGTGCTGGCCGTGCGCTCGCAACTGGCGCCCCTGTCGCGCGAATGGCTGGCGCTGGCTGCCTTTGCCGCCGATTACTACCAGCGTCCGCTGGGCGAAGTCGCTTTGCCCGGCTTGCCGAAAAACCTGCGGGTACTCACCACTGTGGCGCTGGACCGCGCCATCAAGAAACTGGCCAAGCTGCCCGATGCCCATGACGGCACGCCGTTGAACATGCCGCCCCTGAACCCAGCCCAGCAGGAAGCGGCTGACGCCATCGGTGGCGCGCAAGGGTTCAAGCCGACCTTGCTGTATGGCGTGACGGGCAGCGGCAAGACGGAAGTGTATCTGCAGGCGTGTGCGCAAGTGCTGGCGCGTGAAGACGCCGCGCAAATCCTGATCCTGGTGCCGGAAATCAACCTCACGCCTCAGCTGGAAGGCAATATACGCGCACGTTTTCCCGGCGTCATGCTGGCTACCTTGCACAGCAGCCTGTCGGAAGGCGAGCGCATGCTGCACTGGCTGGCTGCGCACCAGGGCCAGGCGCGCATCGTGCTTGGCACGCGCCTGGCCGTGCTGGCTTCCTTGCCGAAATTAAAATTGATCGTCATCGACGAAGAACACGATCCATCCTACAAGCAGCAGGAAGGCTTGCGTTATTCGGCGCGCGACCTGGCCGTCTGGCGTGCCTGGCAATTGCAGATTCCCATCGTGCTCGGTTCGGCCACGCCGTCGCTGGAAAGCTGGCACCACGCCCAGACGGGGCGCTACCGCAAGCTGGAATTGCGCGAACGGGCCGTCAAAAACGCCGTCTTGCCACGAGTAAAATTGCTCGACATGGAGCGCGACAAGCCGAAAGACGGCCTCACGTCGCATCTGGTGGCGGCCTTGAAATTGCGCATGGAACGCGGCGAGCAATCGCTGCTGTTCCTGAACCGGCGCGGCTACTCGCCCGTGATCTGTTGCGAGTCCTGCGGCTGGATCAGCAATTGCACGCGCTGCACCTCGTTCATGGTGCTGCACAAACCCGAACACCGTTTGCGCTGCCACCATTGCAGCCTGGAATTGCGGATTCCCCGCCATTGCCCCACTTGCGGCAACGTCGATTTGCAGCCGCTGGGACGCGGCACGCAGCGGGTAGAAGAAGGGCTGCAGCAACTGTTTCCCGAAGCGCGCATCCTGCGCATCGATGCCGATTCCACGCGCAAGAAGGGTAGTGCGCAGGAGGCGTTCGACACCGTACACCGTGGTGAAGTCGATATCCTGATCGGCACGCAGATGGTAGCCAAGGGCCACGATTTCAAAAAGCTGACTTTGGTGGGTATCTTGAACCCCGACACGGCCCTGTTTTCACAGGATTACCGGGCCAGCGAGCGTTTGTTTGCGCAGCTGATGCAGGTGGCGGGCCGGGCTGGCCGCGCCGCGCAGACGGAAGGCGGCAGCGTGTCCGAAGTGCTGATACAGACGCGCTATGCGCGCCATCCGCTGTACGATGCCGTGGTCAACCATGATTACGATCATTTCGCCACCAGCCTGCTGGAAGAGCGGGCGCAGGCGGCGTTGCCACCGTATCTGTTCCAGGCCCTGCTGCGCGCCGAGGCGCCGGAACTGGCCACCGCCATTGAGTTCTTGCAGGCGGCCAAGGATTGCATGGCGCATCCACAGATCACCATCAATGATCCGATTCCGATGAGCATGACGCGTGTCTACAATGTGGACCGTGCCCAGCTGCTGCTGGAGTCCAGTTCCAGGCCGGCCTTGCAGGCGTTCCTGAAGGAATGGCTGACGGTGCTGCGGGGCATGAAGACGCGCGTGAAATGGTCGCTGGAAGTGGACCCGCTCGATATTTGATCAGTCCAGATAATCGCGGCCAGCCTTGACGATCTGTTCCGACAGCAGCTTGGTAAACGGCGTATCCAGTGCCCAGGCATGCCAGCTCAGGGGCAGGTCCAGGGTGCGGCCCGGCAGCAAGTCCACCAGCCTGTCCGTCGCCAGCGCCTGTGCGGCCAGCCGCTGCGGCATCAAGCCATAGGCCAGGTGATTCTGGATGCAGGCCCGGCGCGCGCTTTCCACCGGTAAAGTGTGATGTGGAAAAGGTTCGCGCATGCCCAGTTGTTCGCTGAGAAAACGCGCCAGCAAGCAGTGCTGGCTGACCACGGCTGGCGCCAGCAATACCGCCTCGCGCGAAAAGCCATCACCGAACCAGTGCCCGGCAAACACGGGCGTGGCCACGCAGACATACGACAAGGTGCCCAGCGGCGTTACGCTGGTGGCGGCCGCTGCATCGGCTGGCGTGCTGGCGGCCGCCACGCAGCCAAAGACGCTACCGTCGCGCATCATTTGCAAGGCGGCATCGCTGTCGGCCAAGCGCACGTCGAGCTGGCAGCGGGGCGGCGCCAGCAATGCGGGCAAGGTGTCGGGGAACCAGGTAGCCAGGCTGTCGGCATCGATGGCGATGGCGATTTCCGGCATGCTGACGCTGTGGCCCAGGTCGATATCGAGCGACGCCTCCATCAATTTCACGTTGCGGTGATGCGCGATCAGGCGCTGGCCCAGGCCCGTCGGCACGGCCGGCTGGCCACGGATGATCAGCAAGCGCCCGCTGGCGTCTTCCAGCGCCTTGATGCGCTG
>Ga0066798_10000841_pt1 | contig 14248 bp, 12 predicted proteins | sample PersoiDNA2013203_FD_70961 | JGI IMG/M metagenome (GOLD analysis project Ga0066798, IMG submission 70961) | Permafrost soil microbial communities from the Arctic, to analyse light accelerated degradation of dissolved organic matter (DOM) -... | ecosystem: Environmental > Terrestrial > Soil >...
AACAAGATACATTGCGCGTGCTGCAAACCAACTATCCAGATAGCAAAATGCTAGGGACTGCTGTGCCTAGCGACAAACGTGTATGGTGGAAATTCTGGGAAAGCCTATATTAAACTGGATTAATATAGGCTCAACGCATAATCTTGGTTCTAATTAATATTTGATCCTGATTGATAAATCCAAATAAGCCAGCCAAAAGCTGGCTTATTTTTTTGCGCTTGTTTTACTTGCTCTTGGTTTACTGGTTCTTACCACTGGTTTGCTTGAAACAGGTTTCCTGGTCAGTTTTTTAATACCAGTCTTTTGTGCATCAGGATTATCCCTGGCTTCGCTTCTGGCCTTCAATTCGGCGCGTTGCGCTGTCTTGCGCCTACGCATACTGACAATACCCTCACCTGGTTTTGGCTTGTCATCATCGGTAGCAAACGGGTTATTGCCCTGCTTGAACTGTACGCGTAATGGCGTGCCTGTGAGTTGAAAGACCTTACGGAAGGTACCTTCAAGAAAGCGCTTGTAGCTGTCTTTAACGCCATCAACATGATTACCGTGTATTACCACGATGGGTGGGTTACTGCCGCCCTGATGCGCATAACGCAGCTTGGGGCGTATGCCCTTGCTGATTGGCGGCTGATGTTGCGTGGTTGCTTCTATCAAGACACGTGTCAGCTGTGGTGTGGATAATTTAGCCATTGCCGCCTTGAAAGCACCATCGACTGAGGGAAATAGCTCAGGCAAGCCTTTATTTTTCAATGCTGAAATATAGTGGAACTTGGCAAAATCCAAAAACTGTAACTTACGATCGATCTCTCGCTTGATCCAGTCGCGCCTATCCTCTTCAAGACCGTCCCATTTATTGATGGCAACCACTAAAGCTCGACCACTATCCAGTATATAAGCCGCAACATGAGCATCCTGCTCGGTAATGCCTTCTTGCGCATCAACGACCAGAATAGCCACATTGGCTTCTTCAATGGCCTGCATGGTTTTTACCACGGAGAATTTCTCAATGGCTTCAAACACCCGGCCACGCTTGCGTACACCTGCGGTATCGATCAAGGTGTAATGCTTGCCGTTACGCTCAAGATCAATGTGTATGGAGTCACGGGTTGTACCAGGCTCATCAAAAGCAATGACGCGTTCTTCACCCAGCAATGCATTCACCAGAGTAGATTTACCCACGTTTGGACGCCCCACAATCGCGATCTTGGGCACACGATCACTATTTAAAATTTCCTTACGTTCTGGCTCGTCAAATGGCTCAAGCGCCAATTCAACAAGATCGCGGACGCCTTCACCATGTGCCGAGGAAATTGATAAGGGATCGCCCAAACCTAATTCATGAAACTCCGCCGAAACAATGGCGCGCTGCATGCCTTCTGTCTTGTTTACGGCTAACAACACAGGCCGCTGACTTTTGCGCAGACGGTCACCAATCACTTTATCTTGTGGCGTAAGCCCTTGTCGGCCATCAACCAGAAAAATAATCACATCCGCTTCATCAATCGCCAATAGTGTTTGGCGCGCCATTTCTTTCAATATGCCAGATTCAGCTGTCGGCTCAAAACCACCTGTATCAACTACCAGATAAGGTTTGTCACCGCCAATACCACGGCCATAATGGCGATCACGGGTGAGGCCTGGTAAATCTGCCACCAAAGCATCACGGCTTTTGGTCAGACGATTGAAAAGAGTAGATTTGCCGACATTAGGTCGACCAACAAGTACGATGGTAGGTAACATATTTTATATGGATGTTCTGCGGCGTAATGACGCGTTCAATCCATGCCTATTTAAGTGAGATGGCATACAAGCCGCCATCTCTGGTCTGTGCTAGCAAACCATTAGTGCCCAAGGCAACCAATTGTGGCAATACAGGACTTTTTTCAAGCTGTATGCGTCCAGCGAAAGAGCCATCTTCGCGGTCAAGCAAGTGTATATAACCTTCAACATCGCCAAGCGCAATCACACCACCCATAGGCAACGGCGCACTCAATTGTCTATTCAGCAAATCTCCTTGGCGCCAGTAGGTTTTACCACTAGCATCGTCCAGTGAATATACTGAACCCGTAGCGTGCGAAACATAGACGCGGCTTTCATCAGCATTGATGCCTGTATAGCTAGAAATATCACGATTCCAACCTATACGACCAGAGGCACGGTCAACCGCACTGATCTTACCCTGATAAGCGACAGCGTAAATCACGGAGCCATCGACCACGGGTAAACTCGTAATGTCAGCGATGCGCTCGATTTCGGTGGTACCTTTAGGTTGCGCAACAGCTGCCTCCCAGATGAGCTTACCATCTTCTACCCGCAAGGCAATCAGCTTGCCGCCAGCAAAGCCAGCATAAGCAGCGCCGCTATCCACCACCACACCAGCACTGCTGCGCAGACTTAGCGCTGGTGTAGTACGCTCATAGACCCACTTGCGTTTGCCATCCAGAATACTCAAACCAAAAATACGGCTGTCTCCGCAACGCACAACCACGGTTTCACCTGATACTTCTGGGGCGCTGAGCACTTCACTGCTGACTTTTGATTTCCACAGCAATTTACCTGATAAGTCGTATGCAATCACATAGCCACTCAGTGAACCAAGCAATACCAGTTTGCCGCCTAATCCAACACCACCTGATATCTGCTCACCAGCATTGACTTTCCATTGCTGCTTGCCATTAACAGCGTCAAACTTGAATACATCACCCTGAGCGTTCGCAGCATATACAGCGCCGTCTGCGGTGGCTGGCAACAAATCATACTGACCAACTTTACCAAGCTCAGCTTTCCATACGATTTTGGGCATAACCGTTGCTTTAATTTCGCTCAGCTCACCTGGCGGATCAGCAATTTGCCGACCAAACATACGCTCTGAAAGGTCGGTTTTCATATCGCTAATTGAGGTGCATGCACCTAAGCTTAATAAGGTAAACATGCATAAAAGCAGGCAAAAGTGCCGCTTGTAAAATTCAATTGAGCGCAACATTAACTTCCTAATGACTCTAATTTATGCTCGGTAAAATGGTAGTAATGGCCTTCGGCATCAAGTTTACCAAGTGCTTCTTCATAGGCAGTGCGCGCTTCATCTTTCTTGTTTTGCGCGACCAGAATATCGCCCTTTAGATCAGCATAGAGACCATCAAACCCTTCATCGTGCTTTGTCGCCAGGGTTTTCAGCGCTCCATCATAGTTTTTTTCTTCAAACTGAACACCTGCAAGTTGCAAGTTAGCGATTGCCTGAATCTGGGATTCTTTAGCGTTCTGCGCTGCCCAGCTTAGTTGAGCCTTAGCACTCTTTGTATCATTGATGGTCAGATTGGTTATCGCTAACGTCAACGCTGCACGTCCTGCATAGGGGGTTGACGCATAGTGATCCATCAACTCAGCAGAAATCGTCTGGATTTCTTTCGTGTCTTTTGGGTCAAGCTTGATCAAAGCTTCATATTTAACCGAGGCCTCAGTGGATTGTTTGTGCTGATAATATGTCCAGCCCTTGTACGATGCTAAAACAAGCAAAACTACCACTAATGCGCCTGTAACCAGATTACCGTAGGTATTCCACCAGGTTTTCAATGCGTCTAACTGCTCTTGTTCTTCTAAATCGAGTGCCATACCATTCCTAATTCATTAATAATTCAAACCATATTTAAATATTTTTTATTACTAGTTTTATTGCTCGGCAAGCAATTCTGCCGCGTGTTTGCGACCAGGAATTGCCTGCAGCAAATTCCTGGTGTAATCCTGTGTTGGTGATTGGTAAATATCCAACACGCTACCTTGCTCTACTACTTTACCTTGGTGCATGACTACAACATCATCTGCGATATGCCGAACAACGCGCAAATCATGACTAATAAAAATATAACTCAAGGCCATTTCAGCCTGTAACTCTTTTAACAAGAGCAAAATCTGCGCTTGTATTGAAACGTCCAATGCAGACACAGGCTCATCACATACCACTACTTTAGGCTGCAGCACCAATGCGCGCGCTATACCGATGCGCTGGCGTTGTCCTCCAGAAAACTCATGTGGGTATTTTTGCATATCAGCTTCTGACAAACCGACACGTTTAAGCATCTGTATCACTTTAGCTTGCTGTTCAGTACGGCTACCCATATCGTGAATCAGCAGGCCTTCACCTACAATCTCGCCTATCCGCATACGCGGATTCAATGATGCAAATGGATCTTGAAAAATCATCTGCAAATGTTTGCGCATGCTACGCAAGTCAATTGAGGAAAGTTTTGCCAGATTTTTACCCTGAAAAAACACCTCGCCACTATCCAAGGCCTGCAATTGTAACAGACAACGTGCCAAGGTGGATTTACCACTGCCTGATTCGCCAACAATCGCTAAGGTAGTACCCGTGCGCAAAGCAATGCTCACATCATCCAAGGCCTTGACCTGACTGCTGCCCAAGCCGAATCTTCCACCACGCTGACTAAAAGTCTTCACCAGGTGTTTGGCAGTGAGAATCAAATCGCTCATGCAGGCAGACTTTCTATTGCAGGTCTTGCTGCTGCAGGGATTGACTCTTTGGCTTCATTTAACCATGCGTAGTCTATTGGTTTTAGTGGCTTTTTCCCCTCCGCATCGGGCACACAATCAAGCAGCGCTTTGGTGTAAGGGTGCTGTGGATTTTGCAGTACGGATTTGACATCGCCTTGCTCAACAACTTCTCCACGAAACATCACCACCACACGATCGGCAATATCGGCAACTACGCCAAAATCGTGCGTGATGAACAACATGCCCATATTCATGCGGGTTTTTAGCGCATCAAGCAATTGTAGTATCTGCGCTTGCACTGTGACATCGAGTGCAGTTGTCGGCTCATCAGCAATCAGCAAAGCGGGCTCGCAAGCAATACTCATGGCGATCATCACTCGCTGGCGCTGACCACCTGATAATTCATCAGGATAACTGTTGGCGCGATTAGCAGGAATACCAACTTGCTCTAACAAGCTGGCTATTTTCTGCTTTAAAGCATGGCCTTTCAGACCAAGATGCACCGTAAGTGTTTCACCAATCTGATAACCAACGCTAAGCACTGGATTAAGCGATGTCATGGGCTCCTGAAAAATCATGCCGATTTGTTTTCCACGTATCGCGCGCAATGCATGATTGTCCAGCTGGCTAATATCCTGGCCCTGAAACATAATCTGGCCTGAAACCTTGCTTAATTGTGGGGATAACAAAGACATAATAGACAGCGCGGTCAGGCTTTTACCGCTGCCTGATTCGCCGACGATACAGGTAGTTTTACCTGACTCAAGCAGCAAAGAAACATCATGCACCAACAGCTTTTGTGGCGCTGATTTGGGTGTAATGGTCAGATGCTTAATGCTGAGTAATTCGCTCATATTCACTTTGCCATTCTCAGGCTGTTACACGTGCTGTTAATAGTTCCAGCGCTTGTGGCAATGTCAGCTTTTGCTGTTCACCTGCCACTATCATGGGCTTGACTGTCATCACACCGGCATTAACTTCGTCTTCACCCAATATGATGGCGTAACGCGCGGCACTTCTGTCCGCCTTTTTCATCTGCGATTTAAAACTGCCGCCGCCTGCATGCAGGATGACGGACAAATCTGCATTGCGTAAAGTTTCAGCAATAGCAAACGCCTGCTGCTCTGCCGCTACGCCTACATTGATTAAATATGCATCAACGCCATGCTGTGCCTCAATGCCATCTTCTTGCATTAACAATATAACGCGCTCCAGGCCAATACCAAAGCCACACGCTGGCGTGCTGTCACCGCCCAAACGCTGAACCAGGCTATCATAGCGACCACCACCCGCGATGGTGCCTTGACTACCCAACTTTGTAGTGACCCATTCAAACACTGTGCGATTGTAATAATCCAGCCCGCGCACCAAGCGTGTGTTTAATTTAAAAGCAATACCTGCATTTTCCAGTATGGAACAAAGTTTTTGATAATGCGCTAGAGACTCAGCGCCTAGTTGGTCAATTAATTTTGGTGCGGCTTCTATGATGGCCTGCATTGCTGGGTTTTTACTATCCAATATGCGTAGCGGATTAGAATGTAAGCGACGCCTGGCATCAGCATCCAACAAGGCTGCATGTTGTTCAAAATAGGTAATTAAGGCTTGGCGATACTCAGCACGCTCGGCTGCATCACCTATGGTATTGATCTGTAGCTCAACATCGTACAAACCCAACTCTCGCCATAATCGCGCCAGCATGATGATCTGTTCTGCATCCACATCAGGTCCAGCAAAGCCAAAAGATTCAACACCAATTTGATGAAACTGTCTTTGACGGCCTTTTTGCACGTTTTCATGCCTGAACATGGGTCCCATGTACCAAAGTCGCTGAGGACCATTGTAAGTCAGGCTGTGTTCGACGACCGCACGCACGCATCCCGCCGTACCTTCTGGGCGCAAGGTCAATTGATCACTGTTGAGCTTATCTTCCCATGAGTACATTTCTTTTTCGACGATATCGGTATGTTCCCCAACACTACGGATAAACAAATCGGTAGGCTCGACCAGCGGTAAGCGAATATTCCGATAGCCGTACTGTGCAAGCACACGGCGGGCGGTATCTTCCAGCTTTTGCCATAGCGCAGTATGCTCGGGCAATATATCGTAAAAGCCCTTAATACTCTGGAATTTAGTGTTTGTATTAGATAAGGATTTAGATTGTTCTGACATGTTGATGCTTTGAAGTTGACGTGCGTAACGTCTTAGGAGATAGCTTTAAGCGGGATGGTTTTATAGTCTTTTGATGATGCGGGCAAGGTATATGTTTGGCGTAACTTGCCGCCTTCTACATAATTTTTTTGCACATAATCCTCAACAATCGCCTGAAACTCCTCTGCAATTGCTTCACCCTTCAAGGTAACGGTTTTTTCACCATCGACAAATACTGGTGCCACGGGAGTCTCACCTGTACCCGGCAGGCTAATGCCGATATTGGCTAATTTGGATTCACCGGGGCCGTTGACCACACAACCCATCACGGCTACGCTCATGGTTTCTACGCCTGGATATTGACTCCGCCAAACAGGCATCTGCTCACGTAAATAACGTTGTATTTTTTGTGCCAGCTCCTGGAAATAAGTTGACGTAGTACGCCCACATCCTGGGCAGGCCGTCACCAGTGGAGTAAATGAACGTATGCCCATGGTTTGCAATATCTCTTGTGCGACCACGACCTCATTAGTGCGCGATTCACCTGGTTGCGGGGTCAAAGAAACACGGATGGTATCGCCTATACCTTGCTGCAATAATAAAGACAGTGCGGCGGTTGAAGCGACGATGCCTTTTGAGCCCATGCCCGCCTCGGTCAATCCCAGGTGCAGCGGATAATCACAACGCGCGCCCAGATCACCATACACGGTGACCAAATCCTGTACATTGCTGACTTTGCAGGAAATGATAATTTTGTCTGAAGCCAAACCTATCGCCTCAGCCTGCGCAGCGCTTTCTAAGGCGGACTGAATCAATGCTTCACGCATCAAGGCTTCAGAGGATAATGGATGCGCAGACTGGGCATTCTCATCCATCATGCGTGCCATTTTCTCCTGATCCAGACTACCCCAATTCACACCAATACGCACAGGTTTATTATATTGAATCGCGGTTTCTATCATCGCGGCAAATTGCTCATCACGCCTGGAGCCTTTACCTACATTGCCAGGATTGATACGGTATTTAGCTAATGCATCTGCACAATCAGGATATTGTGCCAACAACTTATGCCCGTTGTAGTGAAAATCGCCTATCAAAGGCACGTTGCACCCCATGGCATCTAATTTGCGACGAATCAAACCCACTTGCGCGGCTGCTTCAGGAGAGTTCACTGTGATACGCACAAGCTCTGAACCTGCCTGCCACAGCTCAAATACCTGGCGCGCCGTGCCTTCAGCATCCGCGGTATCTGTATTGGTCATGGACTGCACGACAACTGGTGACTCACTACCTACCAGCACGTGTCCGATAGCAACTTGCTGACTCTGCCTGCGAAGTATGGTTGAAAACTGACTCACTATTACTCCAGTGTTAAGCGCACAACATTAAGTTTATTATAAGGAGTGAGGTCAATCTCTTTATTATTGACTTCAAGATGCGTACCATTGGCGTTACCTATCACCAGTTTGACTGGTGGCACGGCTTCAATTTTTTCCTGGCCGCCGGCTTGGCCTGTTTTATTCAAAACCACTTTGTTATCCGCATCCAGCACACTCACCCAGGCTGTCTCAGTAAAAGTGAATTGAATTTTAAGTGCGCTTTTTGCTGGCTTATTTGAAGCAGATACAGCTTGGGGAGGTACAACTTGGTTCTGGCCTTGGCTCTGATTACTGACTGGAGAAGCAGCCACATTGGGCACTGGAGTCGCTACTGATGGTAACTGAGTCGTCGGCTTTGCAGGCAGAGTGTTAAGTTCCGCAGTTGTTTGCACCACTGGTTTTTCTGCAACAGCAGTAGCTGTTGATGGGGGCGCTGCAGCATCTGCTAATGACTTGCCTGCCAATGATGGGTCATTTGAATTACTTTCTGCAGGTGGCGCGACCACCTCCGTCGCTGCATCACGTTCGGCTATAGGCAAGGCTTGTTCAGGCATAGGCTCATTTGTGCTTGGCTGCGCTGGCGCTGTTAGCGTTTCTGTCTGTGCAGCAGGGAAACTGGCCATATGCGGTAATGCTTGGTGAAAATAATCCATGTAAATCATCCAAGCGCCAATCAACAATAATATGACTAGACTTGAGACTATATATTTTTTCCACACTGGTTTTTGTGTGCTGCTAATCAGAATATTCTCAGATTTTATCGTGAGTGAATGATTGATATGAGCTGACGCATGTGTCTGATATACCTGTAATACTGGCTCGGGATCAATCTCCAGCAATCGCGCGTAATTACGGATAAAACCACGCGTCATGGTCGCCGCACTGGGCAGTATCGAAAAGTCATCATTTTCCAGCGCCTGGATTTGATTCACACTCAAGCGCAAACGACTGGAAATATCCTCTACGGACAATTTCTTCTGCTCTCGTGCTGCCTTGAGTAAAGCACCACCAATTGCCAGGGTTTGCGGCAAGTGCTCAATATCATCAGTTTGTATCGCAGTGTCCGTCATTATTACTGGCCTGAGAGTAAGGCTTTGGTTTGTTCTGAGTCTGGATATTTTTTTCGCAACTGCAAAGCGTAGCTAGCTTCGGTATTTCTATCGTTTAAGCTACGTGCTATGCGAATACCAAGCCACAATACCTCTGGTGGAGGATCGCTGGGGAATGATTTTTGCAGCGTGTTTGAAGCTATATTTGCTTGACCATTATTGAACTGCAGCAATGCAAGTTGATATGCAGCCTGATGCAGCATAGGCTGAACTGCAATGGCTTTTTCAAGGTAGATTTCTGCATTCTTTTCGTCTTTTTTTCTTAATGAACAAAAACCTGCATTCATATAAGCCATACCAGGCGTGGTATATAGCGGATCACTTACTGCCTGCATGAATTGTTTGATCGACTCATCAATGCGATTACGAGAGCATAGAAACGAACCATAATTATTGTGAGCCTCAGCATTACCAGGCGCTAACTGCAAAGATTTCTTGAAATTTGCTTCGGCTTTTGCATCTTCTTTCAATGCACCATAAACCAGCGCTAATCCATTGTATGCGTTAGGATAACTTGAGTCTATGGTAATAGCTTGATTGAATTCTTCAAGTGCAATTGCAAGCTGGTTCTGCGAATAATAGTTCGCACCTAACTCAGTATGAATTCTCGCACGCTCTTGCTTGTTCGATTCGACGCCACCAGCGTATTCACGTGGCTTTTGAGGTTCATTGCTACATGCATTGAGACATAGCATAGCCAGGATGATCAAGCTGAAAACCGAAGCCCTGCTCATGCGATATTCTCCAAATGAATTTTATGAATCTGTTGTTTGGTCGCGAGCCGTTGCTCAGTGCGTTTTGTTTTATCTTGTACTTTACCAGCGAGTTGCCCGCATGCAGCATCAATATCATCGCCACGGGTTTTGCGGGTGGTCACCACATGGCCAGATTGCATCAGGACATCTCTAAAGCGACGAATATTGTCTGGTGTCGAGGTTGCATAACCGCTATCCGGAAATGGGTTGAACGGTATGAGGTTAAATTTGCAAGGGACATCCTTGACGATTTCAAGCAGTTGTTTAGCATGCGTCAGACTATCGTTAACACCATCGAGCATCACATACTCAAAAGTCACGAAATCGCGCGGTGCTTTTTCCAAATATCGCTGGCAGGCTTCCATCAACCTGGCAATTGGATATTTCTTATTAATCGGTACTATTTCGTCACGTAGTGTATCGTTAGGCGCATGTAATGAGACGGCCAGTGCAACGGGGCAATCTTCACGGAGTTTATCCATGGCAGGCACCATGCCAGACGTAGAAACTGTGACACGGCGGCGGCTCAAGCCATAAGCGCTGTCATCCAGCATGATATGCAAAGCTGTGACCACATTGGTGTAATTGGCAAGCGGCTCACCCATGCCCATCATCACAACGTTACTGATAATTCGATCATCCTTCGCCAGCAGGCCGTAATCTGCATCTTGGCGCAGAGACTGATTTGCTAGCCATAACTGACCGATAATTTCCGAAACATTCAGATTGCGGTTAAACCCTTGCCTGCCCGTGGAGCAAAACGTGCATTCAAGTGCACAGCCTACTTGTGATGAAATGCATAGGGTACCGCGTGCATCTTCAGGGATAAATACAGTTTCCACACCATTGCCAGCGCCTGTGTCTATCAGCCATTTACGCGTTCCATCATTCGAAATCTGTTCAATTTGCACACTAGGCGGCGTAATACTGGTTTCGTGCGCAAGCTTTTCACGCAGTGGTTTGGCAATGTCAGTCATCTGTTCAAAATCGAGCACACCAAATTGATGCATCCAGCGCATCAATTGCTTGGCGCGAAAAGGTTTCTCTCCGATACTTTGAAAGTAATCGCTGAGTTGCTGCTTATCAAAATTGAGTAGATTGACTGACATTTAAGCTTTGTATTGCAGCGAAATTAACGGCTGTAAACGTTTGATGATGCAAAGAAATAAGCAATTTCAATGGCAGCATTTTCAGCTGAGTCGCTACCATGCACAGCATTTGCATCAATGCTTTCAGCAAAGTCAGCACGAATAGTGCCAGCAGCCGCTTCTTTAGGGTTGGTAGCGCCCATCAGGTCACGATGCGTCAAGACTGCGTTTTCGCCTTCAAGCACTTGAATCACTACTGGGCCGGAAATCATGAACTTCACTAAATCAGCAAAGAATGGACGTGCTTTATGCACAGCATAAAAACCTTCAGCATCGGCTTGTGAAAGTTGAACCAGTTTTGAAGCAATGATCTTCAAGCCAGCATCTTCAAAACGGGTATAGATTTTACCAATCACATTTTTTGCTACTGCATCAGGTTTGATAATAGAAAGGGTACGTTCAACAGCCATGATTACTCCAAAAGTTAATACCACGAAAAAATTAAGACTAAAAATTTAAGACTATGAAAAGACCGATAAAATAACATTTTAGCGGCTTAAAATAAACCTTTACCTTGGTTTTAGCCCGATATAAGTTTAAGCCGCTGGGGTTGCAAGCAGATTACGCTGGCGACGCGCTTCGTACAGGCAAATCCCACTTGCAACCGACACATTCAAGCTTTCTACACTGCCAAACATAGGGATACTGACTAAGGCATCACAGGTTTCTGCGGTCATGCGGCGCAAACCAGTGCCTTCTGCCCCTAATACCAGCGCTATCGGGCCTGCAAATTTAGTTGCAAATAAATCATTTTCAGCTTCTGCGGCTGCGCCGATAATCCAGACACCAGCTTCTTTCAGGTCGCGTAAAGTCCTGGCTAAATTAGTCACTGCAATAAACGGTACAGTCTCCGCAGCACCACAGGCGACCTTACGTACCGTAGCATTCAAGCCTACAGCACGGTCTTTAGGCGCAATCACCGCATGCACACCCATGGCATCGGCCACACGCAGACAAGCGCCCAGATTGTGAGGGTCTTCTACGCCGTCGAGCACAAGGAAAAACGGCGGCTCGGTTAAATCGGACTCCAGAATATCGTGTATATCCTTGTAGGGAATCGGCGTATCCACCACTTTTGCGATCACACCCTGATGCCGTCCATTAGCGCCAGCCATGCCATCCAGGCGACTGCGCTCAACCTGCATCAGGCGCACACCAGCGCCATCAGCCAAACTTAATAAATCTTTCATCCGCGCATCTATTCGATCACGGTCTATCAATATCTCCTGAATACTGGCGGAATGCTGCCGCAAGCGGCTCAATACGGCATGAAAGCCAAATAAAATACGTGCTTCACTCATTATTGACTAGTTACTTTCTTTGCTTTTTGATTGGTAGTTTTCTTGGGTTTAGTTGCACTTGCAACTTTTGCTTTAGCGACAGGTTTTGCCTTGGCTGGAGTTTTAGCAGTTGAAGCTTTAACACTGGCTGATTTAGAGCCTGTTGATTTTGCTCTCGAAGATTTAGCAATTGGAGAAGCAGTATTAGCTCGCGCTACTGATCTGGATTTAGCAAGGGCTGGCTTAGTGTAAGGAGAGTCCTGGGCTTGATCTGTATCATCCAAATTCTCGTCCGAAGCAGCTTCATCTCCCTTAGGCGCAAGCACAAAATCAATTTTACTGGTTTCCAGGTCTACGCGGCTGACTTTAATGCGTAACCTGTCGCCCAGGCGATAACGCACGCCTGTGCGTTCTCCAGCCATTTCATGGCGAGCTTTATCGTAATTAAAATAATCATTACCCAACTCAGTGACGTGCAACAAGCCTTCTACATAGATACCATCCAATGCAACAAACAAACCAAAACTGGTGACGCCAGCCACAGTGCCTTCAAATACCTCGCCAATTTTGTCTTGCATGTAATAGCACTTGAGCCATGCGTTCACGTCGCGTGTTGCATCATCTGCACGGCGCTCAGTCATGGAACAGTGTTGCCCCAGCGGATGCCAGTCGCCCGCATTGTATTTTTCACCATGCAATACTGCCTTAATGGCTCGGTGAATAATCAAGTCGGGATAACGGCGTATCGGCGAAGTGAAGTGGGCATAAGATTCATATGCCAAGCCAAAGTGGCCGATGTTATCTGGGCTATACACCGCCTGCTGCATGGAGCGCAACAACACAGTTTGCAGCAACTGTTCATCGGGGCGGCCTTTAATACGTGCCAGCAATTTACCGTAATCCTTGGCATGCGGCGTATCACCACCTCCCACGCCAAAACCGAATTCGCCCATGAAGGTGCGTAAGGCTTCCAGCTTTTCAGGCGTGGGGCCTTCATGAATACGATATAGCGCTGGATGGTCGTTTTCTTTTAAAAAATCCGAAGCACAGACGTTGGCTGCCAACATGCACTCTTCAATCAAGCGATGCGCGTCATTGCGGCTGGTGGCTTCTATGCGGTCTATCTTGCCATTTTCATTGAAAATCATGAGTGTTTCCTGGCTATCAAACTCGATAGCACCGCGTTTTTCGCGTGAGGCCAGCAGAATTTTGTATAGCGCATAAAGGTGCTGCACATGCGGCATGAGCCAGGCGAATTCTTTTGCCAGGTCACCTTCTGGTTCGCTTAACATTTCAAACACTTTGGTGTAGGTCATACGCGCTTTTGAGCGCATCACAGACGGATAAAACTTGTAGCGCTTGACCGTACCCGTCGCATCAATCTGCATGTCACAGACCATGCACAGGCGTTCTACATCAGGGTTCAGTGAACAAAGGCCATTAGAAAGCGCCTCTGGCAGCATAGGGATGACGCGACGCGGAAAATACACTGAATTGCCGCGGTCAAACGCTTCTTTATCCAGCGCATCACCAGGTTTCACATAAAAACTCACGTCAGCAATCGCAACCACCAGTCGCCAGCCTTTGCCTTGTGGCTCGCAAAAAACAGCGTCATCGAAATCACGTGCTGTCTCACCATCAATCGTAATCAGTGGTAATTCACGTAAATCAATACGTCCACGCCAGTCTGACTCTTGCACTAAACGCGGATATTTCTCTGCTTGCGCAATCGCCGCAGTAGGGAATTCATAGGGTAATTGATGCTTGCGTAAAGCGATTTCAATTTCCATGCCTGAGTCAGCATAGTTACCGAGTATTTCAATCACCTTGCCTATAGGCTTGGCATAGCTGGATGGCTGTTCGATCAACTCAACCACTACAACCTGGCCAGGTTTGGCATTCATATCTTGCCCTGGCGGGACC
>Ga0066798_10000842_pt1 | contig 14196 bp, 15 predicted proteins | sample PersoiDNA2013203_FD_70961 | JGI IMG/M metagenome (GOLD analysis project Ga0066798, IMG submission 70961) | Permafrost soil microbial communities from the Arctic, to analyse light accelerated degradation of dissolved organic matter (DOM) -... | ecosystem: Environmental > Terrestrial > Soil >...
TTGCAATGCCTCGGCTACTGTTCGCGTTTTAGTATCTTGCACCCAGGTGCCAAAGTAGGGCACTGCTGCTGCAGCTAATATGACAAGAATAGCGACCACAATAATCAGCTCAATTAAACTAAATCCATTAGGCTTATTGATTGATAGCCTGTTGATGATTGATGATTGATACATTGAGTAAGTTAACATACGCCCTTTTTCATGAGCCATGAGCTAGGGCAAGTTAATGCACCCCATTGGCTAGTGGCGCTTGTAGAAGAAGTTTGCGTATTATCTTGAGCAATAGTAAATATAAAGCCCGCAGTCATGCCTGGGCTAATTCCAGTAGCTGTAATTATGTAAGCGGTAGAGCTTTGAGTAGTACAAGTAATTGTGAATTTGCCTACAGTCGTATTATTCACTGTGTCACACGGAGAAGTAAAAGTTGATGGTACTGTTACTGTCTGATACGTGCGATTATCCTGATAAAACTGTTCTAATTGCGCTCTAGTAGCAGACAATGTATTGGTTGCATTGACCAATTGACCACGAATCACATAATTTGTGTAATTAGGGATAGCAACAGCCGCAAGAATTCCAATAATAGCCACTGTAATCATTACCTCAATTAAGGTGAACCCTTGATGACAGTTTTTCAAATTTACTTTTGTCATGGTTATCATGAATTAGCGATCCTAAATATTTAGTGGTTCTATATAAAATCAATTAGAGTTAGGTGTTAAATGAAACTTATCTAATTGTGCATGCAGATCATAGCTTATCAACATACATCACATGAACTTACTTTAATATTGCCATGATGTTTTTTGCAATGCTTTATAAACCTGATGAATGGCAATATTTGCTATATAAACGGTCACATCAGTATAGGTTCAACCAGCATAAGGGTTTATGTTAAAGTAAGCGCTTTATGCGACTTAAATCATGCGCTTACTTCCATTCATACTACTGGCCAGTTTTTTATTAGCAGCCTGCGGCACTAAAGGTCCGCTTTATATCCCTGAGAAGAAATTTCCGCAAACTGCAAGCCCATCTAATCAAGCGCCTAAGCAAACTGAAAAAGCCAATTTCAGCCAACCTGTCAGCCAGCCTTAACTCTAATTGATCATGCACCCTTTTACCTTGAAGAATGGCGAACTGCACGCCGAAAATATTGCATTGAGCGCCTTGGCTGCTGAGTTTTCAACGCCTTGCTATGTGTATTCAAAAGCCGCGCTTGAATCTGCCTATGCGCGCTTTAAAGCTGGCTTTGCCGGTACCGATCATTTAATTTGTTTTGCGGTGAAGGCCAACCCCAATATCGGCATACTTAATCTGTTTGCACGCCTTGGCGCAGGCTTTGATATTGTGTCTGGCGGCGAGCTGGCGCGCGTGCTGGAGGCTGGTGGCGACCCCGCAAAAATCGTATTCTCAGGCGTAGGTAAAACTGAGCGTGAAATGCAAGCGGCACTTGAGGCAGGGATTTTCTGTTTTAACGTGGAGTCTGATGCCGAGCTTGAGCGTTTAAACAGTGTAGCGACCAGCCTGAATAAAGTTGCGCCAGTATCACTGCGCGTGAACCCAAATGTGGATGCCAAAACCCACCCGTATATATCTACCGGCTTAAAGAATAATAAATTCGGTGTGGCTTATGAAAGCGCATTTTCGCTATACCAGCATGCGGCACAATTATCCAATATTGAAGTACATGGTGTTGATTGCCATATCGGCTCTCAGTTGACTGAGCTTGCACCGTTTCTGGATGCGTTTGATCGCGTGCTGGCCTTGGTAGATCAACTCAGCGAGGCAGGCATACCCATTCAGCATATTGATGCAGGCGGTGGCATTGGCATCTGTTATGACGATGAAACGCCACCTGATTTTTCAGTGTATGCGCAAGCCATGCTGGAAAAACTGGGTACTCGCCAAGTAAAACTGGTATTTGAGCCAGGTCGTGCGTTGGTAGGTAATGCAGGTTTGTTGCTCACAAAAGTGGAATACCTGAAAGAAACCGAAGCCAAGAATTTTGCCATTGTAGATGCGGCGATGAATGATTTGATGCGACCTGCTCTGTATGACGCTTATCACAACATTGTTGCCGTCAAACCTAAAGCGACTGAGAGCAAGGTATATGAAATCGTTGGGCCCGTGTGTGAAAGTGGCGACTTTCTGGGGCATGACCGCACATTGAGTTTGGCCGAAGGCGACCTGCTGGCCATTATGTCGGCTGGTGCCTATGGTATGAGCATGAGCTCAAACTACAACACTAGACCTCGGGCTGCTGAAGTGATGGTTGATGGTGACAAGTCTTACCTGATTCGTGCGCGTGAAACAGTTGGAGAGCTATTTGCCCTGGAAAAACGTATTCCTTAACTTGATGCCTAGACACAAAAAAACAGCAGAGATTAGGCTGCGGTTTTTTATTATCACAAAGTACCAGCAAAAAGACTTAAGGAAGCTCTGATTAAGCCTGAATTCTACCCGTAAAGGGCATCACCACCCATCTAAGCGCTAAAGCACAAAGATGGGTGCGATAAGCCAGGCGAGGCGTGAATAAAAAATTCTGACGCCGCATATATGTAATATGCAAGGAGAAATTTTTTATGAGCAACGAAGCATAGCAACGAAGTCAGGCTTAAGCAGAGTTTCCTAGTCAAAAATCACTGTTTTGTTCGCATATAGCAATATGCGATTTTCAATATGCCAGCGCACTGCTCTTGATAGCACGATACGCTCCAGATCACGACCTTTTTGAATCAGGTCTTCGACTTGGTCTCGGTGTGATATACGGTCAATATCCTGCTCGATAATCGGGCCTTCATCCAGCACTTCAGTCACATAATGACTGGTTGCACCTATCAGTTTGACCCCACGCTCGAATGCACGGTGATAAGGCCGTGCGCCAATAAATGCGGGCAAAAATGAGTGATGGATATTGATAATGCGCTCTGGGTAACGCCTGACAAAATCGGGCGATAGAATCTGCATATAGCGCGCCAGCACAATCAAATCAATAGCTAGGCTATCAAACAAGGCAAACTGCGCTGCTTCTGCTTGTGCTTTATTATCTTTTTTAACTTCTATGTAATGAAACGGAATGCCATAAAAATTGGCCAGGCGCTCAGTATCGCGGTGGTTACTGATAATGAGCGGAATATCACATGCCAACTCACCACTTTGATGCCTGTGTAATAAATCTGCCAGACAGTGGTCATATTGCGAAACCATAATCGCCAGACGTGGGCGTTTTTGGCTAAGCTTGAGTTGCCACTGCATATCGAAACGCGTTGCTAACTCGGTAAAGTGCTCGGCAAAATTGTCTGACTGGATGGCTGACCCATTCAAATCCCACTCAACGCGCATGAGAAAAAGCTTGTTCTCTGCATCTTGATGCTGGTCAGCATGCAGAATGTTTGCCCCATGGCGATAAAGAAAATCGGCAATGCCTGCCACGATACCTTTTTGGTCAGGGCATGTCACAAGTAAGGTTGCAGTGTTTTTAGTCATGATGCTTCATTTTTAAAGTCTTGATGATAAAAAGCGATGGATGATGAAAGCTTGAATGGCCACCTTAAACTGCATTATAGCAATATTAAGCCTAAGGACAGCCACATCGTAAGTGCAAGACTGCGGCGGTTGTGGTATCTTTTAATAGATTTCACTTAACTCTAAATATCACTTATAAAATATGGCTTCAAAGCTATATAGCCACACGTGAAAAAACAATTACCTTATTTTTTTCTGGTCTTTTTATTACCTGTCATTGCCGTGCTTTGGTGGTGGGGACTATTTTCCAGCGCCACTTTAACCGTCGGCACTGCGGGCGATTATCGCTACGCTTATCTTGATGCACAGGGCGTGTACTCCAAGCTAGTGAAAAAACAGGATGAAGTATTGTTTGAACTTAAAAAACAAAATATTACGCCTGGGGCTGAAGTGGCGCTGTTAATGTCGGACCCAAGAACAACACCAAGTGATGACTTAATGGCGCAGGCTGGGTTTATGATAGGCAAAGATGCAAACCCATTACCCCCACTTAAAGTGAATACCATACATAAGCGTGAAGTGGTTATAGCAGAAATCAAAGCCCATCCATTGCTTGCATATGGCAAAGTGTATTCAGCGCTGCTGGAATATGCCAAGCAACATAATACTGGCTTGCACTTGCCCACATTAGAGATGTATGAGCATAGTATTTTACGTGTAGAAATGCCGCTTAATGAGCAAAACCTGACTAATCAAATAGCGCCTGATCAATTGTCACCTGATCAATTACCAGCAGCCCAATCAAAATCAGACGCTACAAAAACCTATACCAACGAGAGTTTAAAGCCATGAACTTTATCGCGCTCATCGGTGCGCTTGCGCTGACTTATTATCGTCCACACAGTCGACCAGACTGGCTCAAGTCTGTATTTATTCCTTACGCACATTTATTGGAACGTAATTTTAATGGCGGCAAAAGCAGGCATGGAGTGATTGCCTGGTTGGTTGGCGTATTACTGCCTGTATTAATTGTTGGCGCTGCCTACTTTATATTACTGGAAATCAATGTATTGCTAGGTATATTGTTTGGTATTGTTTCGCTGTATTTGATATTACGTTTCAGTCATTTTAGCCAACGTGCGGAAAAAATCGCCAATGCCCTGCGTGACCGCAATATCGACCAGGCGCGTGCAATACTGCACCAATGGGAAGGTGCTGAATCAGACAATTACACCTCGGCTGAAGTAGCTCGCATCAGCATAGAAACGACTTTGCGGCGCGCCCATCATGGCCTGTTTGGCCCCATTTTCTGGTTTGTATTTCTAGGCCCAGCAGGCGCATTGTTGTATCGTTTGTCTCATATTCTGCAACTCGAGTGGCCGCTGGAGAAAACCAACCCTTTTCACCAGTTTTCACATCAGGTATTTGACTGGCTGGACTGGTTGCCGACCAGGATAACGGCTGGTGGTTTTGCCGTCGTTGGTGATTTTGAAGATGCCGTCTATTGCTGGCGCACACAAGCTGAAACCTGGCCCAATAAGGCGTTAGGCATCATTCTCGCCAGCGGCGCTGGCGCACTGGGTGTGCGTTTGGGGGAACCATTGGCTTTTAGAGGCGTGCTGGAATTTAGGCCCGAACTAGGTCTGGGCGATGAAGCAGATGCAGATTATGTGCAAAGCGCCGTGGGTCTGGTCTGGCGTGTGTTAGTGCTGATGGTAAGCCTGCTATTGCTGTTGACATTTGCGCACTGGCTAGGAAATTGAAAGTCATAAAACTAACATGACCAACGACACCAACATCATTCTTGCTAACCCTCGTGGCTTCTGCGCGGGGGTCGATCGTGCCATTATTATTGTAGAACAAGCACTGGAGAAATTTGGCGCGCCTATCTACGTGCGCCACGAAGTGGTGCATAATAAATTTGTCGTGGACGAACTCAAGCGCAAGGGCGCTCTGTTTATAGAAGAATTAGACGAAGTACCCACTGGCAATACGGTCATATTCAGCGCACATGGGGTTTCAAAAGATGTACGTGCAGAGGCTGAATCTCGTGGTTTACGCGTATTTGATGCCACTTGCCCACTGGTGACTAAAGTACATATTGAAGTAGCAAGAATGCTGGCCGCGGGACGCGAAATTATCATGATAGGCCATAAAGGCCATCCAGAAGTCGAAGGGACTATGGGCCAAGTACAAACTGGGGGTCAGGCACAATCGGGCACGCACGCAGGCGATGCTAAACCCAGTATGTATCTGGTTGAAACGCCAGAAGATGTTGCATCGTTAGAAGTACGTAACCCAGACAAACTGGCTTATGTCACACAAACAACGCTTTCAATTGATGATGCTGCCGCTATTGTTAGCGCGCTTAAAGAGAAATTTCCACAGATTAGCCCGCCACGCAGTGATTCTATCTGCTATGCCACGCAAAATCGCCAGGATGCAGTCAAGATCATGGCTAAAGATTGCGATTTGGTCATTGTTATTGGCTCACCCAATAGCTCTAATTCTAACCGTTTGCGCGAAGTAGCACAAAATCAGGGCATAGAATCTTATATGGTAGATAACGCCACACACTTGAACCCTAGCTGGGTGGTGGGCAAAAAACGCATAGGCATATCGGCAGGCGCATCTGCTCCTGAGGTGTTGGTACAAGAGGTGATTGTAAAACTACAGTCGCTCACCAATGCGGAAGTCAATGAACTCAAAGGTGTGATTGAAAACGTAGTATTTCAGTTACCGAGAAACCTTACTGCTGCCTGATTGCTAAGGAAACTCTGCTTAAGCCCGACTTCGTCGCTATGCTTCGTTGCTCACACAAAATCTCTGCTTACATATCAAATATATGCGGGGTCAAAATTTTGTGTTCGCGAACTTTCGCACCAATCTTTTCGCTTTAGTGCTTAGATTGGTGGTAATGTCCCTTGCGGGTAGAGTTCGGACTTAATCAGAGCTTCCATAAGTATTGCAGACAATAAAAATGGCGCTTCAAGCGCCATTTTTATTAGTCAAATTAACACAGCACTACTTTTTCAGATTATCCAGACTCCATGGTGTTTGTGGATTCGCGGCCAATGTAAACAAACCACCAGCAATAGCCAGGTAAAGCATTAATATCTCAACCTGAAAGCCCAATATATACGCAAGAAATAATGAGAATACACCCATTACATAAGCGGCCACTTTTGTTTTATAGCCAAAAAACAGCGCCAGGCCACCGACGACTTGTATCAGGATAAACAAGGGTGCGAATATGCCTGGCAAATTAAGATTCGCCAGCAGCATCTGATACTTGGTGTAGCCATCCGGGTCATTAATAATAGAAAGCAACTTGATAATGACGGCGCCTAAAAAAATCTGCGCAAGCAAAATACGGGCAATAAAACTAATAAATTTATTCATAACGACTCTCTTAATCAATCTGACTGTAACGGTAGGTTTCATTGCAACATCGGCATAATGCCCGTAAGGCAAGGATGCTGCAACAATTGCTTACATGTCGGTATGCATTTGGAGATTGAATCCAGATTGAATTAAGTGCCCAATTTGCCTGCATGGCAGTCAAATTGGGCAACTGTTAAGCGAGCATTAGTGCTGGTCAAAACGGTCCAGGTTCATCACCTTGGACCACGCCTTCACAAAATCACGCACAAACTTCTCTTTCGCATCATCCGAGGCATACACTTCTGCGACAGCGCGCAGCTCAGAGTTTGAACCGAAAATCAGGTCAACCGGGGTGGCTGTCCACTTCTGCTTGCCTGTGGCGCGATCAAGCCCATTGTACAGATCGTCTGCTTTGGATGATTTTTCCCATTTGGTCGACATATCCAACAGATTAACAAAGTAGTCGTTACTCAATGTGCCTGGTCGATCTGTAAACACGCCATTGGCAGATTGCTCGGTATTTGCATTAAGGGCACGCATACCGCCAACCAGAACGGTCATTTCAGGCACGGTCAGAGTTAACAGATTTGCACGATCAACCAGGGCTTCTGCGGGCGACAGACGATAGTCTTTGCCACTATCTTTGCCATTGTCTTTGGCATAGTAATCGCGGAAGCCATCTGCGGTGGGCTCGAGCACAGCGAAGGCGTTTACATCAGTCTGCGCTTGTGATGCATCAACACGTCCTGGCGTGAAAGGTACCTGAACATCTATACCGTTTTTCTTTGCCGCCTGCTCAATGGCCGCATTTCCGCCCAGCACTATCAGATCAGCAAGGGATACCTTCTTACCGTCAGACTTTGCGCCATTGAAGTCTTTTTGAATGCTCTCCAGACGTTTCAGCACTTTCTCCAACTCCTTAGGATCATTCACAGCCCAATGCACCTGGGGCTCAAGACGGATTCTTGCCCCATTGGCGCCACCACGGTAATCAGTGCCACGGAAGGTGCTGGCAGACGCCCAGGCAGTTCTCACCAGTTCAGGCGTAGTCAAACCCGAGGCCAAAATCTTGGCCTTGAGTTGACCGATGTCTGTCGTATTAATCACCACTTTATCGGCGGCTGGTAGTGGGTCCTGCCACTGAAACACGAACTTCGGCACATCAGGGCCCAGATAGCGTGCGCTAGGACCCATGTCACGATGCGTGAGCTTGAACCAGGCCTTGGCGAAGGCAAGCTCAAATTCATCCGGATGAGCGCGGAAGCGTTTAATAATGGCGTTATAGGAGGGGTCAAATTTCAGCGCTAGGTCGGTGGTGAACATGATAGGCGCCTCAAATTTTCCTGCGATATGCGCATCGGGGACAAACTTGGCCTGATCAGCGTTCTTCGGTGTCCACTGTATGGCACCTGCCGGGCTCTTGGTTTGCACCCAGTCATAGTTCAGCAAGTTATCCAGATATTGCGTGGTCCAGGCAATCGGATTGGCTGACCATGCGCCTTCCAGGCCGCTAGTGATGGTGTCTTCAGCATTGCCTTTACCGCATTTGTTTTTCCAACCCAAGCCCTGCTCTTCAATGCCAGCAGCGGCTGGCTCAGCCCCTACGCAGTCATCAGGTTTATGCGCGCCATGAGCTTTACCAAAAGTGTGACCACCCGCAATCAGTGCCACGGTTTCTTCATCATTCATCGCCATGCGACCAAAAGCTTCGCGTATATCCTTGGCTGATGCGAGCGGGTCAGGCTTGCCGTTTGGCCCTTCTGGATTCACATAAATCAGACCCATCTGCACTGCGCCCAACGGTTTTATCAATTTTCCATCAGCTCCGTGACGCTCGTCAGCCAGCCACTTGGTCTCAGGACCCCAGTAAACCAGATCAGGCTCCCAATCGTCTGGCCGGCCACCAGCAAATCCAATCGGATGGAAACCCATAGACTCCATCGCAACGGTGCCTGTCAGCACCATTAAATCGCCCCATGAAATCTGACGACCATATTTTTGCTTGATGGGCCATAGCAAGCGTCGCGCTTTATCTAGACTGGCATTATCAGGCCAGCTGTTGAGAGGCTCAAAACGCTGATCAGCGCCATCGGCACCGCCACGTCCGTCAGTCATGCGGTAGGTACCTGCGCCATGCCAAGCCATGCGCACGAAAAATGGTCCATAGTTGCCATAATCCGCGGGCCACCAGGGCTGCGATGTGGTCAATACCTTCTTGATGTCTGCCTTCACAGCTGCAAGGTCTAGACTATTGAACTCCTTGGTATAGTTAAAATCGCTGCCATAGGGGTTGGACTCAGCCGCATGCTGGCGCAAGGGGCTTAAGTCCAGCCTATCAGGCCACCAGAATTGGTTAGACTTTTCTTCGGCCTGAACTGTCGCTATGAATGTAGTAGAAACTGCTAGCGTTAGCGCAGAAAGCAGAAATGTTTTTTTAATGTTCATGATATCTCCGTTTATTAAGAATAATCAGGGTAGCCAGTACCCTGTATTGGTGAATGTGAAGTGGATATATTTCATACGATAAACTGACTCACAACCATAGTCCGCTTGCGAGTAAATGGCGCATTTAGTTGAAAATGCTGTTGGCGAATAAGGCCACCGAGCGCTCGGTATCTGGCTTATCATTGCTCACCGCATTAGTATCTCGATGCCCGCCATTCTGGATATAGCTTACGAACTGGCTGCTTGAATGATTAACATCTGGCTTTTCATTGCTTACGGCACCAGCGGTGGGTTGCCACCTGCCTTGAATATTGTTGATAAATAGGTCGCGAGATACGTCTACGTTTGGAACTTCGCCTGCATATGCACCAGACATATATACGCCAGAAATACTGGAAGCCAACAAGATAGCTACCGACATTAATTGCTTTTTCACTTTATTTTTCACATGATTTCTCATGATATGGCTCCTAAAAATTAATGGATTTGATCAATCGCTTTCGAATTGCAAACTTGTATGATCTGCACCGAATGTGAACTGATTAAATCTGTAATCGAGAGTCAAATGAAATTCATTCTCTCAATGCCTCTATCGCTGAAATCAATTTAAGGTAGCCATTAATCTGCAATACAATCATGAAACTGGCATATCTGAATTCCCTGCTCATTGGATTTTGGCAATACATAAACATTTCGCCAGCGCCGTGTTAGTCGGTATAAACGCCTTTTTAGCAGCTCGAAATTCGTTTATTACAGGAGGTAAAAAGAGTGAATCTAAGAGACTTAAGCTATCTGGTAGCCGTGGCAGATTTACGAAATTTTAGTCAGGCAGCCGATCACTGTGCCGTGGGTCAGCCAACATTAAGTACGCAAATCAAAAAGTTAGAAGACGACTTGGTTGTCGCCTTATTCATACGCGAGAAAAATCAGGTCAGCATCACTGAACTTGGTCATGAAATCATCATGGTGGCAAGGCGCATTCTTGTAGATGCACAGCAAATTCAGCAAATTGCTGCCCGCGCCCAAAATTCATATATGGGCAAATTTTCACTTGGGGCTTTTCCCTCGCTCGCTAGTTATGTATTGCCAGAATATGTATTTCACATCCAGCAGCACTATCCAGAAATCAAGATGCTGGTGGTAGAAGAAAAAACCAATTTATTGATAGACCTGCTACTCAGCATGAAACTGGATGCGGCCCTTCTGGCAATGCCAGTAGAGAATAGCCAACTGGAATTCCGCCCTCTATTTACAGATGAATTTATGCTGGCTGTATCTTCCGACCACCCATTGGCCTCTAAAAATGAAATAGACCTGGACGCGATTGACCATGAAAATTTGCTGTTACTGGACGAGGGGCATTGCTTACGTGACCAGGCACTGCGATTATGTAATCCTGCGCGTTTTATTGAAAATGATTTTCGCTCATCAAGCCTGGAAACTCTGCGCTTTATGGTAAAGAACGGTCTTGGAGTTACACTCATGCCTTCAGTCGCCATACAACCTGAAGACAGCGATATCCGATATATTGATATAAAACAGAAACCCAGCCGCACCATCGGGCTCGTTTGGCGTAAGCATCATCCACGCAAAAAGCTACTGGAAGAACTCGCAGACCTACTGTTATACAAACCAATGGCCTGAATACCCAAAGTTCAGCACATGGAGAGCAACATGCAGTGCGATAGCCCTGAATCAACCAGCAAACGGCTTTGTGCTCAAACCCTTGTGCAGACAATACGTCAAATTTATTTAATACCCATGCTCTACATTTGTTCTATTGCCATGCTAACTGCATGTTCGCCTGCTCCGGACAATACCCATAAAATCGCTGAAGACTCACTAAATGTATTAGATAAAGCCAAAACTATCGATGTCACCATTCAACAAAATACTGAAGACGCTAAAAAGAAAATTGATGCAGCATCAGAATAGATCCAAGCCAGAGTTCACGATACAAACAACGACATGGCAAACCAGCCAAAAAATGCTGCGATCTATTCGAGAACAGGTTTTTATCAAGGAGCAGCGTGTGCCGGTTGAACTGGAATGGGATGGTCTTGACGCATCAGCGATTCATCTTTTGGCAGCAGATTCAGCATCAGCGCCGATAGGCTGCACAAGAATACTGGAAGGCGGCAGCATAGGTCGTATGGCAGTATTCCCAGAATGGCGCGGCTTAGGAATTGGCAAAGCGCTATTAGCCCAAGCCATCAATATTTGTCGTGAGCATCAATATCCAGTCTGCATCTTATCAGCACAAACTCACGCCATTGGGTTTTATCAGAAAGCAGGCTTTAAGATTTGTAGTACAGAATATCTGGATGCAGGTATTCTTCATTGCGATATGTCGCTCAAGCTCAATACATAGTCATTTTCTAATTAATCGCCGCATGTTTGCCGATACCAACTTGCTTGGGTAAAATACTTGGGTTATCTCTACACATCCATTGAAAGAAACCACCCATGTCAAAAATCATTTTTAAAGCTGGCGAAGCCACTGTATTTAGCGAAGGCAAAGACGCTACTGCCGCAATGCCAGAAATCTTAATCGGTACTGTTGATGGCCCAGTCGGCACAGCATTTGCCAACATGATGGCGCAAACCAAAGGCCACACCGCCATGTTTGCCGTGCGCGACATCAACCAACTGGTGCGCCCAGCCACCATGATGGTGCCTAAAGTCACTTTGAAAGACTCGGCCAATATCGAACTGTTTGGCGGCGTGGTGCAGGCTGCTGTGGCTGATGGCATTCTGGATGCCGTGATTGAAGGCATTATTCCTAAAGATCTGGTAAATGATCTGTGTATCGTTGCTTTGCTGTGGATAGACCCGGGCTGTGCAAAAGAAGCTAACCTGGACAAAGCTGACCTATACAAGAACAACTACGAAGCTATCAAGCTAGCGCTTAAACGTGCATTGAATGACGAACCAACTATTGATGAGTTAATCGCCAACCGTCATAAAATCAAGCACTGCATGTGGGACGAAAGCTGGGGCGAGATTTAATATCTCAATTGATTTGATAAAAAAGCAGCCTATGGCTGCTTTTTTATTTTCTGGTCTTTTGTGCGGTAAGCTACAGACTACATTTTTTAAATCGTAGATTGTCTGCATTTCAGGCCTCTACTTGGTGTTTATCAAAAATATGGATTGTGTTTGTTTGATATAGATCAAGTTCGATAAAAATTTGCAGTGTAACTTGTACCAATTGCTGCGTTTGCTGTGGCTAATCACGAAAAATGGGTGACTCATGCTTAAGAATATATTCACTTCGTCTTTCATCCTTAGCTTACTTTTGCTACTCTCGTCCACTGCAAATGCAGTTCCCAGCTATGCCAGACAAACGGGCGAAAACTGTGTCGCATGCCATACGAGCTTTCCTGAGTTAACGCCATTCGGTAGGGAGTTCAAACTCAATGGCTATACATTGGGTGAGGCACAATGGCTGCCATTGGCGGTTATGATGCAGGCTTCGACGACTTCATTATCTAAGCCTAAGGACAATAGTGCTAATGTCGTTTCATCCAAACAGAGTACGGTACAGTTTGATTACGCGAGCTTGTTCCTGGCGGGTAAGGTGAATGATCACTTGGGTGCTTTTATTCAATACACCTACAGTAATGATGGCGACCAGAAAACCGATGGATCTAATATCCATCACAGCCAGATGGATAACACGGATATTCGTATTATTGAGAAATACACATTATTTGATAAAAGTTTGGTGATTGGCGGCACGCTGAATAACAATCCAACGGTTCAGGATGTATGGAATACGACACCTGCATGGGGGTACCCCTACAATGGCCCTAATATAGGCTTACCTGGTCCCAGCTACACCACCATGATTGATGGAGGCCTTGCGCAACAGGTAGTGGGGCTAGGCGCTTATTTCTGGTGGGATAGACATTTGTATGGCGAACTCAGCTTTTATGGAACAGCCAACAAATTATTCCGCCCGCTTAGTGCTGGTCAAGCTTGGGATACTGGTGGAGTAACCCAACTCAATGGGCGCAATAATCCATACTGGCGACTGGCCTGGAATCAGGAATGGGGAGCTAGCTCTTGGATGATAGGCACTTATGGCATGCAAGTAGATGCTTATCCCACAGGTCTTAATTCTGGTGCTACGGATCGCTATACGGATATCGCGTTTGATACTCAGTATCAATATATCTCCGACCCCTCGGTTTACTCTTTGCAATCGACAATTATTCATGAAAATCAAAAATGGGGAGCCACCACAGCTTCGAATTCCAGTGATAACTTGAATACCTTCAAGATCAAAGGCAGCTATCTCTACGACAGAAAATACGGTGCATCACTGGCATACGTTAATACCTTTGGCAGTCGTGATGATTTGCTGTATGCCACTGTCACCGATGTGAATACTGGTAAAGCCGTTAGCAATAAGCCCGATAGTGCATATTATGTGGCTCAGCTTGATTACGACCCCAAGCCCAATATGCGTTTTTCATTGCAGTACCGTGCTTATATGAAGCTGGACGGCGCCTCTAGCAATGTCGATGGCAATGGCCGCAGTGCGAGTGATGACAACACGCTGTCATTAATTGCATGGTTTGCTTATTAAGCAGAATGGAAAATGACCATGAATAAATACTTTATACCACTCCTTGCTGCAATATTGCGACTCGTTGCTATCATATTGCTATGCACCACTTCGGCATACGCAGATTCAGCAAAAATAGACCCAGCCTTATGCATGGTATGTCATGGTACAGCAGGCAATACTAACTCAGAGCTTTACCCCATTATTGCGGGGCAAAATACAGCGTATTTCATTAACCAGATGAAAGCCTTCAGAGACAAGTCCAGGGCAGATGAAAATGCCCAACGCTATATGTGGGGCATTGCTTCCCGTTTATCCGATGCGGATAT
>Ga0066798_10000844_pt1 | contig 14178 bp, 10 predicted proteins | sample PersoiDNA2013203_FD_70961 | JGI IMG/M metagenome (GOLD analysis project Ga0066798, IMG submission 70961) | Permafrost soil microbial communities from the Arctic, to analyse light accelerated degradation of dissolved organic matter (DOM) -... | ecosystem: Environmental > Terrestrial > Soil >...
AGCGATGGCGCCATCGACTTGCTGATGCCGCTGCTGCAAAGCAATCCCGACGACGTGGAACTGCTGTCGCTGGCCGGTGAGGCGCACTTGCGGGCCCGCCGCTACGACAAGGCCACCGCCTACTTCGAGAAGACCGCCCTGCTGGCGCCCGATACGGCCAGGCTGCATGCGGCGCTGGGCGTGAGCCGCCTGGGCATGGGTGAAAGCGGGCGCGCCATCGATGAACTGGAGCGCGCTACCGTGCTCGATGGCAAAGCCCCGCAGGCAGGCACCATGCTGGTGATGACCTTGCTGCGCAACAAGGAAAATACCAAGGCGCTGGCTGCCGTGCAAGCCATGGAAAAGCAGCAAGGCGCCAATCCACTGTTGCTGAACCTGAAAGGCGGGGTGTATCTTGCCCTGCACGACTTGCCTGCCGCGCGCGCGGCCTTCGAACAGGCGCTGCGCCTGTCTGCCACTTACCTGCCGGCCTTGATCAACCTGGCGCAGATCGACCTGGCCGAGAAACAGCCTGACCGGGCCAGGCAGCGTTTCGAAACGGCGCTGGCGAAAGACCCGAAAAACGCCGATATCAGCGCTGCCCTGGCCAAGCTGGCGGCGTCACAGGGTAAATTGCCCGAGGCGCAGCGCTGGCTGGAAAAAGCCCATGCGGACCACCCGGACGCCGTGCCGCCGGCACTGCTGCTCAGTAACTTCTACCTGCAGACGGGGGCGCCGCAAAAAGCCCTGGACCTGGCGCGCACCCTGCAAAGCGGCCACCCGGGCGACGCCGATGCGCTGGCCTTGCGGGCCCAGGTGGAATACAGCGCTGGCCAGCCGCAGGCGGCGCTGGACAGCTATCTGCAACTGGCCAAGGTACAAACCGCATCCGCGCCCTTGCAGATGCGTATCGCCAGCCTGCACCTGGCCTTGAACGACCATGCGAGCGCACTGCATGCCGTGAAGCGGGCGCAGGTGCTGGCCCCCGATCTGCTCGACGCCCAGGTGGTCGAAGTGACCATGCAACTGGCCTTGAAGCGTCCGCGCGAAGCGCTGGCGGTAGCCCGCAAGGTGCAGCAGCAGCGGCCCAAACTGGCGGCCGGCTATAAACTCGAAGGCGACGTGCTGATGGCGCAAAACCAGCCGCAGCAGGCGTTCAAGCTATACCAGCAGGCGTACCAGATCAGCAGTATCGGCCCCTTGCAAGTGCAGATGTACCGCGCCCTGCACCAGGCGGGACAGGAAAAGGAAGCCGACCGCAGCATCGGCGCGTGGCTGGCGGCGCACCCGGATGACACTGCCACGCGCATTTACCTGGCCGGCAGCAAGCTGGCCAGCAAGCAATACCGGGCCGCCATCGAACAGTACCAGCAGATCGTTGCGCGGGACGCCGGCAACCTGGTGGCGCTGAACGACCTGGCCTGGGCCTATCAGCAAGACAAGGATGGCCGCGCACTGGCCACGGCAGAACAGGCGCACAAACTGGCGCCGGACAATCCGGCCGTGCTCGACACCCTGGGCTGGATCTGCCTGGAGCAAGGCGACGTCCCGCGCGCCACGGCCCTGCTGCGCAAGGCGGCCACCCTGGCGCCCAAGTCGGCGGAAATCCAGTACCACCTGGGCGCGGCGCTGCTGAAGTCAGGTGACAAGCTGGGGGCGCGCAAGCAACTCGAGCAATTGCTTGCTGCCAACAAGGAATTTCCGCAACGGGCCGACGCGCAAGCCCTGCTGGCCCAGCTATAGATAATGAGCATGAGCATGGCCAGCATGGCAGCGCGCCTGCTGGCCTTGCTGGCGGGCGCCGCCTTCATCTGCGCGCTGCGCTTTTATCCCTTCGGCCACGGTTGGCCCAGCTGGCTGTTGGCTGCCTTGCTGCCCAGCTATTTCCTGCTGCTGTGCTGGCGCCCCGCGTTGTGGCTGTTTTGCCTGCCGGCGCTGCTGCCCGTGCTCGACCTGGCGCCATGGACGGGTTGGTTTTTCCTGGAAGAAATCGACCTGCTGCTATTACTTACAGTGGCTTGCGGCTACTGGCAGTTGCACAAGAGACCCGCCGCCATGCGTCTATCGGCCGCTACGCGCCTGTGGCTGCTGCTGTGCTGCCTGGCCTGGCTGGCCGCGCTGCTGCGGGGCTTGCTGCCGCTGCCGCCGTGGGACGCCAACGCCTACAATAATTACCTGAGTTCCTATAACAGCCTGCGCCTCGGCAAAGCCTGGGCCTGGGCCATGCTGTTGCTGCCCTTGCTGCTGCGCGACGCGGGCCAGGGCGGCTGGCGCCGCTACGCCTTGCCGGGCCTGCTCACGGGCCTGGCCCTGGTGGCCGGCTGCGCCCTGTGGGAGCGGGCGGCGTTTCCCGGCCTGCTCAACCTGTCCAGCGACTATCGCATCACGGCGCCGTTTTCCGCCATGCACACGGGCGGCGCCGCACTCGACGGCTATCTGGCGCTGGGCTTGCCGTTTGCCGTACTGTGGCTGGTGCGGGCGCGCTCGCGCTGGCACAGCGCGGCCGCCCTGCTGTTGCTGGCCGTGGCCCTGCATGCCGCGCTGGCCACCTTTTCGCGCGGCTTGTATGCGGCCATGCTGGCGACTGCGGTCCTGGGTTTGCTGTATGCAGTGCAACAGATGCGGGCTGGCATGCCAGCGGCGCAAAGAACAGGACAAGGTCGCCGTACGGCATTATCCTTGCTGCTGGCGGCGGCCGTGGCGCTTGCGCTGATTGCCATGTTCGGCGGCGCCGGCTACCGTGGCTTGCTGGCTGCAGTGGTCTTGTTCAGCGCCACCTTCGTGCTGGCGACGCAAGCGCTGCCGTGGCGCCTGGCGCCAGGCAGCGTGCTGTGCGCGCTGGCCATCGAAGCTGTGCTGGCCATCTTGTGGCCTGGCGACGTGGCCGGCTGGCTGAAGGGACCGTATTTTCTGTTCCTGCTGTCGGCCGTACTGCTGGCCGGCGCCTTATGGCCAGGGATGCGTCCGGCTGGCCATCTCCGGCTGTGCGTGGCCATGATGGCGTGGACCATGCTGGCCTGCAATCTTGCCTGGATCGGCTGGCATTGGGGCGGCAAGCCGGCCTTGCCTGGCGCCGCCCTGGCCGTGCTGCTGGCCGCCTGCATGCTGTGCAACCGGCGCCTGAGTCCACCGCTGTGGCGTTTGCAGCGCGGCAGCCTGAGCCTGGCGGGTGCGGCAGCCGTGCTGCTGGCGCTGGCGATTCCCGTCTCGGCCAGCTATTACGCCACGGAACGCTTCGCCACCAGCGCCGGCGACTTGCAGGGCCGGCTGCGCCACTGGCAAGGCGCGCTTGACATGATGCCGGGAGACGCAGCCAGCGCCGCCTTCGGCATGGGCCTGGGCACTTTTCCCGCCACCTATTATTGGCATAACCGCTTGGGCGACGTGCCCGCCAGCATTTCCTATCTCGATGAAGGAAATAACTCCTATGTGCGCCTGGCCAGTCCCGGCTATGGCGCGGGATATGGCGAACTGCTGCGGCTGCTGCAAAGGCTTACCGTGCTGCCCAACACCGCCTATGTGCTGGCACTCGATGTACGCCGCACGGGCGCCATGCCCGTGCTGCAGGTACGGCTGTGTCAGCGGCAACTGCTGTACGCGCAAAATTGCATCTCGGCGCCACTGCGTTTGCGGGTGGCTGACGGTCTATGGCAACACTATGCCACGCCCATCAACAGCGCCCATCTGGGTTCAGGCCACTGGCTGCTACGGCTACCGGTGCAACTGGAGCTGGCGGCCAGCGGCACGGCTGTCTCGTCCGTGATCGATATCGACAATCTCAGCCTGCGCGCGGCCGACGGCCGGGAGCAAATCGCCAATGGGCAATTCACGCAAGCGGGCGATGACTGGTTTTTCAGCAGCGACCATCATCATTTGCCCTGGCATATCAAGAACCTGTTGCTGCAGCTGTATGTCGAAGGCGGCCTGTGCAGCGTGCTGGCCATGCTCGGTCTGCTGATGCGGGCCAGTTCCCGCTTGCTGCGCTACCTTAGTCAGCGCCACGCCAACGGCCATGTGAGCGTAGCAGCCCTGGCCGCCATCCTGGCTTTCCTGGTGGTGGGCCTGTTCGACAGCCTGCTCGATGTGCCGCGCATTGCCCTGCTGTTTTATCTGTTGCTGCTGGGCGCGCTATTGCAGCCGGCCGGTCCCTCCTCCACCTTGGCCCACGAAAGCGCACCGCCATGAAAGCCCTCCTGACATGTTTGTGCATCTGCCTCTGCCTGCCACCCGCCTGTGCGGATTCGCTGGAGCAAGTAATCGCCAGGGTCAAGCCCTCCGTGGTCGGCGTGGGCAGCTTTCAAAAGACGCGCACGCCCGCCATGAGCTTTATCGGTACCGGTTTCGTCACGGGCGATGGCTTGAGCGTGCTGACCTGCTCCCACGTCATACAAAAACTGCTCGACAGCAATCCGAGCGAACTGATCGGCATCCTCACGGGACACGGCGACACGGCGCAATTCCGCTACGCCACCGTGCTGGCCATCGATGCCGAGCACGACCTGGCCTTGCTGCGCCTGTCCGGCGAGCCGCTGCCCGCCCTGCAGCTGGGCGACGCCGGCAGCGTGCGCGAAGGCCAGGCGATGGCCTTCACGGGTTTTCCACTGGGCATGCTGCTGGGCCTGCATCATGTGACGCACCGCGCTACCATATCCGCGCTGACGCCCGTCGTCACGCCCAGCGAAAATGCGCTGCGGCTGGACGCCAGACACCTGGCGCAACTGCAAAAGTCTCCCTACACCGTGTTCCAGCTCGACGCAACGGCGTATCCGGGCAGCAGCGGCAGCCCTTTATATGATCCGGAAACCGGTCTCGTCTACGGTATCGTCAACATGGTGTACGTCAAAGGCTTGAAGGAGACGGCCATCAGCGCGCCCAGCGGCATTACGTATGCCATTCCAGGCAGTCACATGCAGGCCATCCTGTTAAAAAATAAATGAAGTTCAGTTGCGCCCCTGGCGCAAGCGGTCGGTAATGCCAGGCTCATCCCATGTAGGAAAAAAAAAGGGGTAAAACGATCGTTCCCCCCCATGTTGTTCCATCAAGCCACCGTATTTACGGATTTGCTCTCCCATATAGCCCAGGTCTAGCCGTAGCAGCACGGCGGGCGCGCCCACGCGCGTGCATTCCCGCTCGCCGCCGAAATCCCTGAACCCCAGCATGCGCTTGTAAAACACCACATGGCGCGGATTGACTTCAATCACGTAATCCGTAAAGCCGTGAATATTGTGGGCATAGATATAAGAAATATGAATCAGGGCGGCAAACACGCGCTTGCTGACGCCCTTGTCGATGGCCAGGCGCGACGGCTCGCACAGCAGCCGTCCCTGCGCACGCAATTCGTCGAGCTTGTCGCGGAAATTTTCATCGGCCGGCAAGCCGGTCTCGTCGTTGTCCAGGCAGAGTGTCATGGTGCCGACGGTGGAGCCGGCCGTTTCTGCAAACAGGGTGATCTTGTTGAGTGCATGCTGGATGCCGGGATCGACGGCATAACCGCGCCAGCCATACATCTTGCGTATCAGCAGGCTGGCTGCTTCGCGGCGCCCGCGCGAGTTGGCCATGCGGATATGAAAGCGCTGCAAATCAATTTCATGTTCCATGGCGGGATCGATCCTGCCCTCGCCCACCACCAGGTCGCTGAAGCCGCCAGGCGTATCGAAAGAAATAATAGGTTCGTCTTCAAAGCTCATCTTGTCCTCGCTATCAATGGCGGTCCATGTTTGAGACGGACTGAAGCCAATGCCTTGTGACAAGAGGAAAAGTAGAGAAGTTCCCGCGATACGCAAAAAAACCAAAGAAATTAGCAGGAAATGATCAAAACAACATGCTTAAATTTGCTCGCGAGTATAAAAAGACAAATAAATGCATTTTTGACAGCAACTTCAGGCGCGGCTAAAAAAAGCTTTCCGGGATCAATAACACATCGCCGGGCCGCATCATGATATTCGCGGAAATATCGCCGTCTTTCAACAAGTCATCAATACGCACGCGCAACTGCTGTTGCTGGCCTTCGCGCAGGCGGATGATGCTGGCCTTGTTACCCGCCGCAAAATCGGTGATGCCGCCCACGGCGATCATCACGTCCATCAGCGACATGCCCAGCCGGTATGGCAGCGCCTGCGGCTTGGCCGCTTCGCCGATTACCCGGATTTGCTGCGCATAGGGTCCGGAAAAATTGGTGACGATCACCGTCACCACCGGTTGCTGGATGAACTTGCCCAGCGCCTGTTCGATATCGCGCGCCAGCTGGGTCGAAGTCTTTCCGCTGGCCGGCAAATCTTCCACCAGCGGCGTAGTGATCTTGCCGTCGGGCCGCACCGCCACCGTCAGCGACACTTCCGGATTGCGCCAGACGAGGATATTGACGGAATCGCCCGGCCCGATCAGATAGTCGTGCAAGGGCGCATGATCCTCGGCCGGCGCCAGCGGGTAGCGCGTGCGGCAGGCCGCCAGCAGACCCAGCGCCGCCAGGGCTAGTCCCCTTTCCATCACTGCGCGGCGTAACAAATTCATGCTGGACCTCTTGGAGTCGATGATCGGCCATGCCGTCGCCCGGATTAGCCGGGCTGGGCCGCGAACTTCCTATGATTATGAGATCGCAGCAAGTGATCCTTGAGGCGCATCAAGAAGCCTTCATCTGAAGAAATTTTTCTAAAGAGCAGCTCTATACTTTGCTTACTCGACAAGAAAAAAGTTCCCCCGCCTTCCCTCGCTGTCCTATTGCGCCCATCCATTGCGACTATCGCCCTGACTTGAAGGAATTGACATGGAGGAGTTAATACAGCAACTGCTTTCCAGTCTCAAGGGGATCTGGAAATACCGCTGGCATGCGCTGCTGGTCGCCTGGCTGGTGGCCATCGCCGGCTTCATCAAGGTGATCAGCCTGCCGGATGATTATCAAACCTCGGCCCGCGTGTTTGTCGATACGCAAACCATCTTGAAACCGCTAATGGCGGGCATGACCAGCGTGCCCAACACGGAACAGCAGGTGGCCATCATGAGCCGTACCTTGCTCAGCCGCCCGAACGTGGAACGCGTGATACGCATGGTCGATCTCGATATCGACTCGAAGACGGTGCGCGAGCATGAAGCCCAGCTCGATGATTTGATGAGCCGCATCAAGATTACCGGCACCAACGCCTACGACATCTACACCATCAGTTATAGCGGCAGGCAGCCCAAGCTGGTGCGTGACGTGGTGCAGAGCCTGCTGACCATCTTTGTCGAAGGCAGTTTCCAGGGCAAGAAGGGCGACTCGCAAAAAGCCGTGCAATTCATCGATGAACAGATCAAGAACTATGAAGAGAAATTGAGTGCAGCGGAAAACCTGTTGAAGGATTTCAAGATCCGCAACAAGCTGCTGCTGCCGCGCCAGGGCGTCGATTATGGCAGCCAGCTGCTGATGTCGTCCGATAGCCTGAACAATGCCAGGCTGGAACTGCTGGAAGCGGAGCAGTCGCGCAAGGCGATCCAGAGCCAGATCGAAGGCGACGAACCGGTGCTGGACCTGGAACCGGGCGCCTCGGCCATCAGCAATCCCGAACTCGACGAGCGCATCGCCGCCATCAACAAGAATCTCGACAGCTTGGCGCTGCAATATACGGAGTTGCACCCTGACATTATCGCCTCGCGCCGGCTGGTGTCGCAGCTGGAACAGCGCAAAGTCGAGGAAAGCAAGCTGCGCGCCGCCTCTGGCGATCCCGGCAGGAATTACAGCCCCATGCTGCAGCAAATGAAGGTGGCGCTGACGGAAGCCGATGCCAGGGTGGCCGCGATCAAGGCGCGCGTGCAGGAATTCAATGCGCGCAATGAGCGCCTGCTGGCGCAAAGCAATGCCGTGCCCGAGGTGGAATCGCAGCTGGCGCAGCTGAACCGCGACTACATCATCAACAAGGATAATTATGAAAAGCTGATCGGCCGGCGCGAGGCGGCCAAGCTGTCGGGCGAATTGAGTTCGACCACCGACATGATGGCCTTCAAGATCATCGATCCGCCCACCGTGCCGTTTTCGCCGATGGGACCGAACCGGCCGCTGCTGTTCAGCGCGGCATTGGGCGCCGCGCTGGCCGCTGGCGTGGCGGCTGCCTTGCTGATCAGCCAGATCCGCCCCACCTTCCTCAGCCCGGCCGAGCTGCGCGACGCCACCGGCCTGAGCGTGCTGGGGACCGTATCGATGAACTGGACCAGCTTGCAGCAAGTGCGGCGCCAGCGCGCACGCTACGGTTTTGGCGCCTGCCTGGGCAGCTTGTTCCTGCTGTACGGCGGCGTGATGGCGGCTGCGCAGTTCAAATTCTAGAGACCGGCACCGGGAGGCGCGATGGATAGCAAGTACGTGCAAGATCAACAGCAGCCCGTGCCCCAGGTGGCGGAAGCGCCGCAAGCGTATGGGGTGGGCCACACGGCATCGCCCCACTACCGCGAGCTGAACCTGGCCACCTTGCAGGCGCAAGGAATGGTCACGCACGATGGCGGGCGCACCACGGTGGCCGAGGATTTCCGCATCATCAAGCGCCCGCTGCTGCGCAAGGCGCGCGCCAGCGGCGCCGAGGCCATACGCCATGGCAACCTGATCGTCGTCACCAGCGCCATGCCCGGCGAGGGTAAAACCTATTGCGCCGTCAACCTGGCGATGAGCATCGCCATGGAAATGGATATCACGGTGCTGCTGGTGGACGCCGACGTGGCGCGCCCGTCCGTGCTGAAAGTGCTGGGCTTGCCGCCGGAACCGGGGCTGATGGACGTGCTGCTCGACGAGCAGCTGGAAATGGCCGACGTGATCCTGAAAACCAATGTCAGCACCCTGAGCATCCTGCCTGCCGGGCGCAGCAACAAGCACGCCACGGAATTGCTGGCCAGCCGCGCCATGAGCCGCTTGCTGGCCGAGATCGCCAGCCGCTATGCGGACCGCATCGTCGTATTCGACTCGCCGCCGCTCCTGATTACCAGCGAAGCCCACGCGCTGGTGGGGCAGATGGGGCAAGTGGTGATGGTGGTGGAAGCGGAAACCACCACCCAGCACGCCGTCAAGGAAGCGCTGCGCCAGATCGAATCGTGCGAACACATCCACCTGATCTACAACAAGACCAAGGCATTCCCCGGCAACGATTATTATGGCTATTACGACTAGCCATGGCCGGCGTTTTCCTGCTGCGGCCGGCGCGCCTGGCCTGGCGCTCGTGCTGTTGATGGGGTTTCCCTTGCCAGCCGGCGCGATAGACTGGCTGGTCGTGCCCTCGCTGCGCCTGCGCGAAAGCTATACGGACAATGCGCTGCTGGCGCCGCAAGGCCATGCGCAGTCGGACTTCATCACCGAAATCGCCCCTTCGATCGGCCTGATCGGCACCGCCCCCCGCCTGCAAGTGCACCTGGACGCTACCTGGCGGCAATTGCGCTACCAGCACCGGCCCGGCAGCGACAGCCAGGAATTGCAAGCGTCCGCCAGCGCCGAACTGCTCAAGGACTGCTTGCACCTCGACAGCGCGGCCAGCATCAGCCAGCGCAATGTGTCGCCGTTCGGGCCGCAAGTCATCAGCGAATTGCCGCCCACGCAAAACGCCAGCACGGTGCGCACCGTCACCATCAGCCCGTATTTGCGCCACCGCTTCAGCGGCCTGGGCACGGCCGAGCTGCGCTACACGCGCAACGCCGTGTCCAGCGGCGGCGACCTGCTGTCGATGCACAGCGAAGAAGTGCAAATGCTGTTCAATGGCGCGCCGCGCGGCGCGGGCTGGAGCTGGAATGCCAGCTACGATGTGCGCCGCACGCAAGACAGCAAGCTGGCGCCGCAGCGCATGGAACGGGCCAGCGCCGGTCTGCGCTACCCGCTCAACAGCCGCTGGTCCGCCACCGCCAGCGCGGGCCAGGAGCAGGAAGGCTATGCATCGGGCACGGGCCAGGAACCGCAAGGCCGCTTCTGGACGGTGGGCGGCGTCTGGACGCCCTCGCCGCGCACCAGCGTGGCCGTCAGCACCGGCAGGCGCTTCTTTGGCAAAACCTACAGCCTGGACGCCAGTTTCCGGCAGCGCCACACAAGCTGGTCGGCGCAATACAGCGAAAACGTCACCACCATGCCCGCGCAATTCCTGCGCCTGGGCACGCAGGATGCGGCCAGCCTGCTCGATCAGCTGTGGACCGGCCTGGTGCCAGATGCACGCGAACGGCGCCTGCGCATCGACGCCTTTTTGCGTTATGCCAGCGGCCTGGGCTCGCAGGGCGCCATCAATTACTTCAGCCACCGCTATTTCCTGCAAAAGCAGCTGAACCTGAACGTGGCCCGCGCCACGCCGAAAGGCACGTTGCTGGCCAGCCTGACCGCCGTGGACCGCACGGCGCTGACCAGCAGCGGCATCGATAGCGAGCTACTGCCCGGCCTCGATTTTGGCAGCGAAGACCGCACGCGCCAGGTGGCCGGCAACCTGGGCTGGACCTGGCAGGCATCGTCGCGCAACAGCATCCGCGCCTATGCGGGCTACAGCACCATCCGCTCGCTGAGCGTACCGCGGCGCGACAGCAATTTCACGCTGACAGCCGCCGCCAGCCGCATCATTAAACCAAAAATGACGGCCTCCATCGAGGTCCGGCACACGGCGCACAGCAGCACGCGTGGCGCCGCTTACCGCGAAAACGGCGTCAGCGCCACGCTCACCATGCAGTTCTGAAGAGAGACCGCCATGTCCACCCGCCCCCCGCTTCACCTGCTGTGCGTGGTTGCCGCGCGCCCCAACCTGATGAAGATGGCGCCCATCCTGGCCGCCCTGGAACGCCAGGCCCCCAGTTTGAGAATTACCTTGTTGCACACCGGCCAGCATTACGATCCCGCGATGAGCGGGCAAGTGTTTACCGCGCTGGACATGCGCGCGCCCGACATCAGCCTGGACGTGGGTTCCGGCAGCCATGCGCAGCAAACGGCCGAGATCATGCGCCGCTACGAACCGGTGCACCTGGCCTTGCAACCGAGACTGGACGCCGTGATGGTGGTCGGCGACGTCAATTCCACCCTGGCCTGCGCGCTGGTGGCGGCCAAGCTGGGCACGCCCGTGATCCACGTGGAAGCGGGCTTGCGCAGCGGCGACCGCAGCATGCCCGAAGAAATCAACCGGCTGCTGACGGACCAGTTATCCGAGCTATTATTCAGCAGCGAAGCGGGCGCGCGCGCCAACCTGCTGCGCGAAGGCATAGCGCCCGAACGCATCCATTTCGTGGGCAATGTCATGATCGACAGCTTGCGGCAGCAATTGCCGCGCGCCGCGCCGCCGAGCGCCACCTTGCTCGATTACGGCTACGCCTGCCCACCCGCCTATGGCCTGCTGACCTTGCACCGGCCATCGAACGTGGATGACGGCGGGCGCCTGGGTGCGCTGCTGCTGGCCATGGCGGAATTGTCCAGCGAGCTGCCGCTGCTGTTTCCGATTCACCCGCGCACCCTGGCCATGCTGCGAAAAACCGGCCTGGAAGAGCTGTTCGAGCAGCACGCCATCGTGCCGCTGCCGCCGCTGGGCTACCTGGAAATGCTGGGCCTGCTGCAAGGCGCGCGCCTGGTGCTGACCGATTCGGGCGGCATCCAGGAAGAAACCACGGCGCTGGGCGTGCCCTGCCTGACCTTGCGCGACAATACGGAACGCCCCGTGACGGTGGACGAAGGCACCAATACCGTGGCTGGCACGGCGCCCGCAACCATATTGGCGCTGGCGCGCAACATCCTGCAATCGGATGGCAAGCCGGGTGGCAAGCGCGGCCGTATCCCCGAATACTGGGATGGCCATGCCGCCGAACGCATCGCCGCCATCAGCTTGCAATGGCTGAACCTGCGGCGGGATGCGCCATGAAAGCGGGCATCACGAATGCCTTCACCATCGATGTCGAGGATTATTTCCAGGTTTCCGCGTTTGCGCCGCATATCGCCCGCACCGACTGGCCCCGCATGCCGTGCCGCGTGGAAGCCAATATCGAACGCATATTGCTGTTACTGGAAGCGCAACACATCCACGCCACCTTCTTTACCCTGGGCTGGATCGCCGAACGCTACCCGGCCATGCTGCGCAGCATCGCTGTCGCCGGGCATGAAGTGGCCAGCCACGGTTACGCGCACTTGCGGGCTACGGAACAGTCGCGGGCCGAGTTCGCGCACGATGTGCGTCTGAGCAAAACCATCCTCGAACAGTTGACGGGCCTGGCCGTGCAAGGCTACCGGGCGCCCAGCTTTTCCATCGGTGCAGCCAATCTGTGGGCGTTCGAAGTCTTGCAGGAAGCGGGCTACCGCTACAGTTCCAGCATCTACCCGATCCGCCACGATCATTACGGCATGCCCGATGCGCCCCGTTTCGCCTGGCGCCCGCGCGGCCTGCACGGTGTGCTGGAATTGCCGATTAGCACCGTCCACTTGGGCGGCCGCAACTTCCCGGCCGGTGGCGGCGGCTATTTCCGGCTGTTGCCCTATCGTGTCTCGCGCTGGTGCTTGCGAAGGATCAACTCGCTCGACGGGCAAGCTGGCATATTCTATTTTCATCCTTGGGAACTGGATCCGGGGCAGCCGCGTCCAGCCGGCCTGGGCTGGAAAACCCGCTTTCGCCACTATGTGAATCTGCAGCGGATGGAGCCACGACTGGCGCGGCTGGCCAAGGACTTCCGCTGGGATCGCATGGATCGCATTTTTCTTGATAGCACAGGCTAACATCATGCACGTAGCGGTTTCCACTATCGATCCACTCAACCCTGCCAGCGCGGTCGACGTGCGCCGGCTGCAGCCGCATGACCATACGCGTTGGGATGCCTTCGTGCAAGCCTGCCCGGAAGCGACTTTCTTTCACCGCGCCGGCTGGCACACCATCATGGAGCAAAGCTTCGGCCACAGCAGCCATTTCCTGTACGCAGAACAAGATGGGCGCATTTGCGGCGTGCTGCCGCTGGCCCATGTCCGCAGCCGCGTGTTCGGCAAGGCGCTGATTTCTCTGCCGTTTTGCGTCTATGGCGGCATCGCCAGCAGCAATGCCGCCGCGCGCCAGGCACTCGATGAGGCGGCACAGGTGCTGGCGCAGCAATTGCAGGTGGGCCACCTGGAATACCGTCAGCGCGATCAGATTGAGATTGGCGAGCAGCATGGCTGGCTCGGCAAGCCGCTGTATGCGACCTTTCGACGGCCCTTGTACGAAGACGAACAGGATAATCTGCTGGCAATTTCCCGCAAGCAGCGCGCCGTGGTGCGCAAGGGCATCGCGGCCGGCTTGCATGGCAGCCTGGACGACGATCTGCGTCGCTTCTTTCCCCTCTACGCGGGCAGCGTGCACAGGCTGGGCACGCCCGTCTTCGCGCGCCGCCATTTTGCCCTGCTGCGCACGGTGTTCGGCGATGCTTGCGAAATACTGACCGTGTGCCACGGGGCGCAGGCGCAAGCCAGCGTGATGAGCTTTTATTTCCGCGATGAAGTGTTGCCCTATTATGGCGGCGGCAGCGTGCTGGCGCGCGACACGGGCGCGAATGACTATATGTACTGGGAATTGATGCGGCGCGCCAGCGCACGCGGTTACCGCTTGTTCGATTTCGGCCGCAGCAAGGTGGGCACGGGCGCTTACGACTTCAAGAAAAACTGGGGCTTTACGGCGCAGCCCTTGCCTTACGCCTACAAGCTGGTGGCCGCCGAGTCCCTGCCGGACACCAATCCCCTCAATCCCAAATACCGCTGGTTCATCCGTGCCTGGCGGCGCCTGCCGCTGCCGCTGGCCAATCTGCTGGGACCGCATATCGTGCGGCAACTGGGTTAGCCATGCGCGAACTGCTCTATCTGACCCACCGCTTGCCGTATCCGCCCAACAAGGGCGACAAGATACGCTCCTGGCATATGCTGCAATACCTGAGCCGGCATTTCCGCGTGCACCTGGGCTGTTTCATCGACAATCAAGAAGACTGGGAGCATACGCGGCAGGTGGCCGCCCTGTGCGCCAGTACCCGTTTCATAGCCTTGCCGCGCCATGCCGCCCGCTGGCGCGCCATGCAAGCCCTGCTGGCGCGGCAATCGATGAGCGTGCATTATTATCGCGACCAGCAGTTGCTGGCATGGGTCCATGATCTGCTGGCGGATGGGCGCGTGCGCCACGCGCTGGCCTATTCCGGACCGATGGCCCAGTATCTCGACGGCGGCGATGGCAGCGCGCTGCACCGCCTGATCGATTTTGTCGATGTCGATTCCGACAAATGGCGCCAGTACGC
>Ga0066798_10000846_pt1 | contig 14148 bp, 12 predicted proteins | sample PersoiDNA2013203_FD_70961 | JGI IMG/M metagenome (GOLD analysis project Ga0066798, IMG submission 70961) | Permafrost soil microbial communities from the Arctic, to analyse light accelerated degradation of dissolved organic matter (DOM) -... | ecosystem: Environmental > Terrestrial > Soil >...
TTGGCGTTACGGTGCAGCTTCATCCGGGTGCCTCCTTTGGGCGTGAGTCGTGGCAAACCCACAGCCTCAAAGGAGGTCCGGATGTCCTCTCAGCCGTTCACAACGTGTGTGGGCGCGACAACTAGGCGCGTTCGGACCAGTACCTCTCGCTTCCTCGGCCGGCGGTTCCAGAAAGCCGGGCTCCCCGGCCGTACGAAGCCGGACAAGATCGAATTGCCTCTCGCGTTCTCGGGGCGTCGCTGGCAGTGCGACCCCGGAGAGGACAGTGCTTTAGCACGGCCTCGGAGCAGATCGTGCTGTCAGCGGCGTCAGGCGGCTCCGGGAAGCCGGGCTCCCCGGCCGTACGGAGCGGCCGACCGAGGCCGCGAGAGGGCTACCCGGTCGCGACCTGCTCGAGCTCGACCTGGGGAACGTCCCCCCACAGGTCCTCGAGGTCGTAGAAACGGCGCGTGTCGGGGGTGAAGACGTGCAGAACTACGTCGAGGTAGTCGGCGATGACCCAGTTGCCGTCCCGCACGCCGTCGACGGAGCGCGGCATCAGCTTCTCGCGCTTCATGCTGACGTGGACCTCGTCCGAGATCGACTTCGTCTGACGCGGGTTGCGGCCGGAGCAGATGACGAAGTAGTCGGTGAAGACGCACACCGAGCGCATATCGAGAACAACTATGTCTTCGGCCAGCTTCTCGGCCGCCAGGGCGGCTATACGGCGTGCTTGCTCGAGTGAGGTCAGTGGGATACGTCGGTCCTTTGTCGGTCTTCTCTCTCAGTGTAGCCCCGGCGGATGCCGAAGCCGCCGCTTGTAGAGGCCGTGGCGGGCGATCTTGGCGACTACCGCACTCGGAACGAGATCGTCAATCGACAGGCCGTTGCGCACGCGGGCGCGAATCTCTCGAGAGGAGACCGGATGAGGAGGGATCGAGAAGAAGACGACTCGCTCTGGTCGATCGAGCGCGGCCAAGACCGGCTGCAGCTCCTTGCCGTCGTAGCCGGGTCGGCTCGCGACAGCCAGCGACGCCAGCTCCAGGATCGCTTCGGGCTCGCGCCAGCCCAGGAAGCCGGCGAACTGATCGGCGCCGACGAGAAGGGCCAGGTCGTCGCAGCTCTCGCTTAGACGCCGTAGCGTCTCGATCGTGTAGCGAGGGCCGCCCGGCTCGAGCTCGATGGGCGAGATCTCGACGCGGGCGATACCGGCAAAGGCGAGCTCGGCCAGGTGGGCGCGGATCTCGACCGGAGTGGACACCGCCTTGTGCGGCGGGGAGCCCGCCGGCACGACGAGCACCCGCTCGAAGCCGAAGTGCTCGAGCGCGCTCTCGACCAGAGCGACGTGACCGAGATGCGGCGGATCGAAGGCTCCGCCGAAGACCGCGACCGTCACCGCTCCTCCTCTCTACCGACGATCTCGATCACCGAGTCGCCGCGCGCCCCGGCCTGGGCAAGCGCCTCCTCCAGCTCCTCTTCGTCTGGCACCTCACCGACGACACGGAAGCCACGGTCGGTGCGATAGATACGGAAGGAACGCCTCCGGCGCGAGCGGGGCCGGTAAACGAGAAAGTCGACTAGGCCCTCGGTCTCGAGCTCGTCGCCTTCGCTCGGCTCCGGGCGCGGCGAGCAGAGACGGAAAAGCGCCCGCTTCAGCTCGTCCACCCCCTCTCCGGTCGCGCAGGAAAGAGCGATGACCTGGACGATGCGCTCGTCTCGAAGCGGAAAGGACGGCGACGTACCGAGATCGACCTTGTTCAGAACGACGATCTGGGGACGCTCGTCGAGGCCGGCGCCGTAGGCCGCGAGCTCGGCGTCGATGAGGCGAAAGCGCTCGAGCGGCTCGCTCTCGGAGCTGTCGATTACGTGGATGAGAAGTTGTGCACGCTCCAGATGGGCCAGGAACTCGTGCCCGAGCCCGTGCCCCTCGCTGGCGCCCTCGATCAGCCCGGGCACGTCGGCGACCGTAAGCTGGCGCCCGTCGGGGCCATCGACTGTGCCGATCACCGGAGCGAGCGTGGTAAACGGATAGTCGGCCACCTTCGGCTTGGCATTCGAGATGCGGCGCAGAAGCGAGGATTTGCCGGCATTCGGAAGCCCGGCCAGGGCAGCGTCCACGACCAGCTTCAGGCGCAGCTCGAACCAACCCCCTTCGCCCGGCTCACCAGTCTCGGCGAAACGAGGCGTGCGCCTCACCGGGGTTGCGAAGTGGCGGTTACCCCTTCCCCCGCGGCCGCCGCGTGCGACTACGACGCGCGCGCCGACGCTGGCGAGATCGGCCACCAGCTGACCGTCTTCGTCTAGCACCTGGGTGCCGACCGGCAGGTGCAACTCCACCGGCCCACCGTCGGCACCATGCTTGTTGCGTCCGAGGCCGGGCTGGCCGCTGCCGGCTTTGACCTCGTGCCGGGAGCGCAGCTTGGAAAGATCGCGCAGCTCGGGGTCGGCGCTCAGAACGACGTCGCCGCCATCACCGCCGTCGCCGCCGTCGGGCCCGCCCCTGGGCACGAACTTCTCGCGCCGGAAGGAGAGGCTGCCGTCCCCGCCCCGTCCGGCCTGGACGAAAACGCGGGCGTGATCGTGGAAGGGAGACTCGCGCGTACCGCGCGCGCCGCTGTTACCGCCTGGGCTCATAAGGGTAGCTTCGCCGCCAAGCGCCGCCGGCGCCAGTCGGATCGCTCGAGCGGATGCTAAGAGTTCGTTTCAAATGACGACCCGTCGACTGGATGTGATCGGTGGATGCGAGGCTAGGACGCAGTGTCGCATTCGTAGCCAGAGGCTACGGACGCGACCGAGGACAACGTATCGCGCCGCTGAGCGCGGCCAGGCGATGGAGTGCTTCGTTTCGAAACGAGCTCTAGGAATCGACCGAGATCGAGCGCCGCTTGCCCGAGCGATGGAAGCCGACAGTGCCCTCGCGCTTAGCGAAGATCGTGTCGTCGCGCCCGATACCGACACCTGAGCCCGGATGAAATCTGGTGCCGCGCTGGCGCACGATGATCATCCCGGCCTTGACCTTCTGGCCGGCGAAGATCTTCACGCCAAGCCGCTTGGACTGGGAGTCGCGGCCGTTCCTCGAGGAACCGAGACCTTTTTTGTGTGCCATGGCTAGCTCTCCGTTTTCTTGCGCGGCGCCGCTCGCTTGGAAGCCGGCTTCTTCGCTGTCTCAACCTTAGCCTTTGCGCGCGCCTTGGTCGCGGCCGGCTTGGTCGCGGCCGGCTTCGCCGCTGCTTTCTTAGCCGAAGTGGCTTTGGCTGCCGGTTTCGCAGCCGGTTTCGCGGCCGGCTTGGCTGCTTTGGGCTTGGCGGGCGCCGCGGCGGCGGTCTCGGCCTTGGCGGCACGAGGCGCCGGGCCAGCGCCGATCGCCTCTATCTGGATCTGCGAGAGCTGAGCGCGAAAACCGTTGTGACGACGGTAGCCCTTCTTGGGCTTGTACTTGCCGATACGGATCTTCTCGCCGAGCGCGTGCTTGAGAACACGCGCGCTGACCGCACCTGCCCCCGGCTTCAGGTTGGGCACACCGGCATCGACGAGCAAGACGTCGGGCTGGAAGACGGCGCCCTCATCCTGGGCAAGCCGATCAACGAGCAAGCGCTCACCTTCGTGAACGACGTACTGCTTTCCGCCGACTGCGATAACTGCGTATGCCATCTCGTCCCTCGACGCTCAAATCGCGGGCAGTCGCCCGCGAACCGGGGCGCATAGTAGCAAGACCGGGCCTACCTATGCGCTCTCGCTCGGTGGGCTTGGTGGCTGCTCGGGGCTCGACGCGTTCCCGGGGGGCGCGCCTGCCTGAGAAGGCTTGCGGTGCCTGCGGCCGCCGCGCGAGCCGCGGCGTGTGCGCTTCTTCGGCCTCGGCGGCTCATCTCCATCGGGCGGAGACTGACTCGACCCGGTCACGACGGGCACGCCGCCGGCCTCGGGCTGCGGAGCGACCGCCTGCGCGGATGGACCGGCACTATCCGGCCGCGGCGTGCGCTTCGTGTCTGTCGAGCGCGTATTAGGCTGCTTGACCTGCCCGGACTCGGCGTTGCCGGTTGCCGCTGCTGGGCCGGGCGCCTCGTTGGCGCTGGCACTGGTCGCGCCCGCCTGGGACGGCTTGCGGCGCCTGCGACCACCGCGCGAGCCACGTCGTGTGCGCTTCTTGGGCTTTGGTTGGCCTTCGCCGGCTCGGTTCTCGCTGCCGGGCTCGGAAGCAACCGCGGCGGCCGTCGCCTCGGTGTTTTCGGCGGCGAGCGGCTCGACGACGGGCACGGGCCCGGCCGACACCTGGGCGGATGCCTTCTTCTCCGGTGCCCGCGTCGGACGCTCGGCCACACTCTCGGCTGTCAGCGGTTCGGCGACGGGCTCGGGCTCGGCCGACGCCTTGGTGGATGCTTTCTTCGCCGGTGCTCGCGTCGGACGCTCGGCCATACTTTCGGCTGTCAGGGGCTGGAATCGTTCCCGCCCGGGCTCGGCCAGACTGGCGTAGGCGCCAGCCGCGAGCGTACGTTCAATTCGCACTCTCACCTTCTTGCCGACGAGCGTCGCCGCTTCGGGCACGTTCACCTCGTAGTCACCGATCTTGCCCACAGCTGCCTGGCTGTCGTAGAGACCCACCTCGACCAGGGTCAGCTCCACCTCGGCGCCCTCCTCGACAGGCGTTGCCGGTTTCATGGCGTCGATTGCTCCCTCGGCGAGAACGACGAGCTGATCGAGCGACTCGCTCTCGATCGGCTCGAGGAAGAAACGGCACTTGCTGCGCTCTTCGATCTCCTTCAGGCGAGAGGCGCTCGGACCGATCAACAGGCTCGCCACCTTCGCGTTTACCTCGATGCGAAAAGCCTTGCTGCGCGAGCCAACCGCAACCTGTCGCAAGCGGCGCTCGAGATCGATGGCCGCCGAGCCTTCCGAGTAGACGATTCCGTCGCCGGCGCAAACCGGACAGGGCTTGGTCAGAATCTCGCGCGGGCCGTCGGTGACGTTCTGTCGCGTCATCTCCACCAGCCCAAGCGGCGAGATCTCCACCACGTAGGTTTTCGTGCGGTCGCGCTCGAGCTCATTTCGCAGCGCTTCCTCGACCGCCGCCCGATTCTTCGGATTAGCCATGTCGATGAAGTCGATGACGATGATGCCGCCAATGTCGCGCAAGCGAAGTTGGCGCACCACCTCCTTCACGGCCTCGAGATTGTTCTTGGTGATCGTGTCCTCGAGGCGTGCGGAAGAGGAGCGGGAGCGCGAGCCCACGAAGCGGCCTGTGTTGACATCGATGACGGTGAAGGCCTCGGCGTAGTCGAAGACGAGGTAGCCGCCCGAAGGCAGATCGACGCGCCGCGAGAGCGTGGAGCGAATCTCAGCGTCCACTCCGTAGGCCTCGAAGAGCGGGGCGCGCTCCTTGTAACGGACAACCCGCTCGACCATGTGCGGCGAGGTCTTCTTCAGGTAGCCGATGATGCGCTTGTAGGTGCGCTCGTGGTCGACGAGCGCCCGCTCGAAATCGCCGGTGAGCAGGTCGCGGGTGACGCGCAGCGGCAGCTCGGCCTCCTGGTAGACGAGTGCTGGCGCCTCGATCCGCTTGGCTTGGTCCTGAATCGATTTCCAGAGCCGCTCGAGAAAGACCAAATCGCGTTCGATGTCCTCGGCCGAGGCCCCCTCGGCGGCCGTGCGAACGATGACACCGCCCTTCTTGCGCTCGAGCGCCTTGACGATCTCGCGCAGGCGAGTGCGCTCCTCGTCGGGCAGGCGCCGGGAGACGCCCAGCCCCTCGCCGTTGGGAACGAAGACGACGAAACGACCCGGCAACGAGATGTCTGTCGTCAGGCGAGCGCCCTTCGTCTTCATCGGATCCTTGACCGCCTGGACGAGGATCTCCTGGCCGCGCTGGACTAGCTCCTGGATCTTGCGGCCCTGGCCGCGACCCTCGAGCTCGGGGACGACGATCTCGTCGACGTAGAGAAAGCCGTTCTTCTCGAGCCCTATCTCGACGAAGGCGGCTTCCATCCCGGGCAGAACGTTGTCGACAACGCCCTTGTAGACGTTGCCGGCGATCGAGTAACGCTCGGGGCGCTCCAGGTAGACCTCGGCGACCTTCTCATCCTCGAGCACGGCGACGCGGCGCTCGCCGGCGTCTACCGAGACGAGAAGCTCGCGCTTGGCGGCCGGCAGCGGCATCCGGCGTGGCGCAGCACGCCGACGTCCACCGCGGTCGCGGTGCTGCGATGCTCGCCGCTCGGCGGCCTGTGACGATGCCACCGGCTCGGGCTTTTTCGCCTCGGGCTTCTGCTCTGCGCGCGTCTCGGGCGATGGCTTCTTGCGCCCACGACCGCCACGACTTCCGCGGCGGCGCCGTGGACGCTGCGCTCCCGCTTGTGCGGGGGGCTTACTTTCAACTGGTTTGGAAGGAGCCTCCGCCGGCGGGGCGGAAACCTCCCGCTTCTCTGTAGCGCGTTCCTTGTTGCGTTTGAACCAACGAGGCAAGGGAAACCTTCTCTTTCAAATGGGTGCGCGCGAGCGGCACCCTGGAGGCGGGCGCGCGGGTCGCGCTGCACGGACGAATGGAAAATGCCATCTCGTCCCAAAGGCTACCAGGGTCCGGTGCTGCCTCCGAGGAGCCCGCCTCGAACGACGACTCGCCGCCGCGGCTCCCGCGCGATTGGAAGAAGCACGTTTGAGAGCTCAAAGGCGTCCTCCGAAAGCGAACCTAGGATCGATCGAGCAGTGGCTGCGAGCGCAAAGACACCGAGCCCGCTCACCTCTTCCTCGGCCGCGCCAAGCCATGCCAACAATAGAGGCCAGCGCCGGTGAGAGCGAGACGATCGAGAGAGGACGTTCGCGAGCTGCTCGAGATCGAGGAGGCCGATGCCTGGTTCGAGTATCTGCGGCTGACACGCGATGCGCCCGAGTCGTGCTACGCGAATGTCGAGCTCTGGGCTTGGGCTCGGTTATGCGGGCGCCTGCACTCGATCAGAGCTAGACGAGCCGAGCTCGTTCCCGTCGCCTGAGAAGTAACGAAGCGCGGCCTCACCGAGTGCGAGCGTGCCCACGTAGGCGATCGACCCCTGCATTGCCCAGGCGGGGAAAAGCGTCTCGTGCCGAACTCGACGCGCCAGCCGACGTAAGCCCAAGCCGGCCAATAGCACCGCGGCTAGCTCGGCGCCGCGCTTCGGCTCGAGCCGGCGATCGTGCGCGTGACCTAGCCACAGGATCAGGCGCGCTTGCTCGAGGAAGAGAGCGGGCAGATCGGGCACTCGAACGAAAGTGGCTGCGCCGACAGTGGCCGAGCGGCGGGCCGAGCGCTGGATCAACTCCTTGCAGACGCCGGCGCGCAGAGCCGGGATACGAGCGGCAAGCGCCGCCGACCGCCCCTCGAGCCGATGGGCGAGCAGCCTGCCGATCTCCTCGACGGGCGCCGGCTCGGCACTCTCCAGCTCGATGACGTCGGTCGCGAGCACGCTCGGGAGAGGACCGGCGCCTCCTCCGATCCTCACGCAGATGATGGGCACCCGAGCCCGCCCGGCCTCCCTGAGTCGACGCAGGTCGTCGCTTTTCGGCCGGCCAGGCAGTAGATAGACGAGCGCTTCGGCCCGCTCGAAGCCTTCGTCCTGCACAACGCTTCCCGGCGCAGCGGCTCGCGAAAGCTCGCGCACCAGCGCCGAGACCGGCCTCCGCGCCCCAGAAAGGACGAGCGGACGTATTTCCTTACTCTCGAGCTCGCGCTGCTCGGCCGCCAGACGAAGCAGAGCGTGCGGAGAGAGCGAGGAGTGACTACTCACGATCTAACTCAGCCTCCCGCGTGTGCCCTCGCCGCGCATCTGGACGCCGACCAAGACTCCGAGCGCCGCCAAGTTCGCAATCAGCGAGGAGCCACCAACGCTCACCAGCGGTAGCGGGATACCTGTGATCGGCGCAATCCCCATCGTCATGCCAACGTTGACGAAGACCTGGAATACGAGCGTAGCGACGATACCGCCGATGACCACCGCTCCGTAACCGTCGCCGGCGTTAGCGAGCGCGCGCAAGCCGCGCCAGACGACGAAGAGGTAGAGGGCAAGCAAGATCGAGGTGCCGACGAACCCGTGCTGCTCGCCGATCGCGGCGAAGATGAAGTCGGTGCGGTTCTCGGGCAGGAAACCGAGCGTGGTCTGGGTGGAGCCGGTCGTGCCGCGGCCATGCAGACCACCGGCGCCCAGCGCTACCTTTGATTGCGCGACGTTGTAGGTCGCGTGGCTGGGATCGAAGCTGGGATGGATGAAGCCGGTGAGGCGCTGGGTCTGGTAGGGCCTGAGCACCTGGACGCCAAGCGCGGGCAGAGCCCAAACCAGGAGTACGGCGCCGACCACAGCCGCTACAGCCAGCGTTCCCAAATGTAACCAGCGCATGCCCGCGATGAGAAGCACGGCCGCGGTGACGGCCGCGTAGACGAGCGCGGTGCCGAGGTCGGGCTGCATGAAGACGAGCCCCGTAGGGATCGCGACCAGGATCAACACGCCAAAGACCGTGCTCCGATCACGCAGCGCGCGGCCCCGCTCGGCCAGAAATCCAGCGAGCGCGAGCAAGACGAGGAGCTTGGCGAATTCCGAGGGCTGGAACTGGAAGGAGCCGATCTGCAGCCAGCGGCGGGCGTGGCGCTGGGCGACACCGAGCAGCGGGACGAGAAGCAGCGTCAGAATGGCAACGAGGTAGAGCACTCGCCAGTAGCGGCGGTAGAGATCGGGACTGAGCGCGGCCGCGATGAGGAACAAGGCCGCACCCACACCGGCGTAGAGCTCCTGCTTGGCGAGGTAGTAGTGGGGCTGGCCGGAGACTTCGTGGGCAGTGACCCCCGCGACAGCCCAAAGACCGTAACCGACGAGCGCGCCAATCCCGATCAAGAGCAGCCAATCGAGCTGGCGCAGCATGACTGGTAGCGGAAGCTCGCGCGTTTTCGCTAGCGGGGTGCCCAGAGGTCTCGCGCTCTCGAGCATCAGTCCGAATGCGTCGCCATCGTGTAGCTGCTGCTCTTTTCGTGGAAGAACTGCTGGAATACCTCACGGGCGGCTGGCGCCGCAGCCGTGCCGCCGTGGCCGCCGTTCTCGATCACGGCGCAGACAACGACCTCGGGCTTGTCGACCGGCCCGTAACCGCACCACCAGGACTGGTTGAAAAATGCTTGGTACTGCTCCGACCATTTCTCGGCCGTGCCGGTCTTGCCGGCGATCGGAACCGGGAAGCTGCCGAAGACCGGCTGCGAGGTGCCGATAATGTCGTGGGTCGCCATGTAGAGCCCTTTGCGAATGATGTCCAGTTTCTGGTTGAAGTCCGAGCTGCCGACGATCGTCTTAGCCACTTTCGAAACGCCCGCTTGGAGAACTCTTCCGTCGCTCTGCTGGACCGAAGCGAGCAGGTGCGGATAGACGAGCTTGCCGGTGGCGATGCCCGCGTAGAGGCGCGCCATCTGTAGCGGCGTCACTTGCAGATCCTTCTGGCCGATGGAGAGGTTGATCGAGTCGCCGGGCTTCCAGGTCTTATCCTGCGAGGCCTTGTAGTGCTGGCGCTGCCACTTTTTTGTCGGCACGACGCCGGCGTAGTCTCCGATCTCGATGCCCGTGTGCTGACCGAGGCCGAAGTTCTTGGCCCAGCGCTGGAGCGGCTCGCCGTAGCTCTTAGGTAGGCCATAGATCCGCAGGGCGAGCTGGTAGAAGTAGGTGTCGCAGGAGAGCGCGAGTGCCGTCGGCAGGTTGATCCAGCTGTTCGCATTCAGGTCCCAGTTGTTGAAGGTATGGCCCTTGACCTTCATCGTGCCGGTGCAGTGCAGGTTCTCGCTGGGATTGAGCCCGTTCTGCATGGCGGCGATCGCCGTCACCGGCTTGAAGCTCGAGCCGGGCGGGTAGAGACCGCTCGTGGCGCGGTTGATGGCCGGATAGTTGGCGGCGGCGGCAGTTGTGGCGGTCAACCCCCAGCGCGCAAGTTTGCGATTGGTGACGTGCCCGGAGTAGACCGCGGGCGAGTAGTTCGGGTAGGAGGCGAGCGCCAGCACCGAGCCGTTATTCGGGTCGAGCGCGACTATCGCGCCGCCGTTTGCGTTCCAGCAACCGTTGCAGAGGGAGTTGATTCCCGCCTGAATGCCATCCTTAATCGCCTTCTGAGCCACCGACTGCAGATCGGCATCGAGCGTCAGGCGCACCGTGTCGCCGGCCTGCGGCTCGGGGTTGGCGACCAGTTCGCTGCGCGGGTGGCCTTGCGAGTCGATGCGCTGTGAGGCCACGCCCGGCGTCCCGCGCAGATAGCGCTCGAAGGCCGCCTCGACTCCGCTCTGTCCGATCAGGTCGCCCGACCTGATCGAACCGCTGGAATCGTTCTTGATCTCCACTTCGGTGGCCGAGCCGACGTAGCCGAGTGTCTGAGCTGCGAGCCAGCCTTGAGGATAGGTCCGGACGTAGCGAGACGCGACCTCGACGCCGGGGAATTGATCGGCGCGCTCGAGGATGTAGTCGCCCTGCCAACGGTTGACGTCCGCCTTGGCAACAACCGGATTGAGCGGATCGATCTTCCTCTGCTCGACTTCGCGATAGAGCCTGTGCGGCTGGACATTTAATGCCTGGGCGAGTTTCTTGAGCACCGTGTAGCGCGTCGGCCGATTGCCTTTACCAGGCAACTCCGCGTACCAGACCAGCACCTCGCGACTGAGCCGGTTCCCAACCAAGACGCGACCGTCTTGAGCGACGATCGAGCCGCGCGGGGCCTGAAGGCGGACTGTCCTGACCTGGTTGTCCTGAGCGATACGCAGGTACTCGTTGCCCGAGATGATCTGAAGCGCCCAGAGGCGGATTATCAGCGTCACGAACAGCGCGATGGCGATCGCTCCGAGGATTCCGGCCCGTAGGATCGTCTGCTGATTGACGTGCCAGGGCTCACGCGTGCGCGGATCGCCTGGCACGAACGAGCCGAGACCGCCCGGAATCTCAGGCAAGCACTCTCACCTCCGTGGCGCGCACCTCGTCGCTCCGCTTTCCAACCGCCCAGCGGCAGAGAACGTAGATCGGAGCGGTCAGTATCAGGTTGAGTACGAGCTCCCCCGGAAGGGCCCCGAAAGCAAGCTTCTCGAAGGGTGCCGCCTCGCCGATCAGGAAGCGGACGACAAGCCCTCCCAACTCGTAGAGGACGGTGATGACCGCAACCGAGAGGAAGGGCGCATGAGCCCGGTCGCGTCCCGTTGTCTCGCCGTAGCGACCGGTCCAGAAGCCGGCGAGCGTGAGAAGCAGAGAAGTGAGGCCAAGCTGACCGTAAGTCGAGATGTCGTAGCAGAGCCCGGCCGCGAATCCGGCGCCGGCGCCGAAGACCGAGCCGCGCAGGAGCGCGAGCGAGACGACCGTGACGAGCAGGAGACCGGCGCTGCCATGTCCGAGCGAGAGACGGTCGAACCAGCTGCTTTGCAGGATCGCCCCGACGAAGACGATCGCGGCCGTCTTTAGAACGAGCCTCACGCCCCGCCCACCTGCCGGTTTTTCTGGATCAGCACGATGACCGCCTCGAGCGAGGAGAAGTCGACGCTCGGCTCGACCTGGATCTGCTTGTTGGGATTGACGTCGGTTTGGTAATAGCTAGTGATCCGCCCGATCGAGATCCCCTTCGGGTAAAGGGAGGACAGATCCACCCTGCGCCAGCCCGAGGTGATGACCGAGTCGCCTTTTTTCACTTCCTGCGTGATCTTGACGCCGTCGAGCGTCAGTACGTCGCTGCCGGTCGCCGGGTGGCTAACGATTCCCTCGGCGCCCGTCCGTAGATCGCGGGCCGAGGCGGCGAAACTCGGATCACTCAAGAGCGTTACCTTCGAGGTCGTCGGGCCAACCTGGGATATCCGCCCGACCAGGCCGTCACCGACTACGACCGGATCGTCGAGCCTGATATCGCGGTTCTGACCGGCGGCGATCACAACCGTCTGCTCGAAGGCCCCCGTGGCCGGAGTCATCACCTCAGCGTTCACTTTCAGATAGTCCTGCGGAAAGCGTGCCGAGTGCTCATAGTTGAGTATCTTCTCTAGCCGAAGTGCCTCGGCCTCGGCGTTCTTCTGCTTTGCGCGCTGCTGGCGCAGGTTCTCGAGCTCTAGGTTCAGCTTCTTGTTCTCGTCCTTGGCCCGAAGTACGCCACGGATCCAGCCATAGCCGTCCTCGAAGGGCTGAGCGACGCGATCGGCAACCACCTGGAAGGGCCGCGTGGCCGCGCTTCCGTACCCCTGGAAGCGATGCAGCGGGCCGCCCGACGACTCGCGGAAGGAGATGGTCAGAAGCGCCAGCGAGAGCAGCACAAGCACGACGACGATGATTCGACGCCGGATTGTCTTTCGGTCCCGAGCAAATGATGAAGAGGCGGACGCTCGCCGCTCCGTCGAGCGCAGGACCGCCAGCCGTGCTGTGCGGTTGCGAGGCACGTAGCGACTAAGTGTAGAGAGCTATGCGTTCCCAGGCGCCGGTCAAAGGTGACGGCGGCGCGAGAAGAAAAAATCGCCCCAGCGCAGGCTCTATCAGCGCCTACTGTTTCGCCGCCGCGAGCGCTCGCTACGGTGGATGACGTCGAACTCTTCGAGGCTCTTGCCCGAGCCGATCGCGACGCAGGTTAGTGGCGACTCGGCGACCTGAACCGGCATGTGCGTCTCGTGGCGAAGACGCTCGTCGAGCCCTGTGAGGAGCGCGCCGCCGCCGGCGAGCACGACGCCCCTGTCCATAATGTCGGCCGCCAGCTCTGGTGGTGTGCGATCGAGGGTGGCCCGAATCGCATCAATGATCTGGACGACCACCTCGTCGAGTGCCTGGCGAATTTCCTCCGAGGAGATAACGACCGTCTTCGGCAGGCCGGTGAGCATGTCGCGCCCGCGCACCTCGGCCTGGAGCTCATCGCGAAGTGGATAGGCCGAGCCGATCTCGAGCTTGAGCTCCTCGGCGGTCTGGTGGCCGATCAAGAGCTTGAACTCGCGCTTTAGGTAGTTGACGACCGCGTCGTCCATCTCGTCGCCGCCCAAGCGCAGGCTCTGCGAGACGACGATCCCGCCCAGCGAGATGATCGCCACCTCGCTGGTGCCGCCACCGATGTCCACGATCATGTTCCCGGCCGGCTCGGCGACCGGCAGCCCGGCTCCGATCGCGGCTGCCATAGGCTCCTCGATCAGATAGGCCTTGCGCGCACCGGCCGAGAGCGTCGCCTCCTCGACGGCGCGCTTCTCGACCCCGGTCACTCCGCTCGGTACGCAGACGACGACGCGCGGATGGGCGAAGCGATTCTGGTGCACCTTCTGGATGAAGTGGCGCAACATCTGCTCGGTCACGTCGAAGTCGGCAATGACGCCGTCCTTGAGCGGGCGAATGGCCGAGATCGTTCCCGGAGTGCGGCCGAGCATGCGCTTTGCCTCGACGCCGACCGCGTGCACCGCTCCCGTGCGCTGGTCGATCGCGACCACCGACGGTTCGGAAAGAACGATGCCGCGACCGCGCACGTAAACGAGCGTGTTCGCCGTCCCTAAGTCGACGGCCATATCGCGGCCTCCGAGGCCGCTAACCGAGCTGAAGATGCCCATGGCGGCGTCCGAGTCTAGCTGTTTTACCCGGTGCCTGGCACCGGAACATGTCCACGCCGGCCGATGTGCCGATTGTGTAGAAGTGGCCGTCAGGGCCTACCGCTTGCTCGCGCGAGCGCGTAGAAAGCCCTTTGTGGCACGCCCTCCCCGCCCTCAAATTGCAGGTGGCCTCTATCACGTCATGTGTCGTGGAAACCGCCGTGAGCGCATTTTCGTCGATAAGCGCGACGGTTGGACATTTCTCTCGATACTCGCCGAGGTGATCAAGCGGCATTGCTGGCGCTGCCACTCCTACTGCCTGATGCCGAACCACTATCACCTCCTCGTCGAGACTCCGAACGCAGATATCGCCGGCGGAATGCACCGCCTCAACAACCGTTTCGCGAAGTGGTTCAACGCCCGTCACGAACAGACCGGTCATCTCTTCGAGCGCAGATACCGCTCCATCGTCATCGAGACCGACGAGCAGTTGCTCGAGCTCGTTCGCTACATCGCCCTGAATCCGGTCCACGCCTTGCTCTGCGAGCGCGCGGAGATGTGGAAGTGGAGCAGTTACGGAGCTCTAGTCGGCGTCCGCGACCGAGATCCGCTTCTGACAACAGCGCGAATAGTGGCCGCTTTCGCCACGAGCCCCGAGCGGGCGG
>Ga0066798_10000849_pt1 | contig 14089 bp, 13 predicted proteins | sample PersoiDNA2013203_FD_70961 | JGI IMG/M metagenome (GOLD analysis project Ga0066798, IMG submission 70961) | Permafrost soil microbial communities from the Arctic, to analyse light accelerated degradation of dissolved organic matter (DOM) -... | ecosystem: Environmental > Terrestrial > Soil >...
CTGGGCCCGCGCATGAAGCAGGATAAAGTCACGTTTTACCGCACCCTGGCCGGCTTGAAGGGGACGAAGGCAGGCTGGGACTGGGATGCGTCGGTAGGCCACTCCAGCAGCAAGCTGGAAGAAACGGTGCAGAACTTCGTCAACCGCTATGCTTTCCAGACGGTGCTGGCCAATGGCAGCTACAACTTCTTCGACACTGCGCAAAACAGCGATGCAGTGCGCAACAGCTTGCGCCTGTCGACCCTGCGCCCGGCTGTCTCGACACTGGACACGCTGGACTTTTCGGCCTCGCGCGAGCTGTGGCAACTGCCGGCCGGCCCGCTGGGTTTTGCCGCCGGCGCGCAATGGCGCCGCGAAAAAATGGATTCGCAAACTTCGACCGCCGTCCTGTCGGGCACCGAGCTGCGCCCGGCGATTAACATCATCGACGGTTCGCGCGATGTGTCGGCCCTGTTCGCTGAATTCAATGTGCCGGTGGTGAAAGATCTGTCGCTGAACCTGGCCAGCCGCGCCGACCATTACAGCGATTTTGGCAATGCGTTTTCACCGAAAGCCAGCGCCCGCTATCAGGCGGCGCCATGGCTGCTGCTGCGCGGTACCGTGTCGCGCGCCTTCCGCGCCCCATCGCTGCCGGAAATCACCAACAGTACGGCGGTCAGCTATGGCAACGTGATCGATGCCAAGGATCCGCTGACGCCGACCCAGGCGCGCGGCGTGACGGTCATTACGGCCGCCAATCCGGAATTGCGTCCTGAGCGCTCGAAAAACCTGAATCTGGGTCTGGTCATTTCGCCGACCGCCAGTTCCAGCATCGGCATCGATTACTACCGCATCAAGCAAGATGGCGTGATCGGCACGGAAAGCTCGGTCACCACGCTGGACAATGAAGCGATCAGACCGCAAAACATCACGCGCGACGCCGCGGGCCGCATCACCACCTTGTACCGCCAGTACCGCAACCAGGGACAGCGTGAAGTGTCCGGTATCGACCTGGACCTGCGCCAGCGTTTCACCAGCGCCGACTGGGGCAAACTGACCCTGGCGGGCCAGTTGAGCCGCGTGCTGCGCTTTGCCGAACCGCTGTCTGACGGTGCGCCGCTGACCGATGGCGCCGGCACCAATTACTTTGGTTCGATACCGAAATGGCGCGGCGTGTCGTCGGCTACCTGGGAGCAGGGCAAGTGGTCGTCGACGCTGACCTGGACCTATGTGGGCAGCTATGCGCAAAGCACGCACCTGGATGAGTCGGTGGCTGCCTTCAGCACGTTTGACGTCAGCACCAGCTGGCAGGTGACGCCAGCGGCGAGCGTCAGCTTGATCGTGCAAAACCTGGCTAACAAGCGCGCGCCATGGGATTACTCGGCCACCGGCTTCGACTATACACAGGCCGACCCGCGCGGACGTTTTGCTTCCTTGAAGCTGAACTACAAGTTCTAAGGGGATAGCCGGGGCGTCAGTGCGAAGCTGACGCCTGCCGCTCCTGCAGGCGCTGGCGGTAGGCGCTGGGTGTCATACCCATGCGTTCGCGGAAGGCGGTGGCGAAATTGCCCGCGTTGTGGAAACCGATCAGCAGGGCGATATCCTGTACATCGATATCGGTTTGCTGCAACAACTCCACGCCGCGGGCGATGCGTGCTTCGCGGATGAAGGCAAACACCGTCATGCCCGTCTGTTCGCGGAACATCAAGGTCAGCTTTTCGCGGTAAGTGCCCACGCTACGGGCAATCTCCGACAGGTTGGGCAAGTCGCCCAGGTTGTCGAGGATCAGCTGTTTGACGGCGTTGACGAACACCAGGTCTGGATGCTGTTGCCTGTCGGACGGCTCCTCTGCCGCGGGCGAAACAGTGTTGTTTCGGCGCATCAAGCCCAGGTGGATATGGATGCGTGCGGCCAGTTCCTCCGGCGTAAACGGCTTGGCGATATAGTCGACGGCGCCCACCTGCAGTCCCATCACACGCTCCTTGGCCGCATCGGCGCCACTGAGAAAAATCACCGGTATCGGTTCCGTCTCGGGGTTGGCCTTGAGCAAACGGCACGCCGTATACCCATCCATTTCAGGCATGCGTACATCGAGCAGTATCAGGTCGGGATGCGTGGCCAGCGCGAGCTGGTAGCCTTGATAGCCATTGAAGGCAACGCTGAAACGATAGGGCTGCTCGCTTAAAAGCTCGGTCAGCATGCGCTGCTCGAACGCGGAATCATCCACGATCAAGATGTTTTTTTTGACAGTTTCGCTGGTCAATGGCATGGAGTGGTCGGCTTAATCAAAAGGCAAGCTGTGGTTTATTATGCCCTGCTTTTATTTTTTTTTCTGGTTTTCGCGTATTTCAAAAGTCGTTTCACCTCCAGCAGAAGCGACTTTTTTTTAGATAGCTAATAATCGGGCCATACATTGATTTAAAGCAATGTCGATTGCAAAAAAATCTGGCTTGCCTTCGATGTAACCATGCTGGCTACCCAACCCGTCTGCCATCTTAAAAGTATTAATGCTGTCTTGGTTTGCGTGCCCTAGAAAACGCCGGCAATACCGTGACTATCCTCGGCGCCCTTGATAACAAGGGCCATTTCATGATGTTTCATCATCAGGAGGTTTTATGTTACGTGCTAAATTTTCCCGCCTTGCCATCGCTGCCGGTCTTTGCCTCGGCGCTACTTCGCTGGCCATCCCTGTCAACGCCGCCACCTATCTGAACGGCAGCGCGACCGCCAACTTCGATGTCACGCTGACCATCGTGGCCAACTGCATCATCGCGGCGACGCCTTTGAACTTCGGTTCAGTTCAAGGCGTACTGAGTACTGCCGTGAACGTCAATACCACCGTCAACGTGACCTGCACCAATACCACGCCGTATAACGTGGGTTTGAACGCAGGCAATGGCACGGGCTCCAGCGGCACCACGCGCTTCATGAGCGGTACCGGTGCGAACACGGGCACGGTGGCGTTTAACCTGTTCCAGGCTGCCGGCACCACCCTGTGGGGCAATACGCAAGGGACCAATACCCTGGGTGGTACCGGTACCGGGTCGCTGCAGCCGCTGACCGTGTATGGGCAAGTGCCGCCGCAGGCGACACCGGCTCCCGACGCCTATAAATCGACCATTACCGCAACCGTGTATTTCTAGGCAGGGTGCATATGACGGTACGCCGCTCATTGAACAACTTTTGGCTAGTCCTGGCTCTGGCGCCGATGCTGAACATGCTCGGCGCCATGCCGGCGGCGGCAGCCAATCTGCAGATTTCTCCCGTCACCATCACAATGCGGGCCGAGCAGAATTCGGCCGGTATTACCTTGCAAAATCTGGGCGACAAGCCCCTGTATGGCCAGGTGCGGGTGTTTTCCTGGGACCAGGCGAATGGTGATGAAGTGCTGTCGCCTACACAGGAGCTGATCGCCAGCCCGCCTATCGTTGAAGTCGCGCCCAATGGCCGTCAGATCATCCGTCTGGTGCGCCAGGCGTCCGGTCCGCTGGCCCAGGAGCGCACTTTTCGCGTGCTGATTGATGAGGTGGCGCGCGAAGTCGATCCTGAGCGCAGTGGCGTCGATATCCGCCTGCGTTATTCGGTGCCCGTGTTCGTGCTGCCGGCTGCCGGCGCGGGCAAGGAAGTATTGGAGTGGCAAGTATTTCGCAAGGAAGGCGAATGGATGTTGCGCATAAAAAATAGCGGCAATTTCCATGCGCAGATAGGCGCCATGACGTTCAAGAATGCGGCTGGCACGGACTATCTCATCAGCAAAGGCTTGTTCGGTTATGTACTGCCGGGACGCATACGGGAGTGGCGCTTGCCGGTGGCCAATGACGCCGCGCTCGATGGCGTGCTGGCCATTTCGGTCAACGTGAATGCAAAGGCGATCATTGCCAAGAATTCGACTCCATAACATTACCGTCATGGCGTGCATGTTTTTTGTGCGCCATCCCAGCGGGCTTTACCGGGTTAAACCATGAAACGGTCACTGACATGGCGGGCCTGTTGGACTGTGCTGCTGCTCATGGGGGCATCAGTGGCCAGGGCCGATGACGCGGCCGCGGTATCGGGCGCTGATCCCGGCCCGGCCAATTTGCCCAGTGATGCGGCCGTAGCGAATGAACTGTATCTGGAGGTCAATGTGAATGCTGAGTCAACCGGGCTGATCTTGCGCTTTACCCAAGTGGGTAAGCGCTTGCGCGGCAATGTGGACGATTTGCGTCAGCTGGGACTGGAAGCCGGACGCTTCGCCGGGCCGGGCCAGGCCGAGGTCGAGCTCGATGCGATTCCCGGTCTCAGCTATGAATATGATGCCGCTCGCCAGAGCCTTTCCCTGACCGTCAGCGATGCGGTGCGCGCCCCTAACCTGGTCAGTGCACGCAACACGGGGCGGATCCCGCCCGCCCAGGTCACGCCTGGCGCCGTGCTCAATTACGAACTGTATTCCGAACTGGGCCAGACCCGCCGTACGGCCATTTTCAACGATTTGCGCTATTTCAATGACAGCGGCGTGTTCAGCAATACCGGGACGATCAATCTGGGCAGCAGTGCGTCAAAATACATGCGCTTTGACACTTTCTGGAACCATGCCAATCCCGACACCCTGGAAACGTGGCAACTGGGCGACCTGATTTCGTCGTCGCTGGCCTGGAGCCGCTCCGTGCGCATCGGAGGCTTTCAATGGCGCAAGAATTTTCAGCTGCGCCCCGATTTATTGACCTTTCCTGTCGCCTCGGTCGATGGCACGGCACTCGTGCCTTCGTCCCTGAGCCTGTATGTCAATGGCATACAGCAATATACGGCGAATGTGCCCAGCGGTCCCTTCGTGCTCAATCAAGTCACCGGCATCAATGGCGCTGGGCAAGCCACCATCATCACGCATGATGCGCTGGGGCGCAGCGTGTCGACCACCTTGCCCCTGTATGTGGACACGCGCATGCTGGCCAAGGGCTTGAGCGATTATTCGGTCGAGACCGGGGTCTTGCGGCGCGACTATGGACAGCGCATGTTCGGTTATGAAAGCAGGCCCGTGGCCAGCGCCACGGGGCGCTATGGCGTCAGCGACGACCTGACCGTCGAAGGGCATGCGGAATTGTCGGCCGGCCTGTACCACGCTGGCGCGGGCGCCTTGTTGCGCATGGGCCAGAAGGGGGTCATCAATGGCTCGCTGTCGACCAGCACGGGCAGCAGCAGCGGTCTGCAGCTCAGCGCCGGCTACCAGTACCTGAGCTCCCGCTTCAGCATCGATGCGCAAACCACGCGCGCCACCTCCGGCTTCGGCGATCTGGCGTCGCGCGACGGCAGTCCCATCGTGCGCACGGCCGACCGCGTCTCGCTGAACCTGCCGGTGCTGACGGGACAAAGTGTCAGCCTCAGCTATATCGGCTATACAACCGAAGGCCAGCCTGCATCGAAGATTGCCACGCTCGGCTATTCTGCCACCTTGCTTCACGGGCTGTTCCTCAATGCCAGCCTGTTCCAGGACTTGCGCGAACGTGAGAAACGGGGCTTTTATTTTGGCCTGAGCATGGCGTTTGACAACAATACGTCGGTCAACGCGAATACCAGCCGCCAGAACGGTGTGAACAGCCGCAGCATCGGCGCGCAGCGCGCGGCAGACTTTGGCGGGGGTGTGGGATGGGCCGTGCAGTCGGGCGCCACGGGCGGTATTAATTACCGGCAGGCACAGGTCGATTATCTGGGCAATGATGGCCGCCTGACCGCGCGCCTGCAAGGCGGTGATGCGGGTAACGCGAGTTCCGTGGGCGCCTCTGGCGCACTGGTGCTGATGGATGGTCATGTAGCGATGACGCGCCAGGTGGGCAACGGTTTTGCGCTGGTGTCCACCGGCGGCGTGGCGGACGTGCCTGTGCTCAGTGAAAACCGGCAGATCGGCGTGACGGGCGGCAGCGGCTATTTGCTGGTGCCAAATCTGAATGCCTATGGCAATAACCAGATCAGCATCAACACGGATAAACTCGCAGTCGATGCGCGCGTGCCGGTCACCAGTGTCAATGTGGTGCCCAGGTCGCTGTCCGGCGTGCTGGCGTCTTTCCCTGTCGAACGCTACAGCGCCGCCACCATCATCGTGCAAGACAGCGCCGGCCACTTCCTGGCGACCGGGATGCCGGTGCTACATGTGCAAAGCGGCAAGAAAACCCTGGTGGGTTTTGACGGCGTGACCTTTGTCGATGACTTGCAAGCCGAGAATGATTTGCGTATCGGCGAAGGCGACAGCCTGTGCTCGGTGCACTTTGCCTACCAGCGTCCGGCAACCGGCTTGCCGGTGATCGGCCCCTTGCGCTGCACGCCTGTGACCGCGGGAGGCCAGTGATGCGCCGCCTGCTGATGGTGTTGCTGACGATACTGGGCTGCAGCTGGAGCGCGACGGCATCCGCATGGAACTGTTCGGTCAGCATCACCAATATCGATTTCGGCAATATCAGTCCGATTTCCACCACAGACTATACGACCACGGGGACAGGTACCCTGACCTGCCAGTTTTTTTTGCTCGATCTGGGACCATTGCTCATTCCAACGGTGACGACGGTCGTTTCCCTGGGCCTGGGCACGAACTCGACCTCGGCCCTGCCGCGCAATCTGGGCAATGGCAGCAACCGTATTGAATACAACCTGTATGTGGACGGTAGTTATGCGACCCCCAAGATATGGGGTGGCGCCAGCGTGCCCGGCGCACCGTCGACGATCAACCCGACCTTTGCGAGCTTGCTGGGTCTCGGTACCTTCAGCACGCCGTTCACCGTGTACGCGAAGATTCCGGCCGGAACCACCCTGCCATCCGTGCCCGTGGTGGGGAACAATAACAACACCGTCTATACGTCCACCCTGGTTGCCAGCTATAGCGCCGCTGCCTGTGGGCTGCTGAGTATCATCGGTTGTCCCGTGAGTACTGGCAATGTCAGTTTTAACGTCACTGCGACGGTGATCAACAATTGCACCATCACCGCCAGCCCGATGGCCTTCGTCAGTACTTCGGTGTTAAGCAGCAATGTGCGCAGCACGAGCAGTTTGTCGGTGCGTTGCGCCAATGCCAGCTCCTACCAGATTGCCTTGAACGGTGGCAGCGTAACGGGCAACGTAGCCAACCGGCAAATGCGCAATACGGCCACCGGGGAAACCATTGGCTATCGCCTGGCGGCGACGCTTGATGGCGCCACATTATGGGGCGATGGCACGGCCGGTACCAGCATGCTCACGGGCACGGGTACGGGCGCTACCGTGCCGCTGACCGTGTATGGCCTGGTGCCGGCGCAGACCTCTCCCACGCCTGGGGAGTACAAGGATACCGTGATGGCGACGATTTATTTTTAGAAGGTAATGACAGTCAGGCCATTGCCCGAGGGCATGGCTTGCTGATGGATCAGATAAGGCGTGTTGTGGCGGCATAACACCTGCTGACTATTGCGTTCCGAGACGATAGTGCAGGACTCCAGGATCACCAGGCTGGCCTGGAATGAGGCAGTGGCAGTACCGGCGTTGGTGGTCTGGCAGACGGAGAGAGCGAGCAGGGCAGGTAGAAAAGCAAACTTTAAAGCATTCATCGTGTACACATCGCGTGAAAAACGGGCGTGGGCAGCGCAAAACAGCTGCGCTGGCACCGTCTTTCTCACCGGGATAGAGGTCTGTAAGAGAGAAGTATCTGCAACAGCCGTCATTGTACGGAAACCAGAAAAGTGTGATTTTGTGTGTATTTTTAAGCAGTCGTCATGGCGCAGCGATGACTCTTTATTTGATAGTAACTGAAGTTTGATGTTGCTGGTAAAAAACTTTTTTCGATTGTTATGTTGAAACTTACGCAAGGAGATGATCATGAAACATACCAACTTTAACAACTTGCCTTGCCCCATAGCACGCAGTCTGGGCAAGGTGGGCGAGTGGTGGAGCATCCTCATTCTGCGCGAAGCATTTTATGGAAAGACGCGCTTCGACGAGTTCGAAAAAAGCCTGAAGATTGCGCCCACCATCTTGACGCGGCGCCTGGCCGATCTGGTGGAAGGCGGCTTGATGACGCGCCGACTGTATTGCGCCAAGCCGCCACGCTACGATTACGTCTTGACCAAGTCGGGGCGCGCGTTCAAGCCGGTGCTGCTGGCCTTTATCGCCTGGGGCAATGAAAACTTCGCTCCCGAGGGCCCCAGCCTGGTGATCGCCAGCCGCGACACGGGCCTGGCCGCCGATCCGGTGCTGGTCGACGCCACTACGGGCTTGCCCATCAATGATGAGTATTACGCATTTGCGCCGGGGCCAGCCGCCAGCGACAGCATGCGCAACATCATCCTGGAAGCGGAAAAGGGCAGCGGTTTCGTGCCCAAGCCAAAAGCGCCAGCCGCCAACCGCGGCTGGGTGGCGGAAGGGCATCTGGCCTGAAAGAGAATGCCGCCTCGCGGCGTCATGGTGTCTCCTGTAACCTCCTTGGGGCCGCGCAAGCGGCCTTTTTTTAGCGTGCTTGGTCCACCTCGTTTGTCATCAGCGCCCCCAATGCCTGTGCAGCGCCCGGCATATGGCTGGCAGCTAGCCCATCTGCCATGCGCGACTGGTCTTCCGCCGTGCGGTTTTGTCCCAGCTTCCATTTTCCCGTCAGGCGCGTGAGGGGAATTTCGATGCCGACGAGGGCCTTTAACATCTTGTCGATATATTCTTGCGGGGCATCGTTCACGGCCCATGGCATGCTCCGTTGTGCCTCATGCCGTGCTGTCAGGCGTACCACCAGGGCCAGCAGCCATGCAGGATCGTCGATGGCCCGCAGCGGGCCGTGTCCATGTACGACCGCATAATTGTAGGTGGGGACGACCTTGCCGCTTGCCTGTTTTTCCGCATACCAGGCCGGCGTGATGTAGCTGTGCGGCCCCTGGAAAATCACCAGGCTATCCTGCTGCACGCCCGCTGTCCTCCACAAGGGATTGGCGCGCGCCACATGGGCGCGCAAGGTGCCGAAAGGCGCTTCGGGCGTGGGTGCGGCGATCTCGAACGGCAAGTGGTCGGCCGTCAAGCCGTCTGCATCCTGATGCACCAGCGCGCCCAGCGGATGGGCGGTGATCAAGCCGTGCAGCACATCGAGGCGCTCTTCGTGAAAGCTGGCAGGTGTGTACATTCAGTTGGGCTCCTCGACGACGATGTCGGCCTTCAGGGAATTGGCGATGTAGCAGCGTTCATGCGCATCGTGGTGCAAGGCTGCCAATGCGTCAGCCGTGGGCGGCGTGCCGGCAAAGACGATGCAGGGGCGCAGCACGATGCGCGTAAAACCGGTGCGGCCATCGGCTTGTTTACCCATTTCGCCTACGGCGTCGTCGTGGTAATCGTCGATGGTGTAGCCGCGCTGGGCAGCCAGCGACAAGAAGAACAGCATATGGCAGCTCGATGCTGCCGCCACCAGCGCTTCTTCCGGATCGATATTCTCCGCCACCGACATCGGCAGCGGCACGGACAGGGGCGACGAGGAGGCGGGTACGCGCAGGCCGCCATCGAATTGCCATTCATGGCCACGGCTGTAGCGTTGATTGGCGAAATCCTGGCCGGCACGCTGCCAGCTGACGGTGGCGAAAAACTCTTGCATGGATAACTCCACGGTGAAGGAGAGAGGGCATATCTTAGCTCCAGTTTTGGCTATTTTAAATAACCAATAAATGCTATCTTGAAGCTACCAATTTGAGACCGCGCTGAGATATGCCTATGCAAGCCTCCCATTTACACACGATGATCGCCGCGCTGCCGCTGGACCGCGCACTACCCGAGCCGCTGTTTCGCCAGCTGTATGCGGGCCTCAAGGCCGCCATCCTCGATGGCCGCATCGGTCCCGGCATGCAATTGCCGCCCACGCGCGACTTTTGCCAGCTGCTGGCCGTACCTGTATCGCGCCAGACCGTGCTCAATGCCTATGCGCTGCTGACGGCTGAAGGCTATCTCGATGGCGCGGTAGGCAGGGGCACGTTTGTCAGTGCCGACGTGCGGCCGTCCGCGCCATCAGCAGCGGACGCACCCGGCTTGCTGCGGCCACTGTCCGAACGGGGAAAGGGCGTGGTGGCGGCCATGGACCAGGTGGCGTTTCACCGTGGACCATTGCGGGCCTTCCGCGTCGGCATGCCGCGCATCGACCATTTTCCATTCGATGTGTGGAACCGGCTGGAGGCGCGCCGCTGGCGCCATCCCGATCATCATTTTGGCTACAGCGATCCGGCCGGCTATCTGCCGCTGCGCGAGCTGCTGTGCGTGTACCTGCAAGCTTCGCGCGGCGTCCAGTGTACGCCGCAGCAGATCGTCATCACTTCGGGCTCGCAGCAGGCGCTGTTTTTGCTGTCGACGATTTTATTGGCGCCCGGCGATAGCGCCTGGATGGAGTCGCCCGGCTATCGTGGCGCCAGCGGTCCGCTGCGGGCGTCTGGTGCGCAGGTGTTTCCCGTGCCCGTCGATGAGCAGGGGCTGGACGTGGCCTATGGCGCGGTCCATTGTCCGCAAGCCAAACTGGTATATGTGACGCCATCGCACCAGCTGCCGCTGGGAGTGAGCATGAGTTTACCGCGCCGCCTGGCCTTGCTGGCCTGGGCCGCGCAGCAAAAAGCGTGGGTGGTGGAAGACGATTACGACAGTGAATACCGCTATACGGGCGCGCCGCTGGCGTCATTGCAAAGCCTGGACCGGGCTGGCTGCGTGGTGTACGTGGGCACCTTGTCGAAAGTGCTGTTTCCTGGCCTGCGTCTCGGCTACATGGTGGCGCCGCCCGCGCTGGCCGAAGCGCTGGTGCAAGCCAAGGCCGTGGCCGACCGCCACACAGCCATCGTGCCGCAGATGGCGCTGGCGGACTTCATCGCCGAAGGCCATTTCGGCCGCCATATCCGGCGCACGCGCGACAGCAATGCCAAGCGGCGCGACTTGCTGTTGCGCGGCATCGCCCGCGAACTAGGCGACCAGCTGGTGTGCGGCCCGGCCGATAGCGGCCTGGAACTGTGCGCCTACTTTCGCCATGCGCAGCGCGAGGAAGAAGCAGTCGCGCGCGCGGGCCTGGAGCGTGGCATCGAACTGCGTCCGCTGGGCCACTACGCCGATCCCGCTGCCGGCCCCGCATGCGCCACGCCACCCGGACTGCTGCTGGGATTTGCGGCCATTCCACCGGCCGAGATCGAACATGGCTTGCGCGAGCTGGGGCGCATACTGCGGGGCCGATAATCTATACTGGCGGCCTGCCTAATCAGGAAAAAATACCATGACCATCACCCGCTGCTCCTGGGCCAATACGGCCAATCCACGCTATGTCGAGTACCACGACACGGAATGGGGCGTGCCCTGCCACGACGAGCGGCGCTTGTTCGAGATGCTGAACCTGGAAGGCGCGCAGGCGGGCCTGAGCTGGGAAACCATCCTCAATAAACGCGAAACCTACCGTGCGGCTTTCGATGGCTGGGATGCGGAAAAGATCGCCGCCTATGGCCCGGACAAGGTGGCGCAATTGCTGGCCGACCCTGGCATCGTGCGCAACCGCCTCAAAGTAGCCGCCGCCATCACGAATGCGCAAGCCTATCTGCGCCTGCGTGCGGAAGGACTGACGCTCGATAGCTTTTTATGGAGCTATGTCGATGGACAGCCCATCGTCAATGCCTGGCAGCCCGGTGAGTTTCCCGCCAAGACGGCCTTGTCGGACCGGCTGTCGAAAGACTTGGCCAGGCGCGGCTTCAAGTTCGTCGGCTCGACCATCATCTACGCCTATATGCAGGGCATCGGCATGGTTAATGACCACGCGCCTAGCTGCTTCTGCCGCACGGCTGCCTGATGCCGCTCCATACCATCGTCGCGCTCGACACGGATTTCGACAGCGCGCGGTTTAGCGCCGTTTGTATCCGCCATGGCGGGCAGCGGCTGCATTTTATTGCCCTCGCGCCCCGTCCCGTCGATGCGGGCCAGTTGCCGGAACCGTGGCGCAAGCAGTGGCCGCCCTTTGTGCCGGGCCTGCACCGCATGCTGTCGCGCGATGGCCTGGTCACGCTCGACTTGCTGATCGGCGACGTGGATGCCGGCCTGGCGCAGCTGTCTGCGCGCATCGATGAAATCTGGCTGGCGGCTGTGCCGTCATCCTTGAAGGTGCTGGCGCGGCTGATGGCCGATGGCGCCCGCCTGCAGGCGGCGCAGCTCGATGATGGGCAGCGCGCGGCCCTGCAAAAGGCGGGCTTTGTGTTTGATGACAGCCGCGTGCGCGCCGTGTTTCAACGGCGCGCAGCAGGGCCGGCGCTGGCTGGCAAACCGGAGCGGCGCGCCATCGTGATCGGCGCCGGTTTGGCGGGGGCCGCTGCCTGCGAAAGGCTGGCGGCACGCGGCTGGCAAGTCACCCTGGTCGAGCGCCACGCGCAGCCGGCCAGCGAAGCGTCGGGCAACCTGGCCGGCATCTTCATGCCGCAGTTGTCGAAAGACGATAACGTGGCCACGCGCCTGGTGCGCGCCGCCTACCTGTATGCGCTGCGCCACTGGCAAAGCCTGGGCGGCGTGGGCACGGGATACGAAGGCGAGCAATGCGGCGTGCTGCAACTGGCGCGCGACGCACAGCACGCACAAGTGCAGCGGCAGATAGCTGCCACCGCCTTGCCGCCACCCGAATTTGCCCGCTGGCTGGAAGCACCTGAAGCGTCCACCATGCTGGGCGCACCGGCGCCGCACGGCGCCTGGTGGTTTGCCCAGGGCGGCTGGGCGCGCCCGTCCAGCGTGTGCGCAGCCATGCTGGACGCCTGCGGCAGCTTGCTCACGCGGCGTTTTTCACGCAGCGCCGTCAGTCTGCAGCGGGAACAGCACGAATGGCAGGTGCGCGATGGCGATGGCAGCTTGATCGCCCAGGCGCCCACCGTGATTCTCGCGGCTGGCAACGGCGCCGTGCTCCTGGCGCAGGCGGCCAGCCTGCCGCTCGATGCCGTGCGCGGCCAAGTGACGCATCTGGCGCAAGGCAGCTTGCCCGAGCTGCCGTTTGTCCTGTGCCGCGAAGCCTATATGACGCCGGCCCACCAGGGTATCGTCTGCGTGGGCGCCACCTACGATGCGGACGGTGATGTTTCCTTGCGCGCGGCCAGCCAGCAGGAAAATATTGGCAAGGTTGCCGATATCCTGCAGGTGGCGCCTTTTGACGCACCGCTGGCCGGACGCACGGGTTTTCGCTGCGTGGCGCCGGATCGCTTGCCGCTGGCGGGTGCCTTGCCCGACCCTTCCGTGCCGGGGCGCTGTGAACGCCTGCGCGACTTGCCCCGCTGGCCTGGCTTGTTTGGTTTGCTGGGCTATGCCTCGCGCGGCCTGATCTGGGCGCCGCTGGCGGCCGAACTGCTGGTCTGCCAGCTGGAAGGTGAACCGCTGCCGGTTGAGGTTCAACTGGCAGAGGCACTCGACCCTGGCCGATTCCTGCTACGTGAGCGCCGCCGCAACGGCACACACTGACCTTATACGTTTTTCGTCTTTCCATTCTCTTTTTTATTTGTTTTCTGAACAAGGCAAGTTCGCTACAGTGGACTCGTGCTGGTTTTTTGATGACGTAAAGAGGTGGAATCATGGCCGTAACAGTGGCAGCAACAGAATTGGATTACGATCCCCGCGCCAGCCATGGCGACGGGGCGTTTGAGGCGGTACTAACTGCCGCGCGCGCCCAGGCGCAAGCGCAGCAGCTACCGTATGCCGGCATCGTCAGCGCGCAAGACGCGTGGCAGCTGGTGCAGGCCAACAAGGCGCTGCTGGTCGATGTGCGCACCAATGAAGAGCGCATCTTTGTCGGCCATGTACCCGAATCCTTGCACGTGGCGTGGGCCACTGGCACGTCGATGAACCGCAACCCCCGTTTTACGCGTGAACTGGAAGCCAAGGTGCGCGACAAGGCGGCCGTGGTGCTGCTGCTATGCCGCAGCGGCAAGCGTTCGGCGCTGGCTGCCGAAGCGGCTGCCAAGGCCGGTTTTACGAACGTTTTCAATATCGCGCAAGGTTTCGAGGGCGACCTCGACGACCAGCAGCAGCGCGGCCACAGCGGTGGCTGGCGCTGGCATTCTCTGCCGTGGGTACAGGATTAATCGCTCCTTCATTCTTTCCCACTTCATTCAGGATCATCATGAACCAGCGTGCCTTGCCTACGGGCGCCACCGCTTCACTCCCT
>Ga0066798_10000850_pt1 | contig 14081 bp, 14 predicted proteins | sample PersoiDNA2013203_FD_70961 | JGI IMG/M metagenome (GOLD analysis project Ga0066798, IMG submission 70961) | Permafrost soil microbial communities from the Arctic, to analyse light accelerated degradation of dissolved organic matter (DOM) -... | ecosystem: Environmental > Terrestrial > Soil >...
AAGGCGCAGGCCGCCTTGATGCTGATGGGCGCCGAGCCGGGCCCGAGTCCTTCCAGTCAATTCACGCAGTTCGGCCAGGGCACCCTGGTACAGCTGAGCCTGAGCCGCATGCAAAGTTCCCCCGCTCTGGCAGGAGACACCGGCGAATTCAGAAGCCACATGGCCAATACGCTGGGGGCGACCAACGACTTGGAGGCGGTGCACGCCTGGCTGGAGCACTACCAGGAGAAACCATCGACCCTGCGCAGCTACCGCAAGGAGGTCGAGCGTTTCATGCTCTGGTGCGCCCAGGAGCTCAAGAAGCCGCTGTCCTCGGTGACTTCGCCGGACTGCCTGCGCTACCGCGAATTTCTCGCCAACGTGCCCGCAACCTGGATCCACCCCGCGCCGGTGCTTCGCAGCGATCCCCAGTGGCGCGCGTTCCGTGGTCAACCGGGCCCGGCTTCGCAAAAGCAGGCGCTGGTCATCATCCAGACGATGTACGGCGCCCTGTGTGATGCCGGCTACCTGGTGGCCAACCCGATGCGCGCGCTCATGAAGGGTTTTGATCTGCCGGCCTCCAAGGTTGACATCAAGCGTTCATTTACCGAGGCCGAATGGAATCATGTGCTGAAGTGCCTGGACGCCATTGCCGATGGACCGGAGCGTTTGCGGCTCAAATGTATTCTGGAGCTGCTGGTGAGCTCCGGCATTCGCCTGGATGAACTGGCCAAGGCGCGCCACGGCGACTTGCGCATTGAAGCTTTGGCGGACCTGCCCGAGACATGGATCCTGACGGTCACGGGCAAGCGCAATAAGACGCGCGAGGTTCCGATTCATGATGACGTCGTGCGGTTGCTGGCCACGCATGGCAAGGAATTCATGGAAGAGGACAAAGGCTGCGCTGATTCGAAAACGCTTCCATTGATCCGCACCCTGCATCCGTCGGTTGCCCAATGGCGCCGAGGGGAGGGCGGTGAGTTGCAGGCGTTACCTTTATCCGAGAATCCGGGAAGTGCTTTATCGGCCTCTGGCATCTACGCAGTGTTGAAACGGTTTTTTACGCAAGCGGCTAAAACAGCAAATGAGGCCGGTCTGGATCCGCGCCGTTTCGAGAAAGCCAGCACCCATTGGATGCGCCACACCTTTGTGCGCCAGGCGCTGGTTGATGGTGTGCCGATTGAATTAGTGAGTGATCTTGCCGGGCATGCGTCCATTGATACGACGTCGATCTACTCGACGCAGGAACTGGCCAGGAAGATCAAGGCGGTGCAGGCGATGAAGAGAAGGGTGGCGGCCTGAAGCGGTGCGCTCTTTCTGCCCCGCCGCTGCACAAGGCATGGGCCAACTAAAATCAGCCCATGTCCAAACCCGCCACCAAAACAAAGATTCTTCAAGATGGACTGCACTACCAGTCAAAGGTGAGCGGCTCCCCGTTCAGTGCCGCCGCCAGTTTTGGCGGGGCGACGATGTCGTGTTTTCTGTGTGGCACCCACCGGGTACGCACAAGCATGTCAACGCGCAAGTTCATTGGGAAATGGCAGGCTGTCTGCGCACCCTCGTGCCAGGCCGCCAAAGAGCTCGCTGCTGTTGCTGCAGGCGGCGCTTAAGCCTTTTGCGCTGGGTTCCTGCAAAGCGCGTCGCTTGTTTCAGGAAGTGTTGACCATGAAACTATTGACCAGTCCGAAGTCCTGGCAGCAGTGGATCAAAGAAGAGCAGGGCAGGTTTGCCGATGCCCAGCATCCGGCGCCGAAAAAATACCCGTGCTATGGCTATCTGGAACTGGCGAACTGGGGCGAGCAGTCGCTGCGACCGGTTTATCTGTACCAGCACGATCTGGATGCCATGGCGCTCGAGCTGATGGCAATGGCCCAGAAAATGTAGCTGCCGTTTCACTTCAATCTGACAATACCCGATGCTTGATGCCACCACTGCCCCAGCCGGGCTCTTTACCGATGACAACCAGGTAACGCGTTGTGTCTGGTGCCGTGCGACATTGCCCTAACCGCGCCACGGCGCTGAGTAGCTTGGGCCTGCTGGCTTTGGCCTCCAGCCGGGACTTCGGATTGGCCAGACGCACGTACCAGCTCCACCAGTTGTAAATGAGCGCCACCGCCCTGGCACTCAACGCATATCGCTCGATATCGTGCGTGCTGTACCTGCTTCGTCACACGTTCGCGCTCAAGCAGCTCTCGAAGCCAGAGAACACCGACGCAGAGGTGGCTGCCTGGCTTGGTGTTGAAGTCGGCGAGATGAAACGCTACCCGGGATTGATAACGGCACCGGTGGATATAGCCTGATTGTCAAAGAGGAGGGCGATTGTTGGGCCTGTCGCCCTCGAGTGTCATTACCGGTTGCTCCGGATTGAAGCACGCGCCGCCCGGTGCCGGCCATTGTTACTCGGCCCTTTGCACCAGCAGCATGGAGTGCAGGAACATGTCAAGGTTCCTGTTGCGCAAGGCGGTGATTCGACGGGCCAATCGGGCCTGGTCGCTGAACACGACCTACAGTCCGATGGCCCGAGGTTTCGTCTACCTGACCGCCGTCGTCGATGTGTCCAGCCGTATGGTGCTTGCCCATAAAGTGGCCGTCACTCTGGAGGCGAGAGGTACATAAGTGCTCATGGTGCGGCCCCAGCAGTCCACCGCGCCAGGGCAATTGACTTGGCACACTCGACTTCGGCGTCAGAGAGACCACTTGCCAACCAGTCGGCGATCTCACTAATTTCCTCTGATCGTGCAGATGATGGTTCGATCAAGGCCAAACGCAACGCCTCAATCAGGCGCTGCACCGGCGTCATGGCCTCGAGGGAGTGCCGGTATGCGGGCCTCATGACCCACTCCCTTCAGCCGCCACTGCAACCTTCCTTGGTCCGCCTCTTCTCAGACATCCACTGGACACAGATGCCGGTGCAACAGGCTGTGTGTAGAAACTCGCATCGTTAAACATAAAAAAACCTCCTAAAAGTTTGAAAAAGCCAAAAATACAAAAATACAAAAATACCAAAGTCAAAAAGTGTCAATTACTGACAAGGGGGGGTGGGCTTTTTCATTCCCTAGGACGTACTTCAGACAACGCTTCGCGCGAGGACAAACCGATCCATCATCGGTCCGGGCATAGTGCAACTCTTGCGATGGTGGTCCATACCATCTTGCGCTGAGGTCCCTTAATTAACTCGCGCTTCTGGGTTGCAGAGCCTCCGCCCCGCGCTAACCCGAATTTTCCTGTGCTTTCATTAGGTTACGCCTTGAATTTGGTCAATGCAAGAGCTGGCGGCGAGTTTGCAAAGAGATCTCTTTGCAAACTCTTGGGAACACCACCACGCGACAAGCGTCTGCATCAAAGCGGATCCGGCGCAGGGCTTGGTAGTGGGCGAATTACGCCGTATAACATGGCGTCATGTGCGCTTGAGCATTGGGGAAAAGAGGCACTGCTGCTCGGACCAAAGTCTTTGCTTATTTCGTTTGACGAGTGGGAAGAATCGGCTTCAACCCAGTCTGGCCGCTTATCAGGCAGAGCATCTGCATGATCACATCGGCACAGCCAATGGCATGAGCTGCGTCACCGAACTGACCTTGCGATTGCAGGAGATCGCCACTTCGACGCGCGATCACACAGCCATACTTAACGGCCGCTATACGGGCAGTTACATCACTCGCCATTACTGACAGCCTGACACCGCGATCCATGCGGTGCAGCTGGAAATGACGCAGTGCAGCTACGTCCAGGAGCAGTGGCCATTTGAGTACCGGACTGACAAGGCGGTCGTCATACAGCCGCGCCTGCAACTCATGCTCGAGGCCGCACTTACCTTTGCCAAATCGGTGAGCTGAGCGCTTGCCAATCAAAAGGCATGAGCAACCAAGATGTGAGATTGACGAGGCAACTGCTGGCGCCGATTGGCGACACGAGCGAGTGCAGGGACAAGTTCCGAGCTAACCTCGCGACTGTGCAACTGAGGGCGCTTCAATATTGAACGAAAGGCGGCACCGTCAATTTCATCCCTAACAAGATGCCAACGTTATGCGAATGCCCTTGTCTTCTTCTTCGACTCGAACTCCCCACTGCGCGCATTGGCCGAAGTGGCGGAAGTCTATGCCGCCAGCGATGCGCGGCAGAAATTTGTGCGCGACCTTGCAGTCGCCTGGACCAAGATGATGGACCTTGATCGCCTTGCATGAGTATCGCGCCATGGATTGGGCCGATGTCTATGCTGGCATCAGTGAAGGTTGTGTCGCAATAGTGGGGACGGCCCGAGATGATTTGTTCGGTTGACCTGCGATCAAGCAGCAAGGCTGTAGAACTGGTTGGCTGCCGACATGGTTTGGCCGCCGGGGCAGTCTAGCTGCCCTTTCGGATCATGTGCATGACCTCAATGCCGGCAATCACGATTTGTGCACCCCAGAATGACTTAAATCCGAGCATCGGCCGAGTGATTCGGTTGACGGCCCGATGGTCCTGTTCGACGATGTTGTTGAGGTATTTGTTTTGACGCATCAGGATGTCGACACAGGCATCAGCCTTGACACTTTCAATGGCGGCCGTGTTGGCCCCGTTCTTGTCGATGGTGATCTTTTCTGGCAAGTCCTGCAGATTGATGCTAGCGTTGATTTATTGCCCCTGTCGGTCCTGCACTCGACGAACTTGTCACCATCCCCTGTGGTTCAAGCTGTTGATAACTTGCGGGACAACTCTTGAAGGCGGCGCCAATCCTGGGTTTGCGTTGAATGCCTAAATATTAAGCATTCTTGTGAAGCTTGGACGACAGCGCTGGTGACGTCATGCAACGCTCAGCGCGGCCATGATGTCGGCGGCTTGCGTTGGGCGCACAAGGCGCGCCACTTCCTGCCCGTCACGCAGCAGCACCAGCGTAGGCCAGAGTTTGACGCGGTAGCTGCGCCCAAGCGGGCGGCCTGGGCCATCTTCAACCTTGAGGTGGCGCCACTGCGGGTGTTTTGACAGCGCCTCGACCAGCGCAGGCTGGGCGGCACGGCAATGGCCACACCAGTCGGTGCCGAATTCGAGCAAGGTCAGGCCCTGAAGGGCATCGACCTCGGCACGGGCCGGGGCTTCGGTTTCGCTAAGGTAGGGTTGGGGCGTGCTCATGACCGGATTGTGGCCTCTTGCAATATACTGGTTAAATGAACAGTATTTTGTCAGCCAGTCGACCCATCCCGGTTTCGGAGGCACCTTTGCTGGCCCTGCTCATTCGAAACCGCGTGTGCGCTGGCTTTCCGTCCCCGGCTGAAGACCTCGGTGCCAAGCGCATCGACCTGACTCAGGTGCTGATCACCCATCCACAAGCCACTTACTTCCTGCGCGCCAGCGGGCATTCCATGGTCGAAGCGGGCATCTTTGACAATGACATCCTAGTGGTGGACCGAGCCGTCAAGCCCCGCAACAACCACATCGTTGTCGCCGTGGTCGATGGCGACTTCACAGTAAAGCAACTCTATCAGCGCCAGGGCCGTATCAGGCTTAAGGCAGCCAATCCGACTTTTCCGGACATTGTTCCCAAGGAGGGTCAAACCATTGAAATTTGGGGCGTTGTGACCAGCTGCATCAAGCAGTTTCCCGTTTGAGGTGTTGCGATGTTCGCATTGGTTGACGGGAACAACTTCTATGTGAGCTGCGAGCGAGTCTTCAGGCCCAGCCTCAATGCTTGCCCGGTGGTCGTGCTCAGTAACAACGACGGCTGCGCGATAGCCCGCAGCAACGAGGCCAAGGCACTGGGCATCAAGATGGGTGCGCCCTGGTTCCAGATCAAGCACTTGGCGGAATCTGAGGGTCTGGTAGCCCTGTCGGCCAACTTTGCCCTGTACGGCGATCTAAGCGACCGCATGATGAGCGTGGCAGCCGGTCTGGGGCCAAGGCAGGAGGTGTACTCCATTGACGAGAGCTTCATTGACCTGAGCGGCGTGCGTGGCAACTTGGTGGAGCGCAGCCACAAGATGCGCGCCCGTATCCTTCAGTGGGTCGGCATTCCTTGTGGCATCGGCATCGGCAGCACCAAGACACTGGCCAAACTCGCTAATCACATTGCCAAGACCGCAGAGCGCAAACCAGGCAGCTACCGCGAGCACCTGGCGCAAGTCTGCAACCTGGCGGCATTGGCGCCGGCAGAACTTGAAGCTGTCATGGCAGCCACCCCAGTCAATGAAGTCTGGGGCGTGGGCAGGCAGATCAGCAAACAACTCAACGAGAGTGGCATCACCAATGTGCTGGAACTGACCCGGCTGGACGCGGCGATGGCGAAAAGCCGTTGGTCGGTGATGCTGGAGCGCACTGTGCGGGAACTCCAGGGAACCCCCTGCATTGACCTTGACCAGGCGCCGGTGCCAAAACAGCAAATCGCTTGCACGCGGTCATTTGGGCATCCGGTGACCGAATTCGGGGACTTGAACGAGGCCGTTACCGAGTTTGCCAGTCGGGCAGCCCAGAAGCTACGCAAGCAGGGCAGCCTGGCGGGACAGGTGCTGGTCTTCATCCGGACCAGCCCCTTTAGAAGGGACACCCAATACAGTGGCTCGACCACAGTGCCATTGCGCCGCCCCAGTGCGGATACGGCAGTGCTCGTGAACGCGGCTTTGGCTGGCCTGCATGCCATTTACCAGACCGGCTTCAAATACGCCAAGGCCGGGATCATGTTGCTGGGGCTGCAGCCTGACAAGGTGCAGCAGATCGAGCTGGACTTGCCGGACGACGATGAGCAGGAGGATCGAGGGCGCCTCATGACGACACTGGACACACTGAATCAGAGATATGGGCGTGGCACGGTGCTGATGGCCAGTGCCGGCCTGGCAGGGGACAGACGGTCGTGGTCAATGAAGCAGGAGCGCAGAACGCCGGGGTACACGACGTGCTGGGAGGATATGCCGGTGGTGAGGGCTTGAGCATGGAAATTCCATTACCTGGTATGAAACGCATCCATGCACAGCGGCTGCGGGAGGTGTATCGGTCAGCGGGTTGGCCCTATCAGGACATTGTGGAAGTTGATCTTCTGGCAGCTGGGCTTTTGGAGAGGATCACCAGTGACACCGGGCCTGAGTTAATCCGTGTCACGGACGCGGGCATTGCCCATTTGGCTTGGGCCACGGAGGGCAACCGCCACGCACGCTCGGGGCATGAGGCACTGGTGGATAAGGTGGCTGAGTCCATGATGCGAGACGGCCGGCTGGTCTGGACGGGATTGAACCTGCGGGCCAGGTTGACGGGAGAATCGGATGAGCACACCCGCTGGAAGCTGTGTCAGCCCGATGTGTTCTCCATCCGGAACAGTTCACGGCAAGAATATTTGGAGCCAGTTGTCCACGAAATTAAAGTCAGTCGAGCTGATCTATTGGGGGATTTGAAAAGAGCTGAAAAGCGCGGGGCTTACCTTGATGTGGGCGGCCAATGTTGGTACGTTCTGGGGTGTGGGGCGAAGGGAAAACCTATTGCCGAACCGGACGAAATTCCCATTGAGTGCGGTGTGATGGTCATGCAGCACAATCAACTTGAAGTGGCCCGGATGGCACCGAAGAGGGAAGCGAAAAACCTGCCGTTTTCGATCTGGATGGCACTGGCCAAGGCGACACCGATGCGACTGTCGAGGGCAGACAGTTTTCAGGAAACGCTGCAGTGTCAGTCATGATAATCAAATTGGCCATCGAGTAGACACGGACTTCAATCTTTCAGATGGCAACCACCGATGCAGGTTGCGTGGCAGGGCCTGATGCAAGGCCAACGCGCCGGCGACCTTGATGCTCATGGCAATCGTCAAGACAGCTATTTAGTAGCCTGATCGCCCCTCCTTGTTGCTGTTGTTTGAATGAATTGAGAGCTCGCCCGGTCTCCGTCAACTGAAGACCCATACCGGTCCTTGAAATTCCTGAACTGCCGCCTCCAGACCCGACATTCGTGGTGGCGTCACGCCGGCACGCGATCCACCGCTGTGATCTGACTCTAATGCGTCGCATATTGAGTTAGTTAAGAAAGCAATCCGATTTGCATAACGAAGTCTCTGTAATCTAATTTCGTGCAGTGAATTCAATCACTTCCCGAACAGCGCTACTTATATGTAACCAATCTAAACATGTCCCCATGTGCGTAAACGAATCAACTCACAGCGCGTTGTGGAAGCAGCCTTATTCCCATAGGGTAAGCAAAAAGGACTTTTCATGAAACACGCATCAACCCTTGTCGCCTCCCTGTTGGTCGCCTTCTTCGCCGGTGCCGCTTATGCCGGCGACGCTGTAGACGTCGACGCCGCCAAGGCCCTGTTCAAAAAGAACGATTGCACCAAGTGTCACTCGGTTGACAAGACCAAAAAGGGTCCTGCCCTGGTGAAGATCGCGGCAAAGTACAAAGGCAAGCCCGATGCCCAGCTTTCCGTGATAAAAGCCTTCACGACTGGCCCAGAAGTCAAGCTCGAAGATGGATCCAAAGAAACCCACAAGATTCTGGACAGCAAGGATGCAAAAGAGCAGAAGAACCTGGCTGACTGGATTCTGTCGCAAGAAGCCGCCAAGTAGTTCGGCTGGCTAGCTGAATTTTGTCTTTCGCTTGCGAGCTAGAACTGACCCACTGTTCACAAATTGTGACCAGTGGGTTTCTGCTTTAAAAATAGTAAGAATAGAAGACATCCATCGAGACTTGGTATGTTTGAATCATTGTTTACGTATGAGCAGAATTTACAGCAGTGTCCCATTCATTAAAACACCGTGTCACGTAGTTGAACTTGACATACCCGAGATGTAAGTAGCCAATCCTTGTGAGTCTACTTACCGTTGGTGGAAGCATAGCGGCGTCAATCCAGACCACTCCGGCACACCGCCCCCGCCACTTTGAGAATGACTCTGTTCAAACAATAACGGCGGTCGTCATTCCTCAGTTAGGCGTGAGTGGCGGCTCTGCAAAAACGCGGGTATTTTCAGGCGTGACACCTTCTGAACGCTGGTTAACAGTTCGTGGTTGACCAACCCAATGCCGTACGTCTTCGCCGCGTCTTGCTGGATGCGACACCACAAATGACTGGTCATTTCCGCATCAACCATGGCCCGGTGGGCCCGTCCGGACTGCGGAAGACCAAGCATTTGCACAAGCGTTGAAAGTCGGTGGTTGGACGCATTCGGGTACAACCGGCGCGACAACAACATGGTGCAGGCGAACATGCTGGCGGATGACATGGACAGATACGCGAGTTCAGCCTCCCAAAATTTCTTATCAAAGGAGGCGTTGTGGGCCACCACTGGGGTGTTCCCGACAAACTGGTAGGCCTCGCGCATGACCTTGGCCACTGGTGGTGCCGCTGCGATCATGGCGTTGGTGATGCCGGTGATGTGGGTCACTTCAGCTGGAATCCTGCGACCAGCGTTCATCAGACTCTGAAATCGGTCTATAACTTGCCCGTCACGCACCAAAGTGATGGCGATTTCGGTTGCCCGGTCACCATAGTTGGGTGACAGGCCCGTGGTTTCAAAGTCCAGTACGGCGACCGTTTCCATATTCACGTTGTCGCTCAACGCAGCCTGCGTATGCGGGTGTTGGTGGTGTTGACATCAAACCCCTTGGGGTCAAACGGGCCACCGTGCCAGTTCCAATTGTCAAAATGGTCGTCATCTTCGGGGTCGGCCATGGACTGCACGAAATCCTCAAAGCCACCAGGACCACCGATGTCCTCCGGCGGGCATGCGTTTTCACCCGTCATACACATCGGCCAGTCGTTGTACGGCGTTTGGGCCATGATGCCTTCGACCACAACCCGGTGCCGCCATCCATCGCCAAAGTCATACTCGTACTCAAATTCCTTGACGGAGTCTTTGAGCACTTTTCCGACGGTGAACTTCTTGTCATCTTTCAAGTCTTCGTCACCGTCCATGCTTTCAATTTCCGTCATGCCATAACGTTCACCGGCAATCCTGAACTCGTGCAAGTGGCTGTTGGTCCAGCCAAAGGCTTCCTGAATGACTCGATCCAGCTTCGATAACTTCAAGTTGCCACAGGATTTGGCTGCTCATGAACTCAAAATTTCCAAATACATCCCAATGTAAAAGACTTTCTTTCCCGTTATGTAAAAATCAAGCCAAATACATCCCAATGTAAAAGACTTTCTTTCCCGTTATGTAAAAGTCAAGCCAAAAGCATCCCAATGTAAAAGACTTTCTTTCCGGTTATGTAAAAAACAAGTTCGGCTTTGATGCCTGAATCTCAATTCATGCGCTTGATCACTTCACCAAGTCTGGTTTAAGACAATATATTCCAAACAAGAACCCAAACGCAGGCGACCGATCTGCGCAAGTTGACTTTTAGAGCCTAACACGGTTCTCTCATATGCATTGTACAATGTACATTGTACAATGTACATTGTACAATCTAAATAATTCAATTTCTTCAGGCGTCTTCATTAAGTGTTGAAGTCGACATTTGATTTAAACGTATCAATTTAATGCACTTTTAGCCTGAAACATCCCAATGTAAAGACATTTCTTTCCCGTTATGTAATTCTTGCAAGCATTCCTATTTGTCTCATAATCATTTTACAAAAGAAACTGCGCCAGATTAAAACACTCCCGTTTATGCAGTTAATTTTTTACATTTGCCCCCAATTCCCCAAAAAACATTCCCGCTTTGCCCTGAGTTGTTTTACAAGGGGGGTGCGTTTTATTCCTTGTAATACACACATAGGGGAACAACAATTAAAAAAAGGGCCTCAACATGCCTCCACTTGGGCTAAATCAGCCCATCCCCTCGAAAAGGTAAAACGAGCCGAAATTGGGTCAATATTTCGTATTAATTGGATACAGCTGCCGAAATTTTAGGTGCCGTAAAGCTGTTACTCAAGGGAGTGCTGGACGTGCCTCGATTTGCGTTAACGTCTCGAGACCCTACTTTGGCAGTGGCGGTCAGGAGTCATTGGAACTGCGACAGGGAAAGACTCTTGACAACCAACAGGGGTGCTCACGGGTGTCAGCTTCCGGGCAGCAGAAAAAATGTCCACTGTCGTGGTGCCGTAAAGCTGTCAGTCAATCGGCGGCTGCCATATCGCATTGCTGACGCTGGCGGCGGAGACGCAGTTGACAGCAGTGCAGCGGGAGCCGACATTCGGGGGCGTGGTCCACTAGGCTATAGTCGGGCAGCATGAAGCGTCGGGAATAGCGAACTCGGCGTTGACAGAATTTCGCCAGGATAGGCGACACGATTCAAGGGGACGGAAATGACTTCAATATCTGGTGCAGTTGACCGCAAATCGAGACCACATGTGCCTTGTCGCGTCGTTGGTAAACGACGTCCCCAGACGGCATCCCAGGATATCCCGTCGTCTAGTTTGGGAATGCCAGGATAGGCGCTCGGCTACATCACGTTGGGCCTCTTGAAATCGTGACCACTTCCCCTGACATGCCAGGCGTTAGCACAACGTCGATGTCGTCATCCGATCACTACAACCTCGGACCGCTCCCTTGGAGTGATGACTATCTTGTCGCGGCAGTGTGGAAGAACCCTTCCCAGGCTCGAGAGTGGGTCGATGAGCACCCTGGACGAGCCTTTGTGGGCCGGCTGGAGTCGCTTAAGGCAGTCCTTGGAATATTCGAGGAGAGTGCTGAGCAATTTGGTGAATGCTTGGTGCGCTTCCATGCGGATGCACATAAGGGTCACTTGTTTCGCCGAAATCGAAGGTCAGACCTAGAAGCATATGGGCAGCAATTTCAAAAGCTACTCTATGTCTTTGCGTCGTCCGCCATGACCCTGGTAGACCAGGCGCGCTCATTGAGTCAAAAAGTCAGCCTTCCCGAGTATGAGGCTCGGGTAGGAGAGATCTTTGCAATAAACCCCAGACATCGATTCATTCAGGAACTACGTGTCGACGTGATACATGTCACCCTGCACCGTCCGGGATGGCAATTGACATCGGGGAGAAATGAGGAGTCGGCCTCGAAGTTTATGCTCTGGCCGAAGCAACTTACCCGATTATCCGAATACAACGCACAGGCGCGACAGTTCGTAGATGAACACCCGAAAGGCATTGACCTTGGGCGCTTGATCGTGGATTACTCCGAACAAGTGCGCGAGTTTCATAAGTGGCTACGACAAACTGCCGAAGGCATAGTTGGAGACATGATGGCCGACTACCAGCGTTGCACAAAACGGATTGCGGCCGTGAGTTCGCGTTGCTTTTGGAATCTCATTCTTCAGCAGGTTGTCGTTGCCGGTAAGCGTGATCCTTATACGTACCTAGACCAGTACCTTACAGAAGGGGAGCTGGCGGAGGTAAATGCTCTACCGCATGGTAGCCGAAGACAAATAGATCGAATCATTGAACTCGTAGACGAACACGAAGCCTGTGACGATGAACTTCGCCAGATCATTTACAAAGCATTTTGTGCGTCTACCTAATCCCCGAGGCCCAACCCATCATTCGAGCGGACCTGCCCGAAAAGCCGCGCAGGCCGCTTAATTCAAACGTTAGGGCGCATAGAACAAATGATCTTTGCCATCTCTCCAGGAACAGCCGGCTGTGGCGAGGAACGCTTCGTCGCGACGCTGCCGTTCTGGTTGTCCCCAGGCTCAATCCTGCAGTTGCCGGACGAATCGACTCAATTCACCGGAGCAACTGGCCGACTAACGGTCGAGAAGCTTCATCACCTGTATACCGCCTCGCTCGGGCCATATCCATCCACGGATGCCGCAGAACAAGGACTCGCTCAGCTCCGGGCAGCGGTCCTTTGGTGCGCGATTGAGTTCGGCACGGGCGTGCGCTATCCCGTCGAGACCGGAGCAGTAAGCCTCTTTGATGAACCAATCACGATTCCAACTGTGCAGCCGATGGCGCACATCGGAAAGGTCACTGGATGGGAGTGCACTGACGGCCACTACGAGGCCGGAGAGGCCCTTATTCGACCTGACCACAAGCGCCTAGTTCGATTCGAGTCCGGGCGTGCAACCGTGACCGCTGGAATTGCTATTGAACGCTTTGTCGCGAAGGCAGAAGAGGCACTGTCCTTCGAGCATCTGTCGCAGGTCGCCGACGACGACAAACTGAAGCTGGCAATCGAGGTGGCAATGTCCCACAGATTCGAGGCAAGCGACAACGCCCAGTTCATCACGTTGATCACATCGCTGGAGGCACTGCTGCCAGACCTTCCTGTCTCACCCGCAGCCTCGGTGGCTATTGCCGAAGCTGTACAGATTATCCGCGACAGACGAGACAACCTTCCGCGGGCTGACCCCGAATGGTCGGAACTGGAGCGGCTTCTTGGCCGGGTTGACAAGTTGAGAATGGACTCCATCGGCGCAGGTATGCGTAGCTTCGTCAATGCCGTCCTGGGGAGGCACCCTGGCCTGGGAGATCGCCAAGCCATCTCGAAACAAGTCCGTGACGCCTACAACACACGCAGTCGGCTCTTGCACGACGGGCATGTACCGCAAGAACAACTGAGAGCCCGTCTCGTATTCCTCCGCGACTTCGTTCCACGCCTGCTCCGTTGCCTTTTTAGAGAGGCCGCGTCGGCCTAGCACTGCGAATGCGCCCTAACCCGCGGCTCAACCGGACGCGCTACAGTCGGCTTCGCTTCCATTCGCGCGCCGGTTAGCCGCAACGTTAAAGCACAAAATCAGTTGGTTTGGATGGCCGCTGTCTGGAAATTTGGCTGTCGGCTATGTGTCTCTATGCTCAGGTCGCAACTATGCGCAGATGGTTGGGTGCTGATGACGCGCAGGTAGGCGTGGCGCGGCCCTCAGCAAGGTGGCTGAGTTCAGGTCTCTCCATAGTTTTCGCCGAAGTTCCGATGGCGATCTCACCGCAAAAGACCACGGTGAGCAGCAGCCACTGTATTCTTCACAGCGAGACCAAATACAAAGTTGGGAAGCTGCACTGCTCCGGGCTCGTTCAGACGTTTCTTTAGGTGCAATAACTATGCAAAGACTTCTTAGACCCAAAATCGTCTGCGCGGTGGTGGCAGCGCCATTGATCTTCGACAACTGCGCATAGTTGGGACCTGAGCATAGAGACACTTGGACTAACCCGCTGACGCGCGAACTGGTTCGCTAGCCCCGCAGGCCACCTCGGATTTGTCAGCAATCTCCTTTTGCAGGACGATGAACTCGCTGCTCGCAGCACTTCATCC
>Ga0066798_10000854_pt1 | contig 14054 bp, 13 predicted proteins | sample PersoiDNA2013203_FD_70961 | JGI IMG/M metagenome (GOLD analysis project Ga0066798, IMG submission 70961) | Permafrost soil microbial communities from the Arctic, to analyse light accelerated degradation of dissolved organic matter (DOM) -... | ecosystem: Environmental > Terrestrial > Soil >...
GGTTTATGCAGATGGCAACCATCCGCACGCTGCTCAGCAACCTAAAGCACTCGAACTCTAAGGAATAGACATGATCGGTAACTACAATTACGGAACCGGCCGTCGCAAGAGTGCAGTGGCGCGTGTTTTCATCAAGTCCGGCTCGGGCAAGATCGTCGTCAACGGCAAGCCAGCGAACGAATATTTTTCGCGCGAAACCGGTCTGATGGTGATTCGTCAGCCACTGGAACTGACCAGCAACGTTGAGCGCTTTGACATCATGGTCAATGTGCACGGCGGCGGCGAGTCGGGCCAGGCAGGTGCTGTTCGTCACGGCATCACACGTGCCCTGATTGACTACGATGCAACCCTGAAGCCAGAACTGTCCAAGGCAGGTTTCGTCACGCGTGATGCACGTGAAGTCGAACGTAAGAAGGTTGGTCTGCGCAAGGCACGTCGCGCAAAGCAATTCTCCAAGCGTTAATCTGCAGTTTTGGAAGATCGAAAAGCCGCCAGCATTACGCTGGCGGCTTTTTGCATTTGATGTCGTGGTTGCAGTGACGCGATCAACGTGCAAAATGGTCGCTTGCTCGCGGTTTAAGAATCATGATGGGGAAATATTCTCCTGTTAAAATAAAACGTTCTCAAGCAGGCATTCAAGCAAGGATTAAACATGATCAAGGTAGGCATAGTCGGCGGCACAGGATATACGGGCGTGGAATTGTTGCGCTTGTTTGCGTCGCACCCCGAAGTGCAGTTGCAGGCCGTGACTTCGCGCAAGGAAGATGGCATGCCGGTGGCCGAGATGTATCCTTCGCTGCGCGGTCGTGTCGATATTGCATTTTCGTCGCCGGACAAGGCAAAACTGACTGACTGCAACGTGGTGTTCTTTGCTACACCGCATGGCGTGGCCATGGCACAGGCACCTGAATTGTTGGCCGCAGGCGTCAAGGTGATCGATCTGGCCGCGGACTTTCGGATGCAGGATACGGTGCTGTTTGAAAAATGGTACAAGCTCCCGCATAGTTGTCCAGAATTGCTCAAGGAAGCGGCCTATGGCCTGGTTGAGCTCAACCGCGAAAATATTCGCAAGGCGCGCATCGTCGGCAACCCAGGCTGTTATCCAACCACGATGCAACTGGGTTTCGCACCGCTGCTCAAGGCCGGTGTGGTCGATGCTTCGCATTTGATCGCCGACTGCAAGTCGGGTGTCTCCGGCGCAGGTCGCAAGGCAGAGCTGTCACTGCTGTTCTCGGAAGCATCGGATAACTTCAAGGCCTATGGCGTTTCCGGTCACCGCCATTTGCCAGAGACACTGGAGCAACTCGGCAAAATGACCAACGACAAGCTGGGGCTGGTGTTTACGCCGCATCTGGTGCCCATGATTCGCGGCATGCACTCGACGCTCTATGCGCGTTTGACCAAGCCGATTGACAATACAGCCCTGCAAGCCTTGTTCGAGGATGCCTACAAGGACGAGCCGTTTGTCGATGTAATGCCATTTGGCTCGCATCCTGAGACGCGCACCACGCGTGCCTCAAATATGTTGCGTATTGCATTGCATCGTCCGGCCGATAGCGATATGGTGGTCGTGTTGGTGGCGCAGGATAATCTGGTCAAAGGTGCTTCCGGCCAGGCTGTGCAGTGCATGAACCTGATGTTCGGCCTGGAAGAAACTACCGGCCTGTTGCACGTGCCGGTACTGCCGTGAAATATCGCCTATGGGTCCGGCGCATGTCGATCTCTGCGCCGAAGATGACGATCAAGCGTCATATGCCGTGGCCGTTGCGCGCGGTGCTTCTGGTACTGGTTGTGGGAGTCGGTGGTGCGCTGGCAATGTGGGCTTATGATCTTGGTCGCAACTTTGCCGGTTTGAATCCAGATGGCATGAAGGACCGGGTGGAGACCTTATCCGAGCAGGTAAAAAGCATCAGTGCCGAACGCGACAAGTTTTCGACCACGGCCAATGCGGCTGAAAGCCAGCTTAATATCGAGCGTTCGGCACAGGAGCAATTGGCCAATCAGATCAAGACGCTGGTGGCAGAGAATTCCAAATTGAAGGAAGACTTATCATTCTTTCAAAGTTTGTTGCCCACCAATGTTGGCACGCAGGGCATCACGATTCAACGTCTGAAGGCCGATATCATCGTGCCGAATCAGGTGCGTTACCAGTTGCTGGCAATGCAAGGCGGCAATGCCGGGCGCGAATTTGCCGGTAATCTACAGTTAAGTGTGACGGTATTGCAAGCAGGCAAAAGTGTTATCATCAATTTCCCTGAGCAAAACGCTACTGTAACGGATTTGGCGCGCTACAAGCTCGCGTTCAAGTATTATCAACGGGTGGAGGGTGTGGTGACATTACCCGAAGGATCCATTATCAAGGCAGTTCAGGCGCGTGTGCTCGACAGAGGACAGATGCGTGCCCAACAGTCAGTGAATTTGTGAGGTGAAATTATGTTGGGACGTAAATCCAAAAGCACGATCGACAGCCTGATTGGCATTTCAACCAATATTCAAGGCGATGTTAATTTCAAGGGGGGGCTGCGCATCGATGGTCTGATCAAGGGCAATATCAACGCAGAGCCGGGCCAACCCAGCGTACTGGTGATTTCCGAGCATGCTAAGATCATCGGCGAGATTCGCGCTGTGCATCTGATTGTCAATGGCGAGATCGTCGGCGACGTTCACTCTGTGGAGCTGCTTGAATTACAGCCGAAAGCCCGCATAACTGGGGATGTGTATTACAAAGCGCTGGAAATGCATGGTGGTGCGCTGGTCTCAGGTAAACTGAGCCACGGCCAGACCGAAGAAGTGCCGGTATTGAAACTGGCAGTTTCCAGCGGCGATGCATGAAATTTCCAGAGACCTTATAATGTCTCTATTGTCCGCTGATGCAGGAGCTCAACATGAATGCCGTTGCTGAAATACAAGATATCTCCATCCCTTCCCCGATGATCTTTTCCGACAGTGCTGCCGCCAAGGTGGCACAGTTGATCGAAGAGGAAGGTAATCCTGACCTGAAACTGCGCGTTTTCGTGCAAGGTGGAGGCTGCTCGGGCTTCCAGTATGGTTTCACGTTTGATGAAATTGTCAACGAGGATGACACTACGATGTCCAAGAACGGCGTACAGCTGTTGATCGATTCGATGAGCTACCAGTATCTGGTGGGCGCAGAAATCGATTACAAGGACGATCTGGAAGGTGCGCAATTCGTGATCAAAAATCCGAATGCCACGACCACTTGTGGTTGTGGATCCTCGTTCTCTGCCTGATCCAAGCAAGTCGCTCAGGAAGTTTTTCCTGCGAGAAAATAAAAAAGGACGCGTGAGCGTCCTTTTTTGTTGCCCGCCGTTGCAGTGCGCTTTATGCGGCCACAAATGCAGCGCGCGCGGCTTCTACCGTCGCTGCAATGATCGCATCGTCATGTTGCGCCGACACAAAGCCAGCTTCAAACGCTGAGGGTGCCAGATACACACCGGCATCAAGCATGGCGTGGAAGAACGCGTTGAAGCGTTCCTTGTCGCCCTGCATGACTTCTGCATAGCTAGTAGGAATCGCGTCGGCGAAGTAGAGGCCGAACATGCCGCCCAAGGAGTCAGCGGCAAATGGCACATTAGCGGCCTTGGCAGCGGCGCAGAGGCCATCCACCAGTTTTTTGGTCTGGTTGCCTAGCTTGGTATAGAAATCGTCTTCCTGTATGATCTGCAAGGTCGACAGCCCGGCGGCCACGGTGACCGGATTGCCAGACAATGTACCGGCCTGATACACGCCGCCCAGTGGCGCCAGATGTTGCATGATGTCAGTGCGGCCGCCAAAGGCTGCCACAGGTAAGCCACCGCCGATGACCTTGCCCAGTGCGGTCAAGTCAGGCGTAATGCCATATAGCGATTGCGCACCGCCCAGTGCAACGCGAAATCCCGACATCACTTCATCAAAAATCAGCACAGCACCATATTCGGTGCACAGGCGCCGCATGGTTTGCAGAAATTCGGGAGTGGCGCGCACTAGATTCATGTTACCAGCCACCGGCTCGACAATTACGCAGGCAATCTCATTACCGGCTTCTTTGAAAGCATCTTCGAGCTGTTGCGTGTTGTTGTAATCGAGCACCAAGGTATGTTTGACGAAGTCTTGCGGCACTCCTGATGAAGTCGGATTGCCAAACGTCAACAAGCCACTGCCGGCCTTGACCAGCAGCGAATCGGCGTGGCCGTGATAACACCCTTCGAACTTGACGATCTTATCGCGCTTGGTGGCGCCGCGTGCCAACCGTAGTGCGCTCATGGTCGCTTCAGTACCGCTAGAGACTAGGCGTACCTGCTCGATCGATGGCACCAGCTTGCAGATTTCCTCTGCCATCTCGATTTCACCTTCGGTCGGTGCACCAAAGCTCAGACCAAGCGCTGCTGCAGCTTGCACGGCCTGAACCACCTTGGGGTGAGCGTGGCCGACAATGGCCGGGCCCCAGGAACCGATGTAGTCGATATAACGGCGTTCTTCGGCATCCCAGAAATAAGGGCCTTGCGCACGTGTAATAAAACGCGGCGTGCCGCCCACGGAGCGGAACGCACGTACCGGCGAATTGACGCCGCCAGGGGTGGTTTGTTGTGCGCGGGCAAACAAGTCGGCATTGGATTTGCCGGTCGTGCTGGAATGAGATGCGGTCATGAGTGGAGGCAAAAAAGAAAAACGGAAACAGGTTAATTGGCATCGCCAGGCTCGCGTGCCCAGAAATAGCGGTCGGGAATCAACTTGCCCATGCCAAGTCGTTGCGCGTGGGCCAACGCGGCCAGCGTGAATTCCTGAGCTTCCAAGACAGCTTCGGGGATTTCCAGGCCATTGGCCAGCATTGCACAAATTGCCGCGGATAAGGTCGAGCCGGCGCCAGTGAACGAGCCGGGCAGACGCTGCCATGTGTCGCGCCGGATGACACCAGAGTCGTCGAACAGGCCGTTGACGACTTCGTGCATCTCGCCGGGCATGCCGGTCACGAATAGGTATTCACAACCCATTTCAACGATACGCATGGCGTCCAACTGCATGGCATCGCTTGGCACTGGTTCGCGCCAGGTCTCGGCCAGTCGGTTCAATTCAACGGCCGACGCCAACATCAAGGTGGATTGCGGCACCAGCAATTCGCGGATGGCGATCAAGATATCGTCTTCATCACCTTCCTGGCTTGGCATGGCGCTGATAAACGGGTCCAGAATCAAGGGAATATCGGGGTAGTCGGAAACAATTTCAGCTATGGCAGAAATATTTTCTATGCTGCCTACGGTGCCGACCTTGAATGCGGCTACAGGCATATCTTCCAGGATTACACGGGCCTGATCGGCCATCCAGTCGACATCAATGACCTGGATATCTTCGATCCGGGCCGTATCTCCCACCAATATTGACGTGATGATGGACAAGCCATGGCAGCCCATCGCGGCAAACGTGGCCAGGTCAGCCTGGATCCCGGTCGCGCCGACTGGGTCGGCCGCGCCAAAAGTTAATATAAGAGGAGATGTTTGGTTTTGCACGGGGAGTAGATTAAGATATCTGGTTTACCATTTTACTTGATTGAATTGAGGGATAGTCAGCCGTGAGCGATAGCAAAACAGAATTCAAGACCTGGATGTGCCTGATCTGTGGTTGGGTCTACGACGAAGAAGCCGGTTTGCCGGATGAGGGCATTGCTGCCGGTACGCGATGGGAAGACGTTCCCATTAACTGGACTTGCCCGGAATGTGGGGCCCGTAAGGAAGATTTTGAGATGGTTGCTCTGTAAGCAATACTCTCCCCCTACAGGCGGCATACACATACGGACTGCAACAGCAGCCCTTGCTGATCCTTCGTTTGCTGCCAGCCAGCTCCGCATGAGCAAGCCTGCTTTCGTCACTCGCTGACTTGAGGCAGGCTTTTTCCTTTTCTTCAAGCCTTTCGACCTACTGATATGGCGATCCGCCATGCAGCTTCATTCCTCCTTTCCTGATCCTACGGCACGACGTGATGCGCCAATGTGAGTTCGCGTCACGCTGTGTGCTCGGCTAAATATTTCGTACTTATTAGGATTTGTACGGGAGTTGACATCAATTAATTTCCTTGTTGCAACTTTTCGGGTGGTGCCGTCATCAAAAACAACCAAAACAAAGGTCATCATTAGTGGAAAAGGAAATGGTCAGTGGGGGCAGCAGCCAAACAACGGAAAAGCGGACGTCTGCACGAATTCCAGACCCAATTGCTCGGTCGCATGCATGCCGCCTGCAACGGCACCGACACGCGCGAAAGCCGTTTAGGCGTGGTCGTTTGTGGTCGGCATAGTCTGGTTGATTTGCGCGAAGCGGAGGAAATCCTGCATGTCATGTTAATCACCCCGGTTCCTTTGACCAAGGATTGGTATCTGGGACTGGCCAATGTCCGCGGCAACCTAATCAGCGTGATTGATCTTGATCGCTTTTGTGGCAGCGCGCCGCAGGTACGCAGCAAAGATAGTCGTGTCATCTTATTGCGCGGGGCTCACCTTGGGTTGTGTGGGTTTCTTGTGTCCAGCGTGCTGGGCTTACGGTATGTGCAGGATATGCACTTGCAGGACAACTGCCAATTCCCGCCGACTTGGCCATTTGCCAGTGTCTACCTTGATCGGGACAAGCGCGCATGGTTCGAAATCAATTTTGCGGGCGTCATGAATGACGCTCGGTTTTTGCATGTCGCTCTCTGAAGTGACGAAACCGACGCATTACATCATCTGAGCACGGGGAAATTTCATCATGGCGTTCGCATTGTCAAATTGGTTGAAAAGTAAGATCGCCTTGATTCCACGCAGAGCACGTACCTCCATGGCATCGGATATACCTGGCCGGAACCTGCTGCGAAGATGTTCTATGCGGGTGCAAACACGGTTGTTGTTGTGCTTGTTGATCGCCGCGTTGACGAGCATGTTTTTATGGTTGAAGGCAAGCCATTGCAATTATGCCAGCGCGCATGTCCATATCGCCAGTGATCTGGTTATGCATTCGCAACGCATTGGCAAGGTTGTGCCCAATGCAATCCAAGGCAATCCGACGGCGTTCGGCCAATTGTCGGAAAGTCGTCAGCAATTTAGTCGCGGCATCAATCTGTTGCGGCATGGTGGCTCCGATCAGGGGGCGGTGATTCATCAATCTGAGCCCGACGAGAAAATTGAACTCTACCAAGTACAGCGTCTGTGGGAGCGAACCGACAAAGCGACAGGAACGATCTTGCAATTACAGAATGAACTCACTACGTTTGGTGTAACACTGACCCGACTATGTCAGCTGTCGCAGCCGATGCTAGATGCGAGTGAGCGAGTGGCGGCGCTGCAATCCTTGCGTGGCTCGGTGATGCAAAAGGAAGCAACTGCGCAGTTGGTCATGCTGACACTAAGGTTGGGGCGCAGTGTCAGTGAGTTGCTGGCGGTGGATGGTGTTAATTCGGAGTCCGCTCGGTCGCTGGGAAAGGATGTGGCGATGTTTCGCAGGACGCTCGAAACCTATCTGAAAAGCATAGATAAACGCACAATGTCTGGCGTGGAATACAAGCAGATCAGTGAGAAATTGCGTGAATTGGAACGGCTCTTTGATGATTACGAGCCCTTGGTCGCTAGTATCCTCGTCAACTTGCAAAATTTCATGCTCGCCAATCAGGCAGGACAATTGGTTTCTGGAGAGAACGAAGCACTCAAGGAGCATTTGAGTATCCTCCAAAATGACTATCGCAGGATAAAAGACACTCGCCATTGGTACTTCTGGATGATTTTGGCGTCTATGGCAGGGGCATTGCTTAGCGCTGTTGGGATTGCGCGGCTGCAGTTGGAAAACAGCCGGCGCAGTGCAGCGGCAGCCGATTCGCGGCGGCAGGAAGCGGAAGCGCAACGTTTGCATGCACAACAGCAAGAGGTGCTGGCGATTCGTGCCAATGCTGCCAATCAAGAAGCCATTTTGTGCCTGATGAACGAATTACAAAAAGTGGCCGATGGTGACCTCACTGTGCAGACGACCGTTTCCAATGATCTAACCGGGGCCATTGCCGCGTCGGTCAACTACACCGTCGAGGCCCTGCGTGGCTTGGTGGGGCAGGTAACGCACACCGCCGAGCAAGTCGCAGCTGCTTCCAATCAGGTAAAGGAAGATGCGCAAGATTTGAGCCGTAGCGGGCAATTGCAAGCGCGTCGGATCCAAGACACGGGACAATCGATGCTGAAAATGTCGGTGCACTCCACCGATGTTTCGATCTCTGCCAACAAGTCGGCCGATGTCGCTCGTCATTCTGTGGTGGTAGCTGAACGTGGCGCCCGTGCAGTAGAGGATGCTGTTAAAGGCATGGCGGAAATTCGTGAGCAGATTCAGGAAACCTCAAAACGTATCAAGCGTCTGGGGGTTTCTTCGCAGGAGATCGGTGAGATTACAGAATTGATCTCTGACATTACCGAGCAAACTAATGTGCTGGCGCTCAATGCCGCCATTCAGGCCGCTTCGGCTGGCGAGGCCGGACGTGGGTTTTCCGTGGTGGCGGAAGAAGTGCAACGGCTGGCGGAACGCTCCAGTGCTGCGACACGTCAGATTGGCGCTCTCGTGCGCATGATTCAGGATGATACTCACGATGCCGCTGCCGCCATGGAAAAATCGACGGCCGGCGTGGTCGAGGGGGCACGTCTGTCGGACGCCGCTGGTGCGTCGCTGGCGGATATTCGGCGTGTGTCCAACCAATTGGCGGAATTGATTCAGCATATATCATCGTCGGCCGGGCATCAGGCCACGCTGGCCAATAGTGTGGCGCAGGATATTCAAAACATTCTCAATGAAAGTGAGGTCATTGAAGGCCGGCGCGAACAAGCCTTGTCGCTGTTTGGTGAACTGAGTGAACTGGCTGAATTGCTCAAGAGTTCAGTATCGCGCTTTCGCGTCATGATCTCCGATACGAAATCTTCTGCGTCGAAGCCATGAAGCGCGGTATGGACGCGGCGGCATCACTGGCACGCGATAGTGGTACTTGTGATGCTGAATTGCTGTCGGTATTTCTGATGGAGGCCGATGGAATTTTGACCAGTCTCGGTGTGACGCTCAAGCTGTTGCGCTCGGAGATGGGAAATACGGCATATTTGGCTGATTTGCGGCGTAGCTTTCACGCATTCAAGGGCAGCAGTCGTGCGGTCGGACTGCATCTTTGGGCCGGCGCTGCCGCCGCGTTGGAAGCGTTTGTGAAAGCCTGGCTGGCGCAGGCCGATGATGGCCTAGTAGACAAATATGCGCTGCTGTTGCGCGCTGAGCAGGAACTGCATGCCTGGACCGTCGATATTGCCAAACAAGGCAGCTCGCAGCTTCGCCCGGATGGTTTGATCGCTGCTTTGCAGGCCGTATTTCCCGGTGTCGATATCAGTGACGATGCGCTGGCAGGACAGATGCCGTCGGAGGTGGAGGACGTGCTGGATTTGGAGTCTCTGGACATCTTCCTGGAAGAAGGGCGCGACTTGCTGTGGCAGATCGGCGATTGTCTGCAGCGTCTGCACAGGACGCCCGACGACGCGGCGCAATTGCAGTCATTGCTCCGCACTATGCACACCATAAAGGGAAGTTCTCGTATGGCCGGTGCGATGCGGCTGGCGTGTCACATGCACACTCTGGAAAGTCGGATCGGTGAGATGACGCGAGCCGGCGCATTGTCGAGCGCAATGATCGATGAATTGTTGACGCGTTACGATCAGGGGCTGCACTTGTTCGATGCCTTGCAGGCGTCACCAGCATCGCCAGTTGCTGCTGCGACAGAAAACGAAGGCATCTCGGTGCCTGTTGCTATGCCAGGCAATGGCGAAGTCACCATGTCGGCTGAAATTGACGGTGTTAGAACTGGTCATGCAGGACCATCGTTGCGCATACGCGCCGGCATTCTCGACAAGCTGATCAATCAAGCTGGAGAAATTTCCATTTCACGTTCAGGGCTGGAAGTCGATGTAGCGCAATTGCAGCACAATCTGTCCGTATTGGCAGGCAATGTTGCGCGGCTCGGTACGCAGTTGCGACAAATCGAAATGGAAGCGGATATCCGCATCTCGGCTTGTCATCAAAAGCTGTCAGTACGGCAGCATTTCGATCCACTCGAATTTGACCGCTATACGCAATTGCAGGAATCGACCCGCATGTTGGTAGAGACCGTGGATGACGTGTCATCGTTACAAAAGCATCTAGTGGCGACGGTCAATGGGGTGCAAAATCACCTACTACAGCAGGCCAGGATTACGCGCGACATGCAGCGTGAATTAATGCATGCCCGCATGGTGCAATTGAGCAAGGTCGAAGATCGCCTGCAGCGACTGGTGCGGCAGATGGTCAAGGAGACCGGCAAACCGCTGGTTTTGGAAATCGTCGGTGGCACTGTCGAAATTGACCGCAGTATCCTCGAAAAAATGGCCGGGCCGTTCGAACATTTGTTGCGCAATGCCGTCGTGCATGGACTCGAAACGAGAGCTGAGCGGCGTGCAGCCGGCAAGGATGAAAGTGGACGTCTACGGCTGCAGGCAACGCAGGAAGGCAACGAGGTCATGATTCGCGTGGAGGATGACGGGCACGGCCTGAAATTGCACCGGATCCGGGCGATTGCCGTGCGCCAAGGCTTGATTTCTGGCGGCCAGGTATTGTCGGAGGTTGAACTTACCGGTTTCATCTTTCATCCCGGTTTTTCCACCAGTGCCACCGTGACGACCATTGTCGGGCGTGGTGTTGGTCTCGACGTAGTGCGCACCGAGGTGGCTTCGCTAGGGGGGCGCATCAGTGTGGAGAGCGTCGCCGGATGCGGTACTGCTTTCATTATTCATTTGCCGATGTCGCTGGCAGTTACGCAAGTGGTGCTGGTGCAGGCTGGTGGTCAAACTTATGCGATTCCCTCATTGTTGGTAGGACAGGTGCTGCACTTGAAATCACAACAGCAGGAGCAGTTATTGCGTTGCGGCAGTCTGGAATGGCAAGGACGCCGCCTCGTTTTGCATGGATTGCCTGATCTGCTCGGTAGCAACGACGGAATCGTGATGCAGGGCGGCATACCAATTCTGGTCATCAAGAGCGGCCATGACTTCATCGCCTTGCTGGTCGAGCGTGTGTTGGGCAGCCGTGAAGTAGTCACCAAGAACATCGGTCCACAACTGGCACGTTTCACTGGTGTGGTGGGCGCCACTGTGCTGGGCGATGGCAGCGTCGTGCTCATTCTCAACCCGATACAACTGGTGCAACGCCAGGGGTACCAGCGCCAATTGCAGTCCGCAGATGCTGCAGCGATACCTGCGCCATCGGGGAAGAAATCGATTCTAGTGGTGGATGACTCGCTGACGGTCAGGCGTGTCATGCAGCGGTTGCTTACGCGCGCCGGTTATGAACTCGTGACGGCAACCGACGGTATCAATGCCTTGCAGCATTTACAGAGTTTGCAGCCCGATATCATCTTGATTGACATTGAAATGCCGCGCATGGACGGTTTCGACCTGGTGCGCCGCCTGCGCGACATGGACGCTACCGCAACATTGCCGATCATCATGATCACGTCACGGACCGCCGCCAAGCACTGCCAGCGTGCCAAGGAACTCGGAGTCAATGAGTATCTTGGCAAGCCTTATCAGGACGAAGACTTGCTCAAGCTGATCGCCGCGTTGCTCGGAACGGACGGGCGTACGGCCGGTTTTTGTGGTGAAGAAGTGTTGTCCTGAACGGAGGGGCGTACGTATCATCGCACCAGAAAACATTTGCAGTGACATGCGTCGCACATTATCGACGGCCGTTGCCGGCCGTCCCAGGCGTTGTTAGCGACAGCCGTCTATGACCGGCGTCGCTGTCTATGGGGAAGAGCTTCTTAGGCTTGCGGTCCGGTGGCGACAGGACGCGCCGGATCGGCACTCCATTCGCTCCATGAGCCCGGATACAGTTTTGCGCCAGGCAATCCGGCCACTTCCAGCGCCAGCAGATTGTGGCAGGCAGTCACACCAGAGCCGCATTGCATGACCGCAGTTTGCGGGTTATCCAGTAGAGCGCTCCATTCGGTATGCAAGTCTTGTGCTGACTTGAAGCGACCGTCGGCGTTCAGATTGTCTTTGAAAAAGCGATTTTTGGCGCCAGGAATATGACCGCCAACAGCATCCAGCGTCTCGTTTTCGCCACGATAACGATCGGCTGCTCGCGCATCAATCACGCTCAGATTGCCGCTGTCGATATTGAGCAGCAAGGCGTCGGCATCAATTGTCGTCACCAGCGGTGATTGCTCCTGCAGATTGCCGGGCGTCGGCGCCGGCGTTTCGGTCGACAACGTGCCGCCTTGCGCCTGCCATGCCTGCACGCCGCCATCGAGTACGGCGACCTGCACATGGCCGACCCAGCGCAGTAACCACCACAGCCGCGCAGCAAACATGCCGCCATGGGCGTCATAAGCCACTACCTGGGTTTGATCATTGACACCAAGCGCTTGCATGGCGGCGACAAAGTCGGCGCGTTTCGGCAAGGGATGGCGGCCTTTGAAGTTGCCATCGCTGCCGGTCTTGGCGCCAGACAGGATCTGATCCAGATGGGCGAAGCGCGCCTGTGGCAAATGGCCGGCGCGATAGGCATCCTGGCCGGCAGCGGGATTGGCCAGATCGTGGCGGCAATCGATGAGTAGCAGATTGTTATCGTTAGTATGAGCAGCCAGTTCGGCGGCGGAAATCAAGGTAGAGAAGGTCATGATGTTTTCCTATACTTCAGAGGCGATCGGATCGACCGGGGGCAGGTTTTTCGAGGCCTGCTGCGAACGATGATTGTAGAACGTTGAGACGATACCGCTTAGTAAAATGATGGCAATGCCGGCCCACCCGCGCCAGCCTGGTGCATCGCCCCAAATCAGCAATCCCCACAGGCTGGCGAAGACGATGCCGGTGTATTGCAGGTTAGCGGTGACCAAGGTATTGCCAAGACGATAAGCGCGCGTCATGGCGATTTGCGCCAGTGTCGCGGTCAGACCGATGGTGACGATCAGTGCGACACCGCGCACATCATGGTCATGCCAGAACGGCAGGCTACCGGTGACGATGCAGCCGGCGACGCCAGCCAGAAAACCGGTGAACGAAAAGTAGAACACCACCCGGTACTCCGGTTCGCCGAGCAGGCCGAGCTTACGTACTTGCAAATAGACCAGCGCAGACAGCACGCCAGAGAACAGGGCAATCGAGCCGCCCAGCATCTCATCGGCGGTGATCGATGGGTGCATCAGCAGCGCTACGCCGATAAAGCTGAGCACGACGGTGCCGGCCAGACCCCATTCAAAGCGCTTCTTGCCTTGCCACCATGCCGCGCCAAACAGCATTACGGCAATCCAGATTGACGACATGTAATTGAGCGTGGTGGCTGTGGCCACCGGCAGCAGGCTGAATGAATAAAACCACAGCCACAGCGAAATCACACCGATGCCGCCACGGATCATGTGGTCGCGTGGGAATGGTGTCTTCAGCGTGCCGCCCTTGATGCGAATCAAACCGATAATAACGGCCATGCCCACCAGTCCGCGGCAGAGCACCACTTCGGCAGTGGAGTAATAATCGGAGGACAGCTTGACGCAGACCCCCATGATGGAAAACAACAGGGAGGCAACTAGCATCCAGAGCGATTGCATGGCAATGAGCGATAAAAAAAACTGCACAAAAAAAATAGCAGCGCAAGCTGTCGCCGGCGCTGCCTTCGGATAATGTTATATCAAGGGACATCTGAACAGGTGGCCGGGCAGATCACCATCGATGCGGTGTTGTGCCCGGCTGCGTCGAACACCAGGTGTTGTCAGCATGTTGTATCCCGCAGTCGCATCATGATTAGTCCATGTTCGGCGTCTGTTACAGCGCGCTTTGCGCCCGATACCATTCATGGAAATGTTGCATGCCATCTTCCATCGGCGATTGATAAGGACCAACCTCACTGGTCCCGCGATCCATCAGAATGCGGCGACCGGCATCCATGCGCAGGGCGATTTCATCATCCTCGAGGCAGGTCTCCATATAAGCAGCACGTTCGGCTTGCACCAGTTCGCGTTCAAACAAGGCGATTTCTTCGGGGTAGTAGAACTCCACGACA
>Ga0066798_10000855_pt1 | contig 14019 bp, 13 predicted proteins | sample PersoiDNA2013203_FD_70961 | JGI IMG/M metagenome (GOLD analysis project Ga0066798, IMG submission 70961) | Permafrost soil microbial communities from the Arctic, to analyse light accelerated degradation of dissolved organic matter (DOM) -... | ecosystem: Environmental > Terrestrial > Soil >...
TCTTCCTGCTGCTCATATCTCCCTTCTTTCTACAACTGTAGAATTACTTGTACCTTGATTCTACAAATGACGAATAAAAAGTCAAGGGGTGGGACCGAGAACATAAACGTAGAATCCCAAGTCATCAGGAGTGGTAACCTGGGAAAGGTAAAGAAACTCAAGAAGCCATTGTGAACCAGCTTCTTGCTTCTGCAGCCCCTGCTGCACAGCGATATGACGCCCCTACAAAGCGTTCGCAGTCAGTCAGCCCTCCAGAGGAGTGGGGGGGGTTGGAGTGGTCGACAGGGTCGTTGGATCGGGGCCGTCGACCATCCCGCAGAACTGAAACGCCGGGTACAGTACTACCCCAACGGGCCTCTTGCCGACTCGTACCACCGTGGGCGGCGAGGAAAGTACCTGCGCTGTCGCTACGACAGTATTCGTGTCTCGTCCGGCGTGCACGTCGTGGACGTGCGATACTTGTACGATGACGCCATCCGGGCCGGCAGTGATCACGCACTAGTCATTGCAGACATAGAACTTTCGTAATCGAGTTGGCTAGCTCGAGCATGCGCTTGCCACGCCATGAAGAAGCCCGCCGGCTGGGAGTAGACCATAACCACCTTTTTCTTCCCGAACCGGAGCTGATGGGATTCAGGAGGGGCTCGACTCCCCTTGGGGAAACCGAACCCCTCCTGTCAAACTTTTACTGTTAACTTACTTGCCAAACTTCTTCTCAATCGGGAGAAACTCGTAGTCATAACCGAAACTGCGCGGTCCGAATACCTGCAAACCCCTGGAGGTCCTCCACTGTTGAGGTGAGGGTAAGCCGAAGACCGATACCCTACTCCCTATCCGGTGGTTGGGGTTAGTCACCGGTTCATTCAGTTCATCGTCAACCATGCAGATTAGGTCGGGAACGGTGACATCGATCACACCGTCGCGCCAAGAAATGATGTTCTCGTTTTCAAACCAGATCTTGTAGTTCGAACCGGCATAATCTCCCTCACCAGTAATCACGGCCTCTCCCACCGTAAACCCTTCTTTGGTCTCCCAGTTTATTTCCTGGACTTTCCCCCTGAATAAAACAAAGCCATTGCCTGCCTGGGCCAGCGCCGTGGCCAGATCCTGGCCATCAGTTTTGGCTTGGCGGTAGGCCTCGCCGATCTTCAGGGCATAGCTGATCGCACCGGGAATCACAGTTGGTTTGAAATCCTTGCCCCGGGCAGGGTGATCCACTACCCCGATAGCATTCTTGCTGACTACCGCCATCGCCCTGACCAGTGCCTCAGCCCGGAAGTCGTTAACCACCTCGGTGACAATGGCCACATCACCGAACTCATTAGCCACCGCCATCGGGGTAATCGGCAGTCCGTAGACATAGTAAGTGGTATGCTGCAGTTCCGGCACAGAGCGACCCGCCGGGTCAGCGTCTATGATATATTTACCCAGCATCGCTCCGACGTTGAATGCTATGGCTGTATTCCCCCCACCCAGTTCGGCGGAAACGACACCGTAGAACTCCTGCCCCATATGCTGCTCCATCGCCCGGAAAGCCCGCAGAGCGGAATCTTCATTGATTCTCGGCAGATCGGCGTACTTTCGGCGCTCTTCCTCGGTCTCAGGAGAGATGGAGCCACACTTGTAGGGGGTACTAATCAGGGCTTCATCGGGAAGCTCTTCCAGTGATATCAGTTTGAATTCCTTACCGGCGTCCAGTGCCTGATCAACCAACTGAAGTCCTTTGTTTAGACTTCCCCCGCCCCCTGTTCCCAGGATCGTGCTACCATAGAGGATATCGTGTATCTCTTGCTTGTTAAGTAGTTTCATAATTAATTCTCCCCTCTTTATCTCTTATTTTAACTTTGCCGCTAGCTGCGCCAGCTCTGATTCGAACACTACGCCACAGTCCATGATCTGGTTATCATCTAGCCAGACCGAGGAGTTCAGGCAGATCCCGTCGGTGTGGGACTTGGCGTTGATCCCCCCCTCGGGGGCATCAACATTGCTCAGATAGCCCAGACCCCACTCGGTAGCACCCCAGACACGCTCATCCTCCAAGATGTTGCCGGTCAGTTTGGCGCCGGGATTGAAGGCATAGCAACCGTGAGCCAGGCGGAACATATTGGGGTCCTTGAATGATTCCAGCCATGACCGAAACTCTGCCGCCTGGGAGCCGCCAGTGATTCTGGTCACCCGGCCCTGTTTTACCCCTAGCACCACCGGTTCATGGAGCAAACCACAGGGGGGTACCAGGGAGCCATCGAAGACCAGGGTGCCTTCGATGCTGTCAAATCTCGGGATGAAGCAGATCTGGCCCCCCAACATGTGTATTCCCGGTTCCGAGGCATTGCCGTCGTCACAGGAGAGCAAGTGTTGCGGTTCCATCTCAAAGCTCAGGTCACACCCCGCCGGAGTGGTAATTCGCATTCTTTTCGCCTGTCCGGTCATGGCAGTGACTTTTTTCAGAAACTGAGAGAGCAGCAACGGGTCGACCCGGCTAATCACCCTGACCATCATGTCAGTATTCATTCCTACCAGGCAGAGGTAGCGCAGCTTTTTATTCCGCTTCATGGCCAGTTCAAAGGGGGTGGAGTAAAGCAGCCACTGGTTGTTGAATTCCACCCAGGCATCGGCATAGCTCAGAGCCCCGGTCAAGGCTTCCACGGGCAGCATTGAGTCAGCAGCCTTGCCTACACCCAACGGTGCAGGCAACCAAATCACCATCGGCTTGGCCCCCGCGGCAAAGGCGCTTCTAGCGGTGGCATTAACCACCCGCTCGTCAGACTCAGTGTCCGCGGTGATGATGATGGTCTCACCCGGTTTCAACTGAAAAATGCCGTGGATCAGACTATCGGCAGCCTTGCCCAGTTCGTATTCGTATAGTTGTGCCATATTAATCATCTCCTGTATTGCGTTTTTATTAATGAAAACAATCACGATAACCTAAATGAGGTCACTCAAGCTCAGCTGCGACTGAAGTGCTACTCCCCTGATTGACACTCTTTCGGCATATCCAAACTGGCATCAGTCACCTTAAATCAGCATTTGCCGCAGGTGGCAGGCGGCCAAATGCCCGTCCCCCAGGTCCAACAGTGGTGGCTCCTGCTGGCCGCAGATCTCCTTCGCCTCACAGCAACGGGGATGGAAACGACATCCCTGGGGTGGGTTGATAGCGCTGGGGACACTTCCCTCCAGGGTAGCGATGTCATCCAAGCTCTGCATATCGATGGTCGGGACAGCCGACAACAGGGCTTTGGTGTAGGGATGTGCCGGCTGGTTGAAGACCATCTCGGCCATGCCGTACTCCACTATCTTCCCTAGGTACATTACGGCGATCTTGTCGGCCATGTAGTTAACCACACTCAGATCATGAGAGATCAGGATATAGGTCAGGCCGAGCTTATCCTTCAGGTCTTTGAGCAGCTCCAGAATCTGGGCTTGTGACAACACATCGATCGATGAGGTCGGTTCATCCAGCACCACCAGTTTCGGCCTCAAAGCCAGCGCTCGGGCAATGGCGATCCGTTGTCTCTGCCCACCGCTGAACTCATGGGGGTACTTGAAAGTACCCTCTCGCGGTAGACCCACCATCTCCAGCAACTCTTCCACCTTGCTCAGCATCTCATCAGCACCCATCCGGGTGTGGATCTTGAGAGGTTCACCCACGATATCCTTGATCAGCAACCTGGGATCCAACGACCAGAAGGGGTCCTGGAAAACGATCTGGATATCCTTGCGCAGATGGCGCAGCTCCTGCTGGTGCATGGCAAAGAGGTCGTGACCATCGAAGATCACCTTTCCGGCGGTTGGTTCCTCCAGTTTCAGCACCACAGTGACCAGAGTGGACTTGCCACACCCCGATTCCCCCACAAGCCCCAAGTTCTCGCCAGGCTGGATTTCAAAGGAAACTCCATCTACTGCCTTGACCCAGGCCACAGGCTTGGAGAAAAAACCACCCCGCACTGGATAGTATTTTTTCAGGTCGCTCACTTTCAGGATCGGTTCGGGCATCACACTGCCTCCTCATGTAACCGGTGGCAAGCCACCAAGTGGGTGCCATCCACTGCAGTCAACAGTGGCGCATCTACCCGGCAGCGTTCCACTTTTCGTAGACAGCGTCCATAATAGCGGCAGCCCGCCACTGACTCGGTCAGCTTTCCCATCAATCCTACCTGGCTCAGGTCGATCTTGGCCTGCTTGCTTCTGGGCACAGCGTTGAGCAGGGTGTGGGTATAGGGGTGCAGGGGGGTTTTCAGCACCTCTTTGACCGTCCCTATCTCTACAATCATTCCCTGGTACAAGATCCCAACCCGGTCACAGGTCACTGAAACCAGGCCCAGGTTGTTGGCGATGAAGAGCACGGTGACATTCAATTCCTTTTGCAGCTGGGCAATCAGCTTCAGTATCCCCGCCTGGATCGTCACATCCAGGTTACGGGTGGGCTCATCAGCAATCAGGAACTCAGCTCCACAGGAAAGGGCCATAGCGATGATGATCCGCTGCCTCTGGCCGCCACTCAACTCGTGCGCATATTTGCTCATGATATTAGCCGCATCGGGGAGGTTGACCCGTTCAATCAGGGTCAGCGCATCCTGTGTCGCGGTCTTACGGGACACCTTCTTATTATGCTGGATCACCCTGATGATCTGCTCACCCACGGTAAACACCGGGTTCAATGTGGACATCGGGTCCTGGAAGATCATCGACATTCGCCGCCCGCGGATCTTGCCCATCTCCTTCTGGCTCTTGCCCAGAAGGTCTTCTCCGTCAAAAATGATCTGACCGCCGGCGATCACCCCCGGCGGGGTGGCCAGCAACCTGAGGATGGTCAAAGCCAGCACCGTTTTGCCGGCGCCGCTCTCCCCCACCAGGCCAAAGGTCTCTCCCTTATCCAAGGCCAGGTGCTCCAGATCCAGCACCTGCTTCTCCCCTTCAAAGGTTTTATAGTTAACCTTGAGATTCTCGATTGCAAAGTAATTCCCCATAACCCCTGCTCCTTACAACTTTCTGGTCTTGGGATCCAGGGTCTCTCTCAACCCGTCACCCAAGAGATTAAACGCCAGTACGGTGATGAAGATGGCCACCCCCGGAAAGAAGCTGTACCACCAGGCATCAAGGAAATAGTTCCTGCTGGTGCTAATCATCAGACCCCATTCAGGGGTCGGTGATTGGGCACCCAATCCCAGAAAGCTCAGGGATGCCAGGGTCAGGATCACCCCACCCAGATCCATGGATGCCTGCACAATCACCGGAGCGATACAGTTAGGAACGATATGCCCAAAGATGATCTTCAGGGGTGGTGTACCAATGGCCCTGGCGGCCTTAACAAACTGCCGCTCTCGCATAGAGATCGCCTGCCCCCTGATCAACCGTGCGTACCAGGGCCACCAGGAGATGGCAATGGCAAGCATAGCATTTTTCAGACTGGGACCCATGAAGGCCGAAATGGCAATAGCCAGCAGCAACGAGGGAAAGCTCAGAAAGATATCGGTAATCCGCATGATAAAATCATCCACGAACCCACCCATGAAGCCGGCGATCGCTCCCAGCGGGATGCCGATCAGCAATGAAAGAGCTATCGCCAGGACTGCGGTTTCCAGTGAGATCCTGGTACCGAACACGACCCGGCTGAAAATGTCCCTCCCCAGTTCATCAGTACCGAAAAAGTAGTGTGAGGATGGTGGCAGCAGCTTGGCCTGAGGGTTGTTATCCCTGTCGATATGAGTGGGATAAGGGACAACCAGCGGTGCCACAACAGCAATCACCACCAATAATAAAACTATGATCAAAGCCAGCCTCGTTAGTTTGTTCCTGTTTAACAGGAACAGTGACAGCTTGAACTCTCTGATCCTCGGAGTGATGGCTTTGGCTGATAAAATGTTGGTTTTCATTATTTCACCTCTTTAAACGCGCACTCTGGGATCGAGAGCGATGATGATATCCGCGACCAGGTTGAGAAATATATAAGCACAGGCCGAGAAAATGGTTACTCCGATGATCGCCGGATAATCCAGGCAAACCACCGCTGAAGCGATATAGCTACCAATCCCCGGCCAACTGAAGATCGCTTCAACGAGAAAGGAATTCACCAGTGTATAGCCGATGGAAAGAGTGACCACCGTAGCTGTCGGGCCCAGGGAATTTTTCAGGGCGTAGGACCAGGAGATCATTCGCTCCGGCAAGCCATAGGACCTGGCAGCAGTGATGTAGTCCTCGCCGAGGATCTCCAGCAAGGCTGACCTAGTCATCCTTGCTACCAACCCTATCGGATAGAGCCCGATGGTGATCCCAGGCAAAATCAGGTGGGTGACGGCATCTTTAAAGACCACCCAGTTACCGGTAATCAGACTGTCTATGGTAAGGAAACCGGTGATGTGAGGAATTGTGTAGAGCAACTTGACATTGGTGCTCAGCTGGTCTCCCAAAGGGAGGACACCGAGCATCCGGTAAAAGATCAGCTGGAGAAAGAGTCCAACCCAGAAGGTAGGAAATGAGACCGCCCCAACCGAAAAGATCCGGCTCAGGTGATCAACCCACTGATCTTTCCTCGTTGCCGATATTAGCCCCAAGGGAATCCCGATAAACACGGCAAAGATGGTTGACAGGAACACCAGCTCCATGGTTGCCGGCAGAGCACTCTTCAACTCTTTGGCTACCGGCTGATGTGAACGAAGAGAATTGCCCAGATTCCCTTTCAGCAAATTCCCCACATATTTTACAAACTGGACATAGAGCGGTTTGTCCAGCCCCAGTTCCACTCTGGCCGCCTTGATCTGCTGAATGGTAGCCCTAGGTCCAACCCACATGGCTGCCGGATTAGAAGGGATCGCTCTTGTCAGGACAAAGGTGAGCAGAACGGCACCGAACAATACCAGGACTCCTAATAACAACCTTCTGATAATAAACGACCTCACAGATGTTGCCTCCTAAAGTAAGTATTGATCAGCGTGTCAAGCCCTGCATTGCGCCTAATCGGTGGTCACGTTAGTCTAAATGTCGGCTTGCGTGGTACAGTACCATCTCCGGGTAAATATCATGACCGTGGCAGCCGATCCATCCTAGCCACTTGCCTGGCAAGGGAAAAGCTTTTCGGCTGCCACGGTCACAGTGCATTCCTGCCCAGGATGTATGAGATCCTCAGGACTATCGCTGATTTACCTCTGCCAGCTACTCGCGGTGGGTGTCATAGAAGAACACCACATTCGGGTAGATGGGGTTGTCCTGGAATCCTTTGAAAGACTTGCTGGTTATGAAGACATTCTTCTTGTCAAAGGCAAAGATCGTCGGGGCTTCGTCAATGATGATCTTCTGGGCATCAATATACATCTGCTCAGCCTGCTGTCTGTTGATACCGCTGATCTCATTGGCCTTGTCGACCACTTTGTCAAAGGAGCCGTTATACCAGTAGGCCAAGTTGTACATAATGTCTTTCTCGCTATGATAAAGATTGAAGAACCAGCTATAAGGGCTGGCGAAATCGGGCCACCAGTACATGGCCATTATGTCCTGCCGCTGGTTGGGGTCCTTGCTCTTCGACAATTCCCACTGGCTCTCCCAGGGCATCGCTCTGATTTCCAGGTTGATATTCAACTTGGCCAGCTGGGATTTGAACAGCTCAGCTGACTTCCTTTCGTCCTCATCACCAGACATATATGTCAGCAGCAGCTTGAAGCCGCCGTTGGGATATCCGGCCTGGGCCAACAGTTGTTTGGCCTTGGCCAGATCGGTGGTGTACTGAGTTAGGTTGTCACCATGTCCCCACATTCCAGTGGGGATGGCACCCTTGGCTTGGCTGGCTAAGCCTCCCATGGCGTACTTGACCACGTCCTGGTAGGGGAAGGCATAGGACATCGCCTGACGCACCAACTTGTTATTAAAGGGCGCCTTCTGACAGTTGAAGAAGAAGAACAGGTTCTGGAAAGAGGGGCCCTCCACGATATTGACTTTAGAGTTGTTCGTCAGCGATTGGATATCTTCAGATGGAAGGTTGAAGGTAATGTCAGCCTCACCCTTTTCCACCAACTGGCGCCGGGAAACAGCTTCCGGAATCTTCTTAATAACAACCTTATCGAAGTGCTTGCCCTCCCAACCTTTCCAGTAATCCTTGAAGGCGGTCAGAACCACTTCTTCACCCATCTTGTAGCTCTGCAGCATGTAGGGACCGGTGCCAGCCTCATGTCCTTGTGAAAGCCACTCGTCCGGATGGGACTGCACAGCCTTGGGAGATACGATGAAAGCACTGTAACCGGAGCTAGAGATCAGGTCAATCGGCGCCGGGTAGCTCAAGTCAAACTCCACGGTATTGTTATCTACTATTTTAATCTCTTTTACTGCGCTCCAAATGTAGGCAGCACCCTTTTGCAGTTTGATCGTCCGGTCGATGGAAAACTTGACTGCTTGAGCGTTCATCTCGGTGCCATCGTGGAACTTGACACCCTCCCTCAACTTGAAGGTCCAGACCAGGCCATCGGCACTCTTCTTATACTCCGTGGCCAGCAAGGGCTGGAACTGGTCCTGCAGTGGGTCATACTTCATCAGGGTCTCATAGACATTGTTCAAAACCACAATCCCGTTGGAAAATTCCACGCTGGGGTCCCAGTCAAGGATTGGCTCACTATTGTAGGCATAGAAGGCGATCTGGGGCTGGGTACTGGCCTGTTTTCCAGACCCACAACCGGTGAGTACCATTGACACTACCATTAATAAAGCCATAATGAGGGGGATACCAATTTTTTTGCTATTCATAACAACCTTTCGCCAGCTCTTCATGTATGTCATCTCCCTGTTATTTTACGGCTTCTTCAATTGGCCTATAGTCAAAATCAAAGCCAAAGTGTCTTGGACCAAGTACCGCCACTCCCCTGCTGGTTCTCATAATGTCTTTGGCCTTGGTCCCGATTACGCCGACACGGTCCGTGACCTTCAAAACGGTGTTAGTGATTGGCTCTCCTGTCTCTAGGTCTACCACTGTTATAAGATCAGGGCTGCTCACAAAAAACTTGTTATTTTTCCATGAAACGTGATTCTCGTTCTTGAACCAGATTTTGAAAGTCTGGCCAGAAAACTTATCAATGCCATTTATGTTATAAGTTCCCCAATAATACCCATCTCTATCCTCAGGCTCTTTAGCGGACACGGTACCCTTGAACAAGACCCATCCGCCGACTTCCTTTGCCAAAGAATCTACAACATTTTGCTGGCCTTCCCTGCATTTTCTGATAAATTCGCCGACCTCGAGACACCTTGATATTGTTCCAGGGATTATGGTGTCTTGGGCTTCTTTCCCGCTCATTAGGGAATCGCACTGTGCAGTCAGTGAAAATAAGGCGACACTAAGAGACTTGCCGATTCTCTCGGCTACTTCGGCGCTTATCGCATTTTTTATGATACAAACATCACCAAACTCATCAACACAGGCAGTAGGGTAAATAAGCTTATCAGTTAGAAAAGGAGTGGCTTGGCAGATTTCTGGGACAGCTCTTCCCGAAAAGTCACCATCCACGACTGGCATATTAAGGCTAGAGCCTGCAGCAATAGCTGTAAGTGCGCTTGCACCACCAAGTTCGGACGGAACGACAGCACTGATCTTTTTCCCTGTATAACTCGCTAATTCTTTGACAGAATTGGCCATCATTGTCTTAAAGTCATAAGACTTCTTAGAGAGTCTAGATGCCATACTTATTTCTTGTCGTTTCTCATCAGTTGTTGGGGCAATCGATCCCATAAGGTACGGAGAAGCAATAAAAACATCATCACCAAGGTCCCGGACATCAATCAAAGAAATTTTCTTCCCTTGTTCCACTTCGTCTATAAGGGCTTTTATCCCCTCCATCGGATCTCCACCACCGCCCGTTCCAAAAAAGGTAGCGCCTCTGGCCAAGTCTTCAACCTGCAATCGATCTGAGATTATTGTACTCAAGAGCTCATCCCCCTTTAGAAAGATTTATCCATCTTGTTCGTGATAAGATCCTCTCAAAGACACTGCAACGAAAACCTTGACGTCTAGCTTTAAACACATTACCATCAATAGGCTTCTTTTCTATGGGTTAGCGCTTTTTCAAGAACATGGGCAAAGTCTATCGTAAGGGTTTTCCCCGTCAAGTATCCCGCATCGACTCATCCAAGATGTACGTGAGCCATTGGTTCCCCTTTCAGTTATTGGTTTGTCACAAACCCATTATACCGAAAGCGAGCCCTTGGCTCTTTTATTGTCTTGAATTTACACCAACTATACGGACACAATCACTTTAGCCTTGGATTAGCATAGGTATTGTAGAAAATAAAGTCTTAAACATGACACAGTCAAGTCTTATTTTCCTTTGTTAACTCGTCAGCAAAATCCAAGGTTAAATCATCTAGAAACTGAGTAAACTCATCTTTACTGCTCATTACAGAAAATTTTTTGTCCTCTATTTTTTTTCTCAACTTTAAGAGGAATCCATCAGCTAAACCTTCCCCTTCAAGGATTTCGATTAGTTTACTTGCCCCATCAATTAACCTGAATGGCCCATATAGCTTGGGCTCTTCGACACAGTTCCTCGCAGAAACTATTAAAAAGGAAAGAAGTTCAGAGAAGTTGTTCTTAAAGTCTTCTTTATCCATTTCATCCTCTCCACCAGTGGACGACCTCATCGACTTTTTTCCTTTCTGGAGGATCTGCCATTTTCTCGGGATATCCCAGTGCAATTAGCAACTCCGGATTTACATAATCCGGCAAATCTAAAAACCTCTTTACTGCGGTTATCCCAAACGACCTTACAACACAGGAACCTATCCCAAGATCGTATGCTCTCAACATGATATTTTGAGAGGCCATAGAAATGTCCATTATAGATAATATGTCTCTTCCAAGCTCACCCCCAATATCATAAGCCCTCTTCAAATCTCTACATACAATCACAATTGCCGCTGGAACATTAAATATTCCTGGCGAGAGAGACTTTATTTTTTTTATATTTGCATCATCATCCACAACAATAAACTTCCAAGCTTGCGCGTTGCTTCCAGTGGGAGCCCAGATTGCAGCTTCCATCACTTCCTCAAGTAAAGGCTTGGGTATCTTTTTATTCTGGTAACTCCTTATACTACGTCTCCCCTTTATTGCATCCAAAAGCTCCATTTCCACCTCCTCCCCAAAACACAGCAATACAAGCTAGAGCGCCCATAAAAATACCGACTTTCCTATAGATGATGCTATTGGTACTAAGGAAAGGCGCCAAATTTCTCTTTCCACGGCCACTCTTCTTTTCACTCATTCTTATGCCTCCTTTGATTTTGTATTTAGCTCTTCTATCTTCTTATACTCTTCCTTGTAACCCATAGCTTCCAACGTTCTTCTGAAGGCATTAAATCCAGCAGGAACCCTCCATTTATCAGGAGCCTTTAACCCAATGACAGCGACATTCATCCCTTCTTTGATATCAGCATTGGTTAAGGGTTGACCATCTAAGCGGAGATAACAGATTCCGTCCGGTACTATTGCTACAAGATCTTCGTTCCGCCAAGCCATCATGTTCTCGTTTTTGTAATCAACTCTAAGTGTCTGTCCTTTGTCTCCTTTAATAGTGACTTTGCCAAAGTCAAACCCGCCTTTTGTTTCTGTAGATACACTTATTACAGTGCCTTTCTCCAGTATAAAGCCGTCAACAACGCCCAATACTGCCTCCACTGGATCTTTACCAGCTTCTTTTGCCTCACGGATTGCTTTTCCTGCTCTTTCTGCTCTCGAAACTGCGCCCACTATGACCGCTTTCTTCATTTCTTTTCCTGTCATTATGTGACAAGCTAATCCTGCCTGCATACCAAGCCCTGTTGTAACTCCCCTCGCAAGATCTTCCATTTTAAAAGGATCCTCTGCATTTATAACCACCCAGATATTGGAATCGTCTGCCAGTGCTGCTGGAGATACCGGAATACCATTTATGGAAAACATCGTCTGTTGAAGTTCTGGACGTACCGAAAGGAGAATTTACACCAACATTCTGGACTTGACTGTAAAGGGTGCCAACTTCAGCTACTTCTTCGTTCAAGTGGTACCCATATTCCAAGAACGAAATGAGAGGAATCAACTTACCCTCCAAGAAACCCTTCTTTGCTCGAAGCAAGGATTCATAGCCGTACTTGTCGTAGATTTTCTCTGGCAACTGAAATCGAGAGAGATCTTGACTCAGTAGTATGGCCAAATCCTGCACCGTGGCGGAATAGTCGTCGCCAAGTGTCTTGTAGAACAGCTCTGAGGCAAGGGCAAGTGCTTCTCGCATCCCAATTAGTGAACCATAGAGCATTCTGAGTTTGGTCATGTCAATGTCCATGTCGCCACCTCCTCCATAAGTCGACTCGAATCACATTGTCCTCTCGTCCGCCCAGTCGGCACACAGCAGCTCTGCTTGCTCGAGAATTGTCTGGGTGGCCTGAACCTGTTTGTCGGGTGGGTAGTGGTACTTCCGCAGGATCCTCTTGACGTCAATGCGTAGCTGGGCCTTGACGCTGTCTTTGGCAGTCCAGTCGATGGTGACGTTCTTGCGCAGCGTCTTCACCAGCTCACGAGCGATCATGGTCAGGGTCGCATCACCCAGGACCTGCACGGCGCTGTCGTTGACACCGAGGGCGTCGTAGAAGGCAATCTCATCGTCGGTCAGCCCCAGGTCTTCACCCTTCTTCTGCGCGGCACGCATCTGGCGTGCCACTTCGATGAGCTGGTCGATCACCTGTGCTGTTTCGATGGCATGGTTCTGGTACGCCCGGATGGAGCGCTCCAGCATCTCGGCAAAGGACCGCGCACGCACCAGGTTTGTGCGCATGCTGCCGTGAATCTCCCCCGTCAGCAGTTTGCGCAACGTTTCTACCGCCAAGTTCTTGTACGGCATGCTGCGTACTTCTTCGAGGAACTCATCGGAGAGGATGGAAATGTCCGGCTTCTTGAGACCAGCGGCGGCGAAGATGTCGACGACACCTCCCGAAGAGACAGCGCGTGACACGATCTGTCGGATGGCATGATCCAGGTCCTCTTCAGGCCGTGGGTCGCCAGCCGTCGACTTGGCCAGAGCTGCCCGGACCGCCTGAAAGAACGCCACGTCATCACGAATAGCAAGCGCCTTTGGGTTGGGGACAGCCAGAGCAAACGCCTTGGACAGTGCCGTGACAGCGTCCAGCGTGCGTTCTTTGCCATTCTCTTGCGCCAGGATATGCTCCATTGCCGCCGGCAGCAGGGTCACGCGCTGTTGAGGATTCCCCGTAGTCCACGCACGCCAGTCAAAACCGTGGAAGAGACCGCAGCACACCTCGTACTTCTCCATGAGTACGGTGACGGCGACCTCCTGGTCGACAGCCGTCGTGCCCGTGCCGCCATTTTCGGTATAGGTCGCGAGAGCCATCCGCAGTTCATCAGCCAGACCCAGATAGTCGACGATCAGGCCGCCAGGCTTGTCCCTGAAGACGCGATTGACCCGCGCGATGGTCTGCATCAGGCCGTGCCCACGCATCGGCTTGTCCAGGTACATGGTGTGCAGGCAGGGCACGTCGAACCCGGTCAGCCACATGTCCCGCACGATGACCACTCTGAAAGGGTCCGTCGGATCCTTGAACCGTTTGGCCAGTGCCTCGCGCCCCTGCTTGTTGCGGATATGCTGCTGCCAGTCCAGAGGGTCGGATGCGGCGCCCGTCATAACAATCTTGAGCACGCCTTTGGTGTCGTCGGCATCCGCCCATGCCGGGCGCAGCTTGATGATGGCGCCGTACAGTTCGACGCAGATACGCCGGCTCATGCAGACGATCATGGCCTTGCCATCCATGGCTGACAGACGTTGCTCCCAGTGGGTGACGATGTCCTGCGCAATCAGTTGAATACGCTTCTCGGAGCCGACAACCGCCTCGAGAGCAGCCCACTTCGTCTTCAGTTTCTCCTTGCGGGCCAGCTCCTCTCCCTCGGTCGCTTCTTCGAAGTCGCTGTCCAGGTGCGGACGCTGCGATGCGTCCAGGTTCAGCGTGGCCAGCCGACTTTCATAATAGATGGGCACGGTGGCGTGGTCGTCGACCGAG
>Ga0066798_10000857_pt1 | contig 14013 bp, 4 predicted proteins | sample PersoiDNA2013203_FD_70961 | JGI IMG/M metagenome (GOLD analysis project Ga0066798, IMG submission 70961) | Permafrost soil microbial communities from the Arctic, to analyse light accelerated degradation of dissolved organic matter (DOM) -... | ecosystem: Environmental > Terrestrial > Soil >...
ATTACTGCCGCTGGCGCTTAAGGCCACAGGGGTGGTGGCTGAGAAGCCGTTGAGGCTGGATAGCGTGGTGCCGGGCACTTGGGTGCCATTGGTCGTGGCATTGCCTTGTTGGTCTTTGCTTACACTGCCAGTGCCAGTGCTGTAGCCACCACCGAGGCTGAGTTGATTGGCGGAGTAGTCGGCTTTGTTTTGTAGATCACTGACCGTTAAGGTTTGCGTGGTGAGGCTGTTCGCGTTGTTGGCTATGGCGGTTTGGGTGCTGGCGATGACAGCACCTGTGAGGTTGGTGTTGCCGTTGACGTTGATCTGGAAGCCACCATCGCCTGCTTTGATGCCACTCTGGGCAGTGACTGAGGCGTAGTCGCCCGTCATTTTGCTATTGGAGATATTGGCAGAGGCACCAAAACCTGTGCCACCTACGGGAATGCTGACGCCTATGCCTACATTGCTTTGTTTGCTGTTGTAGGTAGAAGTATCTTGCAGGCTTTGGATGTTGAGGTTTCCTTTAGAAACCCCCTCTCCCTCGGGGAGAGGGTTGGGGTGAGGGTCATAGCCTACGTTGGCTATGACCTGGTTGCCTTGCACGGTTGCGCCGATGAGGTTGGTGTCTGTGCCGCTTTCGAGTTTGGCAGTGTCGCCTGCTTTGTTACCAGCGATGATCTGCGTATTGGTGTAGCTGACATCGGTGCCATTGCTGTTGCCTTTGCGTTGTGATGCACTAGCGGTGACTGCAAAGCCAGTGGTGGTGTTATAGCTTGCACCTATGCTGGCACTACTGCTTTTGTTGGTACTGGTCTGGGTGTCGGTGTTCTGTGCAGCCAAGAGGTTGATCTGGTTGTCGGCTTTTAGGGTGACGTTGTTGCCTGCCTGGATGGTGGAGCCTATTACGTTGAGGTTGCTGTTGGTGCCAGCGCCTGTGGCGGTGATGGTGATATTCTTGCCTGCGCTGACGGTGCTGCCTTGTGCAGTAGTGCTGGTCTCGCTGCTGTTGCTTTGGCTCTTGGAGGTGCCGAGGGAAACACTGACGGTGACACCGCCCATTTTGTCTAAACTGCTGCCATCTTTAATGGCTTGCCCTGCCTGTACAGCATCGTAGGCATTGCTTGCTGCGAGTGCTGTCGTGCCAGCAGCCAGTGCCTGCATGCGTGGGTCACTGGTCTGGCTGGCTGCACAAGCCATATGGCTTGTGGTTTGTACGGCGGAGATGACGGGGTTGCTGAGGCTGACGGTGATGCCAGTTTGTTTAAACTTGGTCTCACTAGTTTGGGTAGTAGTGTTCTGCGCGGCGTTGATGTCTACACTTTGCGCAGCGATGTTGATATTGCCTGTGGGGGCTAATACGTCACTGCCAGTCTGGGTGTAGCCATTGCCTGCATTGATACTCACATCGCCATTGGTGCTGCCGATGGTGCTGGCGGTGTTGGTGACGCTGTTGCTGGTTTGGTTGGTGTTAAGTTGTTGGGTGCCGATGCTAAAGCCGACTCCGCCGCTGCTCATGAGGCCGCTTTTCTTGGTTTGCCTGAGGTGGGTTTCAACGTCGGTATTCTGTGCAGATTCTATGTTGATGTTGTTGGTGGCGTTCAGCGTAGTGCCGTTGGTCGAAACAACATTACTGCCAGTCACGTTGATGTTGCCCTGGCCTGCAATGCTTTGCAAATTACCTGACTGGTCAGGAGAGTAACCCGCAAGCACTGTGACGGTGTCTGCACTTAATGTGCTGCCAATAGCAGTCTGAGTATCGATATGGCTTTGTTCAGTGGTGGTCTTGGAACCGACCAGGCTGCTATGTTTGCCGATGTGGGTGCTATCCAGTGTGTGTTGCTCAGTCTCTGATTGCAGATTCACATCGCCTTTTGCGATCAGGGTTGCTGCACCTTGGTCGAGAGTAATGCTGCTCCAAGTCACATTAATATCTTTGCCTGAAATCAGCGTCAGCTCCTGACCACTCTTCAATGTACTCCCTACAACAGTGTTGTCCAGGGTATTTCTGGTTTCCGAGTAGCTGTGCCCACCCCCACCACTGCGTGCACTTGAGGAATCAACGGTCACGGTGTCCTTGACTGCATTGAGTGTCAGGTCACCCCCTGTCCTGATCTGTCCGCCTCCTTTGAGATCGAACTGTGCGCCGGTCGAGACCAGATTGTTACCAACGTTGAGGGTGGAGAGTCCACCGACCTGTACGCTACTGGTAATGTTGGTGACGACATCGGTGTTGGAATGGCCGCCTATGCGGTTGACCTGGGTGCTTTCTTCATTGGTGGCGGTGCCCAGTATCCAGTTACCTTGAATGTTAATGGTGAGGTCACCGCCGACCTTGAGGGTGCCGCCGTTTTGTTGAAGGTTACTGCCAGTCACTATCTGGGTGTCGCCGCTGACATCAATGATGCCAGTGCGACCGACCAGGGTGCTGCTGCGGGTGCCATTGGCACCTGAACTTGTGATAGTCCTGGTGCCGGTATCCAGAGTGATATCTTGCCCGCTTTGTAACTGGAGGGTATTGGCTGTAACGCTGGCAGAGGTGAGGTCGATATTGCTGGTACTGGCAAGCGTCATAGCGCCACCACTGATGAGGTTGCCGCCCTGATCACTGATGGTACTACCACTGAGGCTAAGGGTGTTGGCTGCTTGAATAGTGCCTCTGTTGGTAAAGGTCTGGGTGTTTGTGACGGTAATGTTGTTAGCAGCGATCAGGCTGCCAGTGCTGGTCAAGTTGGTCGATTGACTACTCAGGTAGACCTGGGGTACCAGGGCTTGCGTGGTACTGCCACCAGGCAGGGTGACGGTCTTTTCTACCAGCCAGACGATATTGCTGGTGAGTTGCGCTACCTGGGCGGCGGTAAGGGCGATGCCAGGGACGAGGTTAAATTGCTGAGCAACGGTGACGCCATTGCTCATCAAGGCCTGGTATTCGGCCTGTTTGCTGCTGTAACCGCTGAGGATGTTACGGCCAGTGAGTTGGGCGACCTGTTGCAGCACCAGGTTTTGTTCATAAAATCCGTCGCCTAGGCGCTTTTGGGTGGTGGCGGGGTCGTAGCCTAGTTGTTGGAGCATATAGTCGGAACTGAGCCAAGTGGTGTATTGGGTGAACCTGGGATCGGTCTCAATCAGGTAGCCCGCATTTGGATTGGGGTTCTGGTGGTAAAGCGCACTGTTGGGTATGGCAGTGATGGGCGCATTAGCATCAATCGTAGCTGGATTAGCAATGGCAGGCATGCCAAGTGGGGTGTAGCGGCTGGTGCCTGCGGTATTGTTGATGCTAACATTGCTACCAGTGATATTGCCCTGAGCCGTCAAGCTGGATTCAAACCCTGTAGTTGGGGTATCGGTTGTCTGTGCAGCCGGCCAGGACATCGTCCACAGAATACCTTTGTATGTACGATACAGATAGGTACCGTTATACACAGACCTGCTTAGGTATGGGGTAGCTCCGCGCCAGCTGTCCTGATCTACAGAGATTTTATTTAATGGGATATCGTCAGCAGAGGCGATTTGGCTCCAATAGTTCTGTAGCAAGCCAACCGTCGGGGTAAGGTTGCCACCAGAAAGCATGCGCGCCGTGGGGCTGATACTGACAACACTATTGGTGTAGGTCGTCTCTGTATAGTCGTTCTCAATATAGTCGCTATTGTATTCTCCACCGTGCGGCGGTTCGATATAGCGCCCACCTGGCACATTCGGATTGCTGGCAGTCCACACGACCGAGCCGCTGCTAGTGGCGCCAGATTGGGTAAACGTGTCGCTCATCTGCAATACGCGGCGGGTATTGGTGAGTGTATTGGCCACAATCAGCATGTCGCCGCCTGATTGGATCAGCCCAGACTGGTTGAGTACTTGGTTCGCCGCGCTGTATTGCCCCTGTGCATCCTCTGAGCCCGCCAGAATGAGCTGACCCAAGCCATAAATCGTTGTGCTTGGCGCAGTATCCATGGCAGTTATATCGTCCCGGTTCTGGATCACTGGTGCAAGCAACGCCAGTTTACCGTTCAAGTTGGTCGCACCGATTAATGCATTTGGGCCAGTATTGATAATGCTCTGAGTAGCAGTCATTGTGAGATCGTTGCCCACGATGCTACCGCTATTGGTAAGCGTATTGGAATTGGATGATAGTGTTGCCCCTGCACCCAGATTCCCCTGGTTATTGATATCAGTTGCAGTGATGTCCATGTCATTGACACTTTGCAAGGTACCTCTATTAGTTAATGCGCCAGTCAATGTCAGGCTTAGATTACGACTGGCGGAAATCTGGTTGTTGGCGGTCAGGTTGTAATTACCCTGTAAACCCAGGCTAGCATCGCGCCTGGCAGAAACGGTGCCGCTTCCCAACAAGGTATTGGCGGTCATGCTAAAGTCACGGTCTGCAAGGAGCTGGCCATTAGTATTGGTGAGGTCACCCATACTGGTGATGCTTAAATCCTTGCCATTTGCGGCCTGTAAAACACCACTGGTATTGTTGATACTGCCACCGCTTAAGGTAAGGTTACCGTTTGCCGCGATAGTACCTGAACTGTTATTGATAGCATTAGTGACCTGAATCATGGCATTGCTGCTACCAGACTGGATGATCTTCCCGCTGACATTGCTCAAGCTATCCGTATTGATACTGATCTGGTTGGCTGTGGTATTGGCGTCATCAAGTTTTGCGTTGCCAATCACGGTCAAATTCAGGTTACCATTACTGAGTATCTGACCATGACCCCCTGTCAGGCTATTGGCATTAATAGTGAGATTAGAAGTGCCTGTATGTTCAATACTGCCATTCGTATTGGTCAGGGTATCGGCAGATAACGTAAGGTTCTGACTATTGCTGGCAATTCGTCCACCAGTATTATCAAGATTTCCGAGTACACTACCTGCATTGGCGTTCGTCCTTGCTGCAATAGTGGTATAACCTGTTCCCAGTTGCAGCAGAGAGCCCTGCACATTGGATAGATTCGCAACATTCAGATTGAGCTGATTGGCAGTGACACTTGCGGAGTCGCTAATCCAGGATTGCAGGTGACTGCTGTTGGCGGTCGCGCTGAGTGTTGACAGCGCAGTGAGGCTCGCACCAGTGGCGTTGATATTGCCTTGGCTGGCAGTCAACTGCATATTGTTGGCGCTAGTTCTACTATTGCTGAAGTCAAGGCTGCTGCCAGCGAAGGCGGCATCGCCTGCCGCCAAATTCTGTCCGTTGGCGCCAACCGATTGGGTGGCACTGATATTCAGACTGCCTGTACCATAGAAGGTACCATCAGCCTTAAGCCCTGCAGCTAATATACCATTTACATTACTGCTGATTTGGCTATTAGCGCCATTGGCGCTCAGAGTTGCATTGCTAAGGGCGGCCAGGGTACCGCTATTGCTGATGTTCGCGCTGGTGGTCTGTGTAGTGTTTCCTTGGGCATACAGTTTGCCACTATTGGTAATATCACCAGTACTGCTAGTGCTGAGATTGCCAAGGGCATAGACTGTACCGCTGTTATTAACACCACCACTACCTGTAGTGATGCTTGTGTTGCCACTACTGCTGATGCTGCCAGTTGCCGATTGCACAAAGCCATCAGCATTCACCACCACATCGCCCGCACTCGCCCCTATCTGCCCAGCATTGGTCACCCCTACCCCAGCCTCAGTGCCTATCAGTTGTATCTTACCTGCGTACATACCGCCGAGTTGGGCGACATCAATGACGATGCTAGGGGTGGTGCTAGCAGTGCTGCCAGTGCCTGCAATCGGCGCAGTGTTTGTGCTGTTGCCATTGCTGGCGACAATGACCTGATTGCTGCCCGCAGTCACGCGTAGATCATTGGCATAAATACTGGCATTGACCTGTATGGCACGGGCAATGATGTCGGTGTAATCAGTCTGGCTGGCATCCAGGCCATTACCAGTGATGCTGACGGTGCCGCGTTGTACGCGGTACCCCTCAAGACTGCCGCCATTGAGAATAGGCGCGCCTGTAGTAAGTGTCGCGCGATTGGCGTTGATAAAGCCGCAACCATCGCAGGTCACACCAGCGGGGTTGGCAATCACCACCTGGGCGCGACTGCCAGCGACTTCAACATAGCCTTGCAATAGGCTGGGGTTATTGGAATTGACTTCATTGAGAATCGCGCGGGCAGTACCTGCCGCCACATAAGGGTTGGCCTGTATATAGCCGCCTAGCTGGGTTTGCACATTGGTGCGGCTGTTATTAAGAATCACGCCATTGGTGTTCACGTCAAACTGACTGTATGTATTGCGGGAGACACCCGCAGCACTTGGGGTCTGGATGTTGACTTGCGGTACGCCGTTGGCGGCATTCAAAATAATAGGCTGCTGGTTGGCAGGCGCACTGCCATCGGCGATGATGTCGGCCTGGGCAGCTTGAGACACTAAGCCGACCGCGCCTGTTGCCAGCCATACAGAGAAAGCCAGAGGCCGGAGTGTAGCGGTAATGCTAGCTGAATTTGTCTGATAAGATTGCTGGACGCTGACATCGCTAGTGCTTGCGCGTTGAATATTGCCTGCACCGCTGCCAGGACTTTTGCTACCAGGACTTCTGGCGATTTCTGCCACTGCCATTAACAGGCCGCGTACCTGATTAAATAGAATTCTGTAGCGATTTTTATTCATGGCATTACCCCCTAATACGCCCAGATCACATTCAAGCCCACATTGCTTCTGGCTGTCTGAAAGACATCTGGCTTCATGATGGGCTCACCCAGAAATACATCCCAAGATACATTTGAGTTCAGGCCGTTAACTCCACCGCGTAACCCGACCACCGCCCCCGCCAGGCGTTTGCCTACCAGCAGATCAGCGGATTGACCGCCGACTTCGCCGTAATCCAGCCCCAGATAAAGCTCTTGCCCAGTAGCACCCAGGCTTAAACCAAGATCATTGCGCAGCAGTAGCCCGCGCTCGGCGGAGAGTACGTTCTCGCCATCAAAGCCACGCACTGTGTAAAAACCACCGATGGCAAAGCGGTCTTGCGGCACCAAGGGAGTCTGGTTTGATTGCCCGCGTGCAGACAGGCTATAACGCAGGCGTTGATTGGCAATGCTGAATGGCAAGTTGAACTGCACATCGGCCACAATCATTCGTGGTCTTGAAGTGCCCTCACCAAAGGATTCTTCAGGGGCGGGAATACTGCCCAACATACCCGTGCCTTGCCGCAAGGCCAGATTGACATCAAGCGTGGCATCGCCGATGAACTCCCGTTCATTAATGCCCAGTTCCCAGCCTGCCATGCGGCGATGCTGCACTTGTATTTCGGTGTCATCAATAAAGTTACTGGAACTACGCATCCATAAACGACCGCTTAGCGTGGTTTTGCGTACTGCATCGCGCCACACCACGCGCGATAACCGCACATCGCTGTTGGTGCTGGTACCGCTATAGAGATAGGTTTGATTCGCGCCTGCAACCGCCTGGTAATACTCGTAATTACTGCTATTTAAGCCCAGCAGCCAATTGCCGAAGGGTATTGAGTAACTGACGGTAGTACCGTGGCTGCCACGGCTACCAGGGTCGCGACCACCCAGATCATGGTTATAGGAGATATAAAACAGATCATTCAGGCTCAGCAGGTCATCGCCAGAAATGGTGACACTGCCCTGGTTTTTGCCTGTGGATTTGATGCCTGAGTTGTCGGCAGTGAGTGTTAAGCGCAGGGGGAAGGCCTGTTTCCAGCTGATGACGAGATCGCTGAGGCCGGGTAAACTAAGGCCAGGCTCGGTAGAGCCATACTCACCAGTTTTAACCTCGCTATGATCGCTATTCTTCGTATCAGTCTTTATATCTGCAGGTGTAATCTTGATATCCGCATCCGCCGTGGGTACGCGCTTGAAGTTTTCCAGGCTTTGTTCAATATCGCGCAAATTGAGTATATCGCCAGGGCGGGCGGCAATCGCATTCCACTGCGTGGCGCGTTGACTGGTGTCTGGCGTAAAGCGGATGGCATGGATACGGCCTGGAATCAGGGTGAGTGTCAGCACGCCGCTATTAAGGTCTTGTGGCGCGGCCAGTACGCGGGTGGTAACAAAGCCACGGGCAACAATGGCATTTTGCAGACGCTTCATGACGATGTTGATGCCCTGGCTACCCAGGCAACGGCCTATGGCTGGGTCATTCTTTTGATTGGCAAATGGTAGTGCCCACTGAAACTGGGCAGAGGCATCGCCCGTGAGCGCAATGCTGTGAATAGTGAAGCAGGGAGACTCGTCACTGGGTAGTACGGTGATTGGGGCAGCAGGCTCGGCTTGTTCAAGTCGCACATCCGGTTCAGGTGCCAGTTGTTCGCGCTGTGCACGCTCACGCTCCTGCTGCCGGATCTGCTCCTGTGCATCCGATGGGGCATCGGCAGCATGCGCTGTTAGCAGGGCAACATTCCCCGATAAAAGCAGACTGGCTAACAAAGCAGAGACTAATAGACGTGCTCGAGAAAACGGATGATTGATGGACATATTTTCCTAAACCTTGCTTGCTACGACTACAGTGTTTTAGCAATTTTTAGTTTTTATATGGCGATTACTCGCATCAATCTTGACGAATACAAGAAGGCTCCTAAGTGAGAATACCTTAATTGCAAATGGCTCAATATGCCATTGGCCTTGATATTTGGGTGCCGATTTTTGTCAGTGCAGGGACGTGTGTTGCGGGTTAAGTATCGGCACATCTATTTGATTATAAGACATAAATTTTTATTATTTTTATCAGTATAGAAAAGTAATCTCACACAGATTTACAGAGCCTTACAATTAGCTGCCTTGACAATGACTGCCTAGACAGTTAATTTATGGGCATGACTAAAATCTCTAAAAATATCTCTTCCCCTATTGATAGCGCTGAGCCTTCTGGTTCAGAAGAGTCGCTATTGCTTTTAATTAAAAATGTGCACTTTGCAATCTTACGCACGGTAGATAAACAAATTGCACCGCTGGATCTAACCGCGCTGCAGTGGGCGCCTATCATGGCGATTGCAGGTGGGCTGGTGCAAACTGCGGCTGATTTGGCCAATTTGAGCCATATTGACACAGGCGCTGTCACCCGAATGTTAGACAGATTGGAAGCCAAGGGGCTATTAATCAGGCAACGCAGCACGGAAGACAGACGGGTTGTGAATTTATTGCTCTCCGAAGAAGGCCAGCGCATGGCAAAAAAAATACCAGAAGTGTTGGCTAACAGTATGCATTTGCATCTTGATGGTTTTAGCGCAGAAGAGGTAGCTAGTTTGAAAAGCTTGCTAAAGCGTATGTTGGAACCCAAGCCCCTGGTTTTAACTGAAGCCCTGGATGGAGCTAGCCCAGATGCGCATTAAATCCATGAGCTTGCAATATACTTATCTGCAATTAGCAATTGTGGGAACTTTTAGCCTGTTAGTGAGCGCTTGCATGGTAGGGCCAATCTATCAAAAACCTGCGCCTGAACAAGTAGGCATTGCAGATCAGTGGCATGCCAAATTACCGCATGGCGGCGAGTTAAAAAATCTCGCGCAATGGTGGCAGCAGTTTAACGACCCCGCCATGACCCACCTCATTGAACAGGCAGAAAAAAATAATCCCACCATCGCTAAAGCCTTAGGCAGCGTAAGAGAGGCGCGCGCTAACCTAATAGTAGAAAAAGCCAACCAGTTGCCCAATGTGCAAGGCAGCGCCAGCACGACCCGTGCAAAAAGTGCTGGTACAACCACTGGCACGACTACAACAGGATTTGCCACCAGCGCAGGCGGCAATGAGCAGACCACGAAAACCAGCAGTCTGGATGCGAGTTGGGAAATTGATCTGTTTGGCAAGATTCGTCGTGGCGTTGAAGCCAGCCGTGCTAATTTGACATCTGCCGAATTCAGTTGGGATGATGCTCGTGTGAGCTTGGCTGCAGAGGTAGCAAACGCTTACATTAATCTGCGCCAATGCGAAGTATTAGTCAATGTCTATGAAAATGAATTGAGCTCCAACTTTGAAACCAATCGTCTGACCAGTCTGAAAGTCAATGCTGGTTTTGCAGCACCCTCAGACCAGATGCAAACTGAAGCGGCGATTGCCGAAAGCGAAACCAAGCTTGAAACGCAGAAAAGCGATTGTGCACAATATGTAAACCAATTGGTAGCGCTCACCAGTCTACCTTATGCAGAAGTTGAACAACAGCTAGCTGGCCGTGTGGCAGAAATACCATTACCACCTGCAGAGGGCGTGCCTGCCATACCCGCAGTGACCATCTCGCAGCGGCCAGACGTTGCTTCTACCGAACGTTTGCTGAATGCAGCGAGCGCCAATATCGGGGTAGCGATTGCCAATCGCCTACCCTCAATCACTTTGAGCGGCAGCATTGGAGCCACTTCAGTCTCATCACAAAGTGTTAACACATGGTCGTTTGGACCATCGCTATCGTTACCGATTTTTGATGGTGGCAGTGGTGCTGCCAATGTAGAAGCTGCACGCGCCAAGTATGACCAGGCTTTGGCTACTTACCGCAGCCAGGTATTGACCGCAGTACAAGAAGTAGAAAACGCGTTGGTGCGGGTAGATTCAATTACCCGACGTGAAATTAGCGCTGAAAAAGCCGAAGAACGCTACAGCAGCTATTTTGCCTCCATACAACAAAAATACACACTAGGTGCAGCCAGCCTGCTTGACCTTGAGCAGGTAAGGCGCACCCTGCTTTCAAGCCGTGAGCAACTAGCGGCAGCCAAGCTGGAACGCAGCGCTGCATGGATTGCGTTATACAAGGCCGCAGGCGGCGGCTGGCAACCTGTAGAAAATATAGCTGAGACTAACCCTGAGAAAACCACACCATGAACCCTATTCAGTTTGATTCAACATTCACGCTTCCAGCAAAACACACCATGTTAGTCTCAGCGCTGACGATATGCCTGACATTAAGCCTAGCGGCTTGTGGTCCAAAACCAGCAGAAAATGAAGCCGCAAAGGCGCAAGCTGTCATCGCCGTTGAACTTGTTTCGCCAGTCATTAAAAACTGGCAAGAACAAATCACTGCCAGCGGTAATGTGGCTGCCTGGCAAGAAGCCACGATAGGCGTTGAGGTAGGCGGCGTCAAGCTGGATAGTGTGTTGGTGAATGTGGGTGACCAGGTACACAAAGGCCAGTTGCTCGCGCAGTTTAATGAAGATTCATTACGCACAGATTTAGCGCAGCAGGAGGCTAGTATTGCCCAGGATGAGGCCAGTCTGAGCAAAGCCAATAGTGAATATGACCGTGCCAAACTGCTTGAAACTACAGGCTCTATCAGTCAGCAGGACATTACCCAGTACCAGACCACCGCCGCAACTGCTAGTGCAACTCTGGCGTCCGCCAAGGCTTCGCGTGATGCGGCATTGCTTAAGATTCGCTATGCCAAAATCGTCGCACCTGATGATGGCGTGATTTCTTCGCGCACCGCCACAGTTGGCGCAGTTGGCACTGTGGGAAGTGAGCTATTCAAGCTGATACGCAATAACCGCCTGGAGTGGCGCGCAGAGGTGGATGCTGAAAATCTGATTAAAATTCAAGTTGGTAAAGCGGTCACGCTGTTGCGCCCCGATGGCAGCAAAGTCACAGGCTCAGTACGCCAGCTTGCACCGACCATTGATAGCAGCACACGTTATGGACTAGTGTATGTTGACTTACCAGCGCATAGCAGCCTGACAGCGGGCATGTATGTTAAAGGCCTGTTTAGCCTAGGGGTTAGACCGGCCTTGGTCGTGCCTGAATCAAGCATTGTGTTTCGCGATGGCAATAATTATGTGATGAAAGTGGATGCCGAACACCGTGCGCATCAGATCAAGGTAACGACAGGCAGGCGACAAGACCAGCAGATTGAAATCAGCCCTAACCTCAGTAGCGATGACCAGCTGATTCTGTCTGGCGCAAGCTTTGTCAATGATGGCGATCTGGTGTCAGTAAGCGCTAACATTAGGGTAAATCAAGCCAGTGGTAATCAATCAAGCACTAATGAGGCGAGTACTAGTCAAGCTATTACCCATCAGGAAGGTAGCGCACAATAATGAATTTCTCAGCATGGTCCATACGCAAACCTACACCTGCTATTTTGCTGTTTATCATCCTGACAGCTGCGGGCTTTGTAGGTTTTAAAGCACTCGGCGTACAGAATTTACCTGACTTTGATTTACCCACAGTGACGGTCACCGTTAACTTGCCTGGCGCTACGCCCTCACAACTTGAAACCACAGTCACCCGCATTGTTGAAGACTCAATCTCTGGCATAGGCGCAGTCAAGCACATTACCTCTACCGTCAGTGATGGCAACAGCACCACACTGGTGGAGTTTGAGCTGGAAAAAGACTTGCAGGAAGCGGTGAATGATGTGCGCGATGCTGTCACGCGCGTGCGGCCGCAACTGCCCTCAGACGTGCAGGAACCCATTATTTCGCGCGTCAATACCCCAGGCGGCGCTTTGATGACCTTTGCTATCTATAGCGATTATATGGACGAAAGCGATCTCTCCTGGTTTGTAGATAACACCGTCAGCAAAACCCTATTGCCTGTAAAAGGCGTAGGCAAACTGACAAGGCTGGGCGGAATTACCCGCGAAGTGGCGATTCGCCTGGATCCATTGAAACTACAGGCAATGAATGTCACCGCCAGTGAGCTTTCCACCCAACTGGTCAGCGTGCAGCAGGAAGCCCCAGGCGGACGTGGCAATCTGGGTGGCATGGAGCAAACCATGCGCACCATAGGCAATGTGAACAGTATTGAAGCCATTGCAGCCATGACCATTCCGCTGAGCGATGGCCGTAAAATCAGGCTGGACGAAGTGGCTAGTATCAAGGATGGCATGGCTGAACGTCGCCAGATTGCATTACTGGATGGCAAACCCATCATCAGTTTCCAGATATTTCGCGCACGTGGTGCCAGTGAGGTTTCTGTCGCAAAAGCCGTGCGCGCCGCGGTTGCCAAGCTGATGCAGGATAATCCGCGCATCAAGATTGAAGAAATCAGCAATACCGTGCGGCCAGTAGAAGTATCCTACAAAGTCTCCATGGATGCCTTATACGAAGGCGCATTGCTGGCGGTATTGGTCGTATGGCTGTTTCTGCGCGACTGGCGCGCGACCTTTGTTTCAGCCATCGCCCTGCCCTTATCCGTAATTCCGACATTTGCTGTCATGAGCATACTGGGCTTCACACTCAATCTGATTACCTTGCTAGCGCTTACCTTGATGGTAGGCATACTGGTGGATGACGCGATTGTCGAAGTAGAAAACATCGTGCGCCATTTACGGATGGGTAAACCACCATTTCAGGCCGCACTGGAAGCCGCTGATGAAATCGGCCTGGCCGTGATCGCTACCTCACTCACCCTGGTTGCCGTGTTTCTGCCGACCGCATTCATGAGCGGTATTCCAGGTAAATTTTTCAAGCAGTTCGGCTGGACAGCCGCGATTGCAGTACTGACCTCGTTGATAGTCGCGCGCCTGCTTACGCCTATGATGGCGGCCTATTTATTGAAGGACCAGCCAGCGCATAAAGAAGACGGCATAGTGATGAAACGATATCTACTAGCCGTGCGCTGGTGCCTGACGCATCCCGCCCTGACTGCTGTAGCGACCACGATATTTTTTATTGGCTCCATTGCACTAGTCAGCCGTTTGCCTTCGAGCTTTTTACCAGCGGGCGATAGCGCTCAAACTACCGTAACAGTAGAGTCACAACCTGGCAGCACCATTGAACAAACCATGGCCTTAGCCGAACAGGCACGAGCACTCATACAGCCGATTAAAGAAGTACAAAACATTTATACTTCCATAGGCACAGGCACCAGCGCAGGCAGCGCCGCAAGCACCACGGGCGATGTGCGTAAAGCTACGCTAACTGCTACCCTCAGCAATGTGAGTGAACGTAAACGCTCACAACAGCAGATTGAAAAAGAAATCCGCACAAAACTCAATCAAATCCCTGGTGCGCGTATTTCTATAGGCTATGGCGGCAACGGTGAAAAACTCAGCTTGATGCTGGCGGGCGACGATGCCAGTTTATTGCAAGATACCGCACAAAAAGTCACCAGCGAATTACGCACCTTAGCCAACCTTGGCAAC
>Ga0066798_10000858_pt1 | contig 13997 bp, 19 predicted proteins | sample PersoiDNA2013203_FD_70961 | JGI IMG/M metagenome (GOLD analysis project Ga0066798, IMG submission 70961) | Permafrost soil microbial communities from the Arctic, to analyse light accelerated degradation of dissolved organic matter (DOM) -... | ecosystem: Environmental > Terrestrial > Soil >...
CGTCTTGGCCTGGTAGCTCAGTCGGTAGAGCAGAGGATTGAAAATCCTTGTGTCGGTGGTTCGATTCCGCCCCGGGCCACCAAAACGGATTCATCACGAGAAGCAGCCTTACCTTTGGGTATCGCTGCTTTTTTTGTTTTCTCTTCCTGCGCCAACATTTCCAACATTTGGCCGTGGTCGATGCCCACTTCATCGGCAATCAAAATCGCTGTACTGAAGTCGGGCAAGCGCCCTCCTTTTACGTATTGCGTAAGTGTCGTGATTGGCATGCCCCAATCCTTCGCAGCCCGATATATTGTCCGTCCCTTCATGGCTTTAGCTATCAACTCTCTCGTTTCCATATAAAACCTCAATTTGACTATGTTTCGTTTGAGTTATATCGTCCACATATAACTCAAACGAGTTATAACTTATTTGTTTCATAAGCTAACCATAGCACAAAAACCAACTAGGGCAACTAGCCCGTCCCGTTACTTCTACTACTTCATCAGCCTACTAAAGGAATTCTCATGTCCGCAATTGATAACAAACACCTCATCGATATCGTTGGCGTCTCTTATTCGTCCGGCACCAGCAAAGCATCTGGTAAGCCATGGGAAATGTACCGTGCGCAATGCGTGGTGAGCGGTCCTGATAATGCAGTGAAAGTGGGCGAATTGTTGTTACCTAAAGATTTAAAAGATACGCCACCGGGCCGCTACCTTGCCGAGTTTGAACTAGATGTGAGTTTTGACCGCCTGGTGGTGCCTCGCATCATCGCTCTGCATCCTCACGGCTCGCAAAAGCCCTCGGCAAAAGCACCAGTCAATGAACCGGCTAAAGCCGCCGCCTAAGTATGAAACAACCCGCTGACAAATACACGCTTGATGCATTTGATGCGCCTCGCCGTGGCCGTCCTCGCAAAGTCGACGCCAAGACAAATGCGCAACGTCAGCGGGAATTTCGTCAACGTCAGAAATTCAATTTTCTGCATCCGATTGCGGTGAGAGTTTTCAAATGACCTCTACCTATTCAAGCGAATTGCTCAAACGTCAGTTACAGGATGCCGAGGAAGCTGTTTTCTCCGCCGATTGGGATGACGATAAGCGTGCCAAACACTACGCTGAATTACGCGTGATTCAGCTTAAAAATTTGATTCAGCTTCTCTTCGAAGAAAAAACGCCTAATGCCTAAATACGTTCTCTACTGCACGCAAGATGCTGCACCGACGGTGACCGATAACGGCACTTTGTCTTGCGATGGCGGCGTGTCAGCGATTCAAGTGGGGCTGTTGGAAACGACGCTGAACACGCCCGATACCGGATCGATTGCGACCGTGTGGGCGGCGGCGTTTTCCTTGGTGTTGATGTGTTTTGTGATTGCGCGTGCGGTAGGGGTGGTGCTGCACATGTTGAGGGAGGCTTAAATGTTGTTGCAGATTCCCGTTGTTCCTTTATTGGCCGGTAGTGTTGCCGCGCTGTGGCTGGTGGATTTTATTTTGATTGTCAGATTGTTTGTTTAGCGCTTGGCGCACACAAGAATTGCTCATATCGGGCAGTCGTCGCCGGACGTTTTTCCGGTTTTATATAAGGGGTAAGCCATGAAATTGCTGCATAAAGTTCGTTCGTTGACCGTCGCCGCTGGTGCTGCCGTAGGTCTGTTTGCCACACAGGCGCATGCCGCCGTCGATACCACGTCCATTACCGGTGCAATTAGCGCCAGCGATATCACCACCGGCATCATGGCGATTGCGGCGACGATGGCGGTGGTCTATGTCTCGCTGAAGGCGGCTAAGGTGGTCATTAGCTATCTTAAGTCCGCGTAAGGTGTTCGGTAGTTAAACGGGGCGATGTAGCGCTGCATCGTCCTTTTTTTACGTCTGTAAGGTAGGAGGAGGGGCTGTATGGATTATTCGAATCTCTGGTATCTGTTTGCATTCGGCTGGGGCATCGTCTGTGCATGGGCGGTGATTGTCGGCCTGGAGACTAAATAATCATGCGCTCATTGACCGTGCTTTTTTTCTGCCTCATGACTCATTGCTCGTTGTCCTTGTCGGCGACAGTGCCTGTGTCCAGAATGCAGAATGCCCTTACCGGTGTCGTCCAGTCGGAAATGCGAAGTCGCGGTTTTGCCTCCAATGATCCGCGTTGGATTGGTACGCTGAGTAGTGTGAGCGGTTCTATCGTGGGTGAATTGGCTTCTGCTGCAACAGTGACCTTACTTGGTGTGACTGCTCCAGCATGGGCTACTGTTGCGGCGACTGTTATTGTTGGCTCGGCGGCTTATCTCACGGTCGATGCTGCCGTCAAATGGATTTTTAAAGCGGATGGTACGGTACAGATTGGCGATAATCCGGCCTCGGTGAATACGCCTGCCGGATTGGCGCCACCCACCATCATTTATACATTCTCCAATGCAGTTGCGGGTTCTCCCGGCGGCGCGTGTTCGGGGGCTAGCTATACCGATTTCACGTTTTCGGGCGGTCATGGCAGTCAACATGCCGTCTTGAATGCCGATGGCAATTGCCATCTTATCCGCGTCTATATACCAGATACCGGCGCGTCGTACACTGAAGATCAAGGGTCTCTTGGTGCGCCTTCAAAATCAAGCAATAACACCACCTTATGTCCTGGCATCAAGTTGACGGCTACGAATGGAGTTTGTCCGGCCTCCAATTTTCCGGAACCCGCGCAAGCGCCTGTTAAAACCGTCTCTGATGCCGCCGCCGCGTTGACCGATGCGCAAAAGGCGCAGCCCCTGAATCCTCAGATGATTGCCGATCTGGCGAACGATTTCTGGAAAACCGCCGCTGCCGCGCCCGGCTATACCGGTCTGCCGTATGACGCGACCAATCCGGTTACTGCTGCCGATGCGGCGACATGGCAAGCGGCTAATACGGCTTCATGGCCGACCGTGGGGGATTTTGTTGCGCCACAGGCTACGCCTTCCGGTGGCACTGCTGCATCGCCATTTACCTTGCCAACAGCATCCACGCCTGTGGCCACGGCTGATCCTGCTGCGGTGGCATCGCCCGGCACCAATGCCTCTACCGAGCCATTAGAAAATCTCGGTCCCGATCCCGGCATCGGTGCGCCTGCTTTGGAATCTATTCCGACTGCGCAACAGATTTTGCAGCCCTTGTTAAACCTGTTCCCGACCTTGACGAATTTCGTCGTACCGAATCACAACGCGACTTGCCCCACCTGGTCATTTTCGGTTTTCAATCACGATATCGCCATGACCCAGCACTGCGCCCTGTTTGAAAAAATCCGTCCCACTTTGTATGCCGCAATGGCGTTGGTATGGGTGCTGGTGGCCTTGTTTATCGTGCTGGCGGCATAACCAAGAGAGAGGATTCCCATGTTTGGCATTGTCTTATCCGCGCTCAATGCGGTGCTGGCTTTCGTAGTTCGTTCTGTCATTGTCAAGTTTGTCTTGTACTTCGGTTTGTTCTTCGTGACGACGGAATTCATTGCTGTGTTGACCAATATATTGCCGACCGGGGCCGCGCTGACCTCGGCCTTTGGTGGCCTGCCTAATGACGTCTGGTATTTCCTCGACCTGTGCAATGTCTCGGCAGGCGTGCCTATCTTGCTGTCGGCATGGGTGACGCGTTTTATCATCCGGCGCATTCCGCTGATCGGATAAGCATGCCGATTAACGTCTATACCGGCCTGATGGGTTCCGGCAAAAGCTATGAGGTGGTGGCTGAGGTGATTGTCCCGGCCATTGCGCAAGGGCGGCGCGTGGTGACGAATGTCGATGGCATTTCCAATGCATTGATCCGTGCCCACGTCGCGGCTGCTTACAAGCTGGAGGAACAGGCGTTAGGGGAAGTGCGGCACGTCACGAATGAGGATGTGTTCAAGCCGGATTTCTTTCCGTATTACGACAACAAGAAAGATGCGCACACCAACACGCTGGTACAGCCCGGTGATTTGGTGGTGGTCGATGAGGCATGGCGCTTCTGGCCTGCCACCGGGGCAAAGCTGTTGGCTGAGCATAAGAGTTTCTTTTTAGAGCATCGTCACTTCACGCATGCCGATACCGATGTGGCTTGCGATCTGGTCTTGATGATTCAAGACATGGGCACGCTGAACCGTTTTATTAAGAATGTCGTAGCCTTCAATGCGCGTACCCATAAAAAGATTTCGCTTGGTCTGAACAATACCTACAGCATTACGCTGTTTGAGGGCAGCAAGCAAAATCAGGGCGCGAAGATCAGCACCACGATCCGTAAATACAAGAAAGAGATTTTCCCGCTGTATTCCTCCTTCAAGGGCGGCGCTGCCGGCAAGACAGTGAATGTCGATAAGCGTCAGAACATGCTCAACAATAAGGTGCTGTGGCTGATGGCACCGCTGGTAATAGTGGTGGGTGTGGTGGGCGTTATCTTTGTCAATCGTTTCTTTCATCCCAAGAAGGCAGATACTGCCGCCGCTAGCACATCTGGCGCATCCCCCAACACAGCGACGGCTGGCGCAAAGGCGGCGGCTCAGACTCCGGCACCGGCTAAACCGGCATCCTCTTTCTCTGATGCATGGCGACTGGTCGGCACCATCAACTATGGCAATGCGCATTATGTGGTGATTGCTGATGCGGCCGGACGTTTGCGTTATGAATCGCCGTCCATGTTCGTGCAGGCGGGGCCACAAACTATTGGCGATATTGATGGGGCGAAGGTCACTTATTATTCTGGCGCGGTGCCGATGCCGTCGCGCTCCTCCAAGGAGTTCATCAAATGAAGCGTCTGACCTTATTGTTATGCGCCCTGTATCTTCATGCCACCGGCTATGCCGCAAGCTTTACCCCATTGCCGCTGCCGCTGTCCTTGGTGACTCCTGGCGATTCGTCGGCGTTTTCTTTGTCCAAGGTGAAAGTGTCCGAGGCAGTGGACATGATGTATGCGCAGGTCATGAAAACCCCATTCGTGATTACCTCCGATGTGTTGAATGATGAACGGCTAGTGTCCTTCCGCTTGAGTGCTGGTCTCGATCCTCGGCAAGAAATTTCACGTTTTCTGATGGCCATCGGCTTGAGCGTGCGCACGGTCAATGGCGTCGATCTGATTACCCTGCAAAAGGAAGCCAAGCTTGAAAAGCAGGTGTTTATTTATCATCCGAAATTCCGCGATGGCTCTTATCTGATTGAGTTAGTCCGATCCATCTTTACTGACGGTGATTTCACAGCGACAAGAGCCGTACGCGCGCCTGCCCAGACTGTGGATAGCAGTGCGTTGCCGGAAGCAACAGCGTCCAGCACTACACGCAAAACGCCGCCATCCGGTTCTGCCGCCAGTCTGATCGATACGTCTACCGATACACTGGTATTCAATGGTCCGGCATCTGAGGTCAAGCAATTAGCGGCCTTACTGGAACAGCTTGACACGCGGCAAGGGGAAGTGATGGTGCGCGGCCAAGTGTTTGAAGTCTCCACAGGAGCGCAGCAAGGATCGGCTTTTTCACTGGCCTTGTCGCTGCTTGGCGGCACGGTCACTGCCGGGGTATCTACCGTCTCGACGTTGGATGGCTTCTTGCGCTTCAAGAATACAAGCATCGATGCCGTGTTTGCGGCCTTGTCCAATGACAGCCGTTTTAAGACGATTTCCACGCCGTCCTTGCGGGTGCGTTCGGGGGCGACGGGGCGCTTCTCGGTGGGGCAGGATGTGCCGGTCTTGGGGGCGGTGAGCTATCCGGGCAATAGTGCGACGCCGGTGCAGTCGGTGGAATACCGCAGTTCGGGTGTCATCTTCGATCTGTCGCCCATCGTGCGAGAGGCCGTCATTGATTTGCGCGTACAGCAGCAGATATCGAATTTCGTGGTGACGCAAACCGGCGTCAACAATTCGCCGACCTTGACCAAGCGGGAATTGAGTACCTCGCTGTCGGTGGCCGATGGTGATGTGGTGATTCTGGGTGGCTTGGCCGAAGACAAGGAAAGTGATACGCGTGTCGGCTTCTCTTTCCTGCCGGACTGGATGCGCTCGGATACAGGTCAGCAGAGTAAGAATGAGATTTTACTTGTCTTGCAAGTGAAGAAATTGTGATGAGTCGCCTCGTTGTGGATCTGCTGAATAGAGACGGCCTGCAGGGCAAAATATCCCCTCTTGGCGACATCCCAAGGTTTCTATCGATGCTTGCAGATGCAGATGCCGGTAGTCGCGACAAGGCGGCGCGAAGGGGATTTTTAGTCGTGCAGTCCGCGGACGGCTTTTCTCCCCATGGCGGTACACGTTCCAATCCCTCGCCCCTGAGAAACGCTGTTGATGGTGGCATTTCCGTTACGCGTAACGGAAATGCGCGTAGCAAGCTTCCGCCGCTTCGCCCGCAGCATGCGAGGACGGAGCGGCGCGAAGCGCCGCTAGACTTGTACCTAGAACACTTAAGGAATAAACGACAGCGGTAGCAAAGGAGTGGGTAGGAAAGGAGTTTTTTCAGGACGTAAAAATACCCGGATTAGCGCGCCAACGCTGCCGGGCTCACACAACAAAGCTAAAGGGAAATTGTGCTTGACACAAGTATAGACAAGGCAGCGGCTAATGCCCATCTCAAGGCCAGTTTTGGCCAGTATTTCTGTGGTACAGATGCACGGTTGTTCAAAACAATTACGTTGACTGAATTTCCTAACGGCGTCGAGGTGGATGAAGGTAGAGAGGCGTTTAGTGATGGCGCGATCTTTGACTATTCGGCTGAATCGGAATTGCCCACCGTACGAGGTGAGGGCGATCATGAGAGAGCGCGGGAAGTGGCAGCTCGCCGTGCCAAAACCAACGTGCGTCGCCTCGCCAAAATGATTCAGGCCGATTGCATGCTGACGCTGACCTACCGCGAGAACATGACCGACTTTGTACGTGTCGAGGCTGATTTTAAGGCCTTCAGAACGCGTCTACGCTCCTTGGGTGAGTTCCATTATGTGGCGACTTTGGAACGACAGCGAAGAGGCGCTATCCACCTTCATATCGCTTGTCAGCATTTCCCTGCATGGCTGAATAATGAACATGGTGTTCGAGTACGTAGTTATAACTTGATTCGCTCGATGTGGCGACGCGTGATTGGGCGGGACAACGGGAATGTTGATCTGACGCGACCTAAAGGCCGTAACTGGGCACATCGTATCGCCAGCTACATCAGCAAATACGTTTCCAAAAATATCGAGGAATCGCGCTTTAACAAGAAAAGCTATTGGGCTTCACGCGGCATTCCAAAGCCGAAACAAACCAAGCTCTGGTTTCCGATGGACACGCCAATACGCGACGTCATTGTCTTGGTGGCGCAAGAATTTGCAATGAGGGGTTACGGCGACTTGAAGCAGTTCCATGATTCGCTGAATGGCTTCTATTGGTTTAGCGCCATGAAGTTGTCTTAGTTTCGCAGTTGAGGAAAATTGAGCATTGCAAAGCAGATATTTTCTCCCAACTACGATTAACATTCTGCTTTCCAAATTACGGGGGTCCACTGTTTATGGTGCAGGGGAAAACTTGGGACGATGCCGTTACCCGATGGCTGGATGAGCGCTCTTATAAGGCATCACTATTTTCAGATCGCTCTATCATTCGATGGCTGGATAAAGATCTTAAAGGCTGTTTTCTGACAGATATAGATGATGATGTTGTGGCTCATCTTCGTTTGAAAAAAACCAAATGCGGCGTAAAGAATTCAACAGTAAATCGCATGCTTGCCCTTCTTCGGGGTATTCTAAACGTTGCTGAAAAAGAATGGAAATGGGTAGAGCAAGCGCCAAGAGTCAAGCTGCTACGGGAATCTCGAAGACGCATCAGATACCTGAATAAATTTGAAGCTCTCATGCTGCTTCGCGAACTCCCAGAGCATCTTTCCGACATGGCTGCATTTAGTTTGGCCACCGGCTTGCGCCGATCCAATGTGACCGGGCTAGAGTGGTCACAGGTGGACATAAAGAGATGTTCTGCGTGGATTCATGCAGATCAAGCCAAGGCAGGTTTTGCAATCCCCGTTCCGTTAAATCAAGATGCTATGGTAATTTTGCAAAAATGGGCGAACCGTCATTCGAAGTATGTTTTTTGCTACCAAGGACATCGCATTCAACAAACTAGCACTGCTGCTTGGTATAAAGCTTTACGTAGATGCCGGATTCAGGATTTTAAATGGCACGATTTACGCCATACCTGGGCAACATGGCATGTCCAAAAAGGTACCCCGCTGCATGCTCTACAGGAACTAGGCGGCTGGCAAACCTATGAAATGGTTCGCCGTTATGCTCATTTTTCAGCCAGTCATCTTGCTGTCTATGCCAACAATATGGATATTCTTACACTGGAGTCATCGCACAATGCGTAAATACAGCCCTTCTCTACTCACGCATCAGACGTGATATAATAAATCATGGCTGATAAAAAGATTGTTGATGAAGTGCACCATATCTCTAGCAAGCGCGGGAATGGACAGCTACGTAGAGAAATTTGGGTTAATGGAAAAGGGCAAGTCACTCGATATAACCTCGCCTATGTAAATCATGTCTTTCACACCGGAGATAATGGCCGGGTAGTCGGATATGATAATCAGCATGGTTATCATCATCGCCACTATTTTGGTGCTGTTACCGCTGTCGATTTTATTAGTTTCGAAGAAACTGAAATTGCCTTTGAAAGCGACTGGATTGCATTGAGGAGTACAGGAAAATGAAGACACTGATTTTAAAGACTGCGAATGAAGATAGCTTCTTCAAGCGTGGGAAGCGGTTAGCAAAACTTGCCGATGCTAACAAAACCATACCGCAGGAACTCGTTATCAGTTTCGAAGAACCGGGCGATTTGTTGAGGCTACTGACTGCGGCCCGCCTTGATTTATTCCGTGCCATCAAGGAACATCCAGATTCCATTACTTGTATAGCGAAACGCTTGCACCGGGATCGTAGCGCGGTTAAACGTGATGTTGATCAACTTGCCGAGGCGGGGCTTGTTTTAATTGAAAAACAGGTACATCCGGGGCATGGGCAAATGAAACAAGTCAGAGTAGCGGCTAGTGAATTTCGTTTGGAGGCTCAACTAATATAGGCGGAGGGGCGCAATACAAACACTAACGCTCTTACTATACCAATTTTTGTACTCTCCTCAATCCTTGTCGATATCTCGGCGTTTAACCTTCTTCATTGCCTGACGGCGCTATCTACAGTAATTTCCACGCGCAAATACATTATTACAGCCCTTTCGCGAGAACGTACTGACAATTATGCGTTCCAGCTCTCGGAAATCATTTGTGTAAAAGCCGTGCCTATATAGAATGCTTTTTCTAAAAGGCCTTTAGCAGGCTTTCTACATCCACATCAGAACATTATATGGTGCGTAGCAATGACAGAAACATTACAAGATCTAAACGTAGCTATCGGACGCCTTGAAGAGTATTTAGCCTTGAGGCTGAGAGCGACTAGCTTCTTACAACTATACGCCCAATGAATACACACAATTCAGTATGGCAAGGCACTTTCGGTAAAAACTGGCGAACGCTGCCATTTTTCACTCAACTAGCCTAGTATTATGCTGAAAGTAAGAAAGTCAGCATTTTTCTAGTGAATTTTTATTTCCCGACCTTGTAATAAATCTTCATAGCGGTGCAATTCTTCGAATGGCAGTGAAACTTTAGATAGGATTAATGCCCTCTCATCAGGAGATTCTGGGCGGTAATCATAATAAAATTTAGCTTCTGCCCATGAAGGATTCAACGCTACCGCATCTTTAAGATGCGCAAAAAAATCATGTTCCGTCCAATTTTCAACCATTACTACATGCGACTGTGCAGCTTGAAGAATATTGTTCAGCGCAATTGAAAAACGTCCTTGCGTCTCTGATATATGCATCAGCACGGCTTGTGAATAGACCAGATCAACTCTCGGCAACGCTGACTTATCATCTGTCAGATCCATTATTTCCAACTGCGCAATCAATTGTGGGTGTCGTCTTTTCAACGTTGCCATCTGTCCTTCAGAGCGGTCAACACCGAAAAAATTAATTTTAGAATTAAAAAATTGCAGGTTCCTGAGATGATCTCCCCCGCCGAAACCTGCCTCTAACACACTACGAGGATTAAGTTTCAAAATGATTTCGTATAGCAGATGATGATTGGGGTGCAGAGGATTAATGCTTTTGTTAGTCTGATGAAGCCGTCCCTCGGAAAATTCAAAATCTCCACGATTGGGAAGAAGGGTAGCCACTCGGCTAACGGATTTCAATTCTTCTCGGTAGTATTGGTGATAGCAAGTCCAATCAAAATCATCATTAAGATGCTTCTGACTATTGAATACGCGCATTTTCAAATAATAATAAAGTTGCTTAAAAGTTATTTCCCGGGTGAACACCTGAGAGGTCATGCGCAGTAATCCAAAAAACATTCTTTATCCTTAATGCTGACATTTTCTGTTGCAAATACGACTGCTATTGTGCGAAGTTTTAATTATTTAGAAGGAAAATTCGTAGCAAAATCGCATAAATTTTCGAATTTATTCCAATTATGGTTATATCAATATGACGAATAATGGTCAACATTCACATCATTTCGCGTCACTATAATGTGATTATTTAGGTATTTCAGACTCGATATGATGGAAATTTATGGACTGGCTGCTCGCAGAAACGAGGCCAAGGAGCTGTCGCTGATCGTGAGTGATGCAAACATGCTAGGACGCTTTTGCCACACGAAATACCACTTCCCGGCACGGCCTCAAGAACGAATCTAGAACTAAAATCAGTACCGATAATTCTTTCCAAATTTAACCCGCCCCCAAGCTTGGATTGACATCCAATTTTGGGGCGCGGATTTCCTTTATTATTTTTCTAAAGTACAGCAGATACAAAGAAAGACGCACTATTCGCAATACCTGTTGCTGAATTCGCTGTGGTTTCTGAAAATTGCCATGTAATAGAGCGAGTAGTGACGTCAAGAACAGAGATTGACGTCGCTGCAGTCGTAGTCCAACTAACGGTAGGAACTGTAGGAGCCGCTCGCATCTCTACCGGTAACCATAGCCACGCATTCTCAGTTCCGATATTCGCATTTGTTACCACCTGGCGAACTACTGTGCTAACCGGCGCTTGATAGCCATAACGCTGGGAAGCTGCCAAATCTGCGGAATAGAGCGTTGGCTGCAAAACTGTCGCCGCGCTGCCAAGCTCAAGTTTTGCGGCGCTATAACTCAGTGTTTGCGTGGCCAACAAAGCACCGGTAACAAATTCAATGGCAATGCCATTGGCGGCGTTCGCTCCTGCATTAAAGGTAAAGTTATAGACTGTAGGTGTAGAAGTAACGGTTATAGTGCCAGTCGATATTAAAGTCTTTGACGCAAAATTGTCTTGTGTATTTGCGTAATATGCATTCCAAGTGACTGATGTAATTGATGTACTGGAAATTTTTGCCTGAACTGTGACATTTGCACTAATAAACTGTGCTGAATTGTAGGACTCTATACGTTGTCCAAATAAGGTCCCAGTATTTGAAGCCAATCCAGTAAACGTGTAACCGCCAGCCAGACTAGCGCGTTGCCCTGTTACATTGGCGCCAGTACAAGAGCCATACCATTGATCAATGCAATAGGCGATTGCTGCCGCAGCAGTAAAAGTCTGTGATGCTCCGTTATTACGCTGATCTACACGCATCAATCCATTGACGAAAAGATTTGCTCCCGGAACTTGTCCAACAGTAGCAGCTTGCTGACTAGCCGTCCCGGTTGCGACCTGTTGAGCACCTCCCGCACACTCAAATAATACCCAGCATAATGCCCCACTATTGAGGGCTGATCCAACATAAGAAATCAGGGTAACAAGCCCGCCAGAGATGATCTCACCACCTTGAAGCGGCGAACCTCCCAGCCCCAAGATAGGTGCGGTGGCAAGACCGTCCGGTGCAAAAGTTGAAGCCCCGGTATTTGCACTACCCGCAAAGAAATTTTGAATAACACCATTTGTCGTCGGCAATGTAGCGAGTGGTGCCGAGTTAGTTGCGGTATAAGCATTTGACATATTCTATTTCCTCCATAAGGGATACAGCAATGTGAGTACGTCATGAGATTCTTCCGTCTTTGTAATGCCGACAAATTCTAGCATTCGACTGAACTCAAAAAAAAAATCTCCTTGGCGAAAACATTTTTTTGGATGTCGAATTGAAGTATTGCGATTTACGAAAAATCACCGCCATCTCAGAATGTGTAAGCATGTGTAATAATGCGACCAGTTTTTATTAACGAAGAAGTTACGGCAAGAGCAGGTAATGGAGGCCATATTGATATCAAAAAATGAAATAGACATCTCTTCTTTAGCCACCGAAACCAACGATACGTATCCTAAAAAATCTCAAGCTTCGGAACGAATCTCTGCGCTAGATGGCCTCCGTGGCCTCGCCATTTTGTTGGTCTTTATATTTCACTTTACTGGTTTTTATGCATCGGCGAATTATTACCTCTCCCCCAGCAGTATCGGATACAGCATCGTTTCCTTTTTCCGGGCTGGGCATATTGGTGTCGATTTATTTTTTGTTGTCAGCGGATATCTAATCGCTCGTTCTCTTGAGATCAATCAGAATGGTTTCACTTTCCTAAAGCATCGTATTCAGCGTCTTTTGCCAGTCCATTTAGCCATGTGTATATACATCGCTTATGTGACACACTCTTGGAATCTACTCACGTTTTTGTCAAATTTAGCGTTTGTCGCGCCTCTCGTTCGAGACGCTCGGATATACAACGATGTGGCGTGGTCCCTCTCTTGGGAGTGGCTTTTTTATCTGGATATTTTTATAGCAGCCAAACTCTTTATTCCAGGATCCTCTCGACGCATTTTTACCCTGATAATGGCCGTGATGATTCCCATCTCCACGCAATACATTCCGGCGCTCTTTCCAGTTGCAGTCGGACGCTTTAGTGGGTTTCTAATTGGCGTTGGATTGGCTGCAATCCCTCAGCTCTCTAATTCTGAGCGTAGCCGTCTCAGTTCAAATATGACAGCCATAGCGGCCTCAGTCGGCGTACTTACTTTAATGATTATCTGGAATGGCTATTGGAAAATATTTACTACGCTCCCTCTCGATGCGGGATTCTATTTAGCCGTTTCCTTATGTTTCGCGTTCCTCATCAGAGAGTCATTCGCTAAAAATGGCGACATGATGAAAATCTTTAGCTTCTCTCCGCTTCGACGCTTAGGGAAAATTAGCTATTCTTTTTATTTAATTCATTCAGTCATGATCGGGACTCTATTAAATAATTTAAATAGATTTGGCTCTCCGACATCATTCTTACAAATTCTTTTCCGATTTCTTATCGTCCTAGGTATCACAATTTTAGTAGCGGGAGTGTCATACTCGTTACTAGAACGTCCCTATTTTGAAAAACGCGTGCCATTTGACGGGCTGTTTAAAACACGTCGCATAAAATGGCTAGGCGACTAAAGATAATATATTGCGCGATTGTCCGAGATGCTTGATGCGGCCACTATAGCTTTCATAGTGATAACAGCTGAAGATGAGGAAGCAGACGGGGAGTTATTGTCGATGGTGAGCGTCTTTCAAGGGACGTTCAGACGACGCTTAATGACCTAACGTCGGCAAGCTTTGAGGTGGTTAGTATTACGCCGGTAGTGTCCGGCCGGTTCGGGTGGGAGCAGTATGATAGTCGCAAAACTACAGGCATTTTTTCTAGGCCTACGGTTAGTCCTGATACTTGTGCTAGCCGGAGATATAGCATGACCGATGATGTAATGATCGTAGCTAAGAAGATTTAAAATTAAAGCGTAACTGAACGGAATCTTCTTTTTTGAGATACAAACCAATTTGGTGAGAATCGGATTGAAAATCCTTGTGTCGGTGGTTCGATTCCGCCCCGGGCCACCAAGAATATAAAGGCTTAGCTTCGGCTAGGCCTTTTTTTCGTTCTACAATTCTTGGCAGCGTTCTACTGACCTGCTCCCCAATTTAGTCCGAAATCAACATAGAGTTTGCGGTTAAAAAACTATCTGCAAATCTGTTCGGTGTCAGGTAGCCAAGTGCGCTGTGGGGGCGCTCCTC
>Ga0066798_10000871_pt1 | contig 13854 bp, 9 predicted proteins | sample PersoiDNA2013203_FD_70961 | JGI IMG/M metagenome (GOLD analysis project Ga0066798, IMG submission 70961) | Permafrost soil microbial communities from the Arctic, to analyse light accelerated degradation of dissolved organic matter (DOM) -... | ecosystem: Environmental > Terrestrial > Soil >...
CTGGGTGGTGCGTGCGAACGGGTAGTCCTGCTTCGCCTTGCGAAGGTCGGCCGTCAGGGAAAGGAAGTCCTTCATGTCCTGCTCCTTGAACCCCAAGGAGCCGTCGTCCTTGAACGGGGTCTTGCCCTCCTGGACGAGCCACTGCAGGAAGAACCAGAACGTCGTGGCGTAGTCGGTGCCGCCGTAGATCTGCTGACCGCCCGCCGTCTTCTGGCCGGCGTCAGAGACCTTCGCGAGGAACGTGTTGAAGTCCGCCCAGGTGTAGTCCTTCGCCGGCGGGTCGACGCCGACCTGCTTGAGCAGGTCCGGGTTGTAGAACAGCGCCAGCGTGTTCGTGCTGGTCGGGATGGCGATCTGCTTGCCGTCGAGGTTGCCGGCCTTGACGAGGGACTGGTCGAAGCCGGACAGGTCGATCGTGCTGCCGATGTAGGGGGTCATGTCGAGCAGGTGGCCGTTCGAGCTGTACTCACGCAGGTACGCCATGTCGGTCTGCATGACGTCGGGAAGCGCCCGACCTGCGGCCTCAGTGGCTCGCGTAGACCAGTAGGTGCTGAAGTCGGCGAAGCTGACCTGAACCGTGATGTCCGGGTACTTCTTGTTGAACAGCGCGATCGCCTGCTTGTAGCGCGAGGCGCGGTCGTCGTTGCCCCACCACGTCATGGTGATGGTGACTGGTCCCGTTTCGACGCCTCCGGCGGTCTTCTTCGGGTTCGAAGTAGATCCGCCACCTCCGGAGCAGGCGGTGAGGGCGAGGGCCGCGGCAGCCGCGATGCCGATGACCTTCAGGGTGTGTCGCTTCATCGTGATGAGCCTCCTTGCTCGGTGCGGTGGGTAAGCGCATTCCCAAGACTGCGACTCCAGTGGGCCAACTACTCTATGAATCGTTACAATAGCGCTCTCCAGGCAATCTGACCAGCCGCCTCCCCCAACCGTCCACGGAGCCCCGATGACCAAGCAACGATCGCCACAGTGGTCCGAGCTCAAGACGCCAACGCGGAGCAAACCGATCCAGTTCGCCCGGTGACCCCGTCCGGCGGCAACGGCGACGAAGGTGTGCCGCTGCTGGGCCGACGCGACTTCCGGCTCTTCCTGTCGGCACAGCTGCTCGGTAGCGGCGGGGTCTGGATGCTCCGGATGGCCGCGGACTGGCTGGTGCTGGAGATCACCGGCAGCCCGGCGGCCGTCGGCGTGCTGGTCGCCCTGCAGTTCCTACCACTGCTCGCCGTGGGCCCGCTGGGTGGAGTGATCGCCGACCGTCACGACAAGCGACACCTCGTGCTGTTCGCCCAGACCGCTTCTGCCATTGTCGCCATCACGCTCGCCACGCTGACCTTGACCCACACAGTCGTCCTCTGGCACCTCTACGTCCTCGCCGTGGTTCTTGGACTCATCGCCGCCGTCGAGATGCCGGCACGCCAAGTCTTGGTGAGCGAGGTCGTGGGCGATGAGTCGTTGCGGTCGGCGATCAGCATGTCCAACGCGCTCTCCCAGGGTGGCGGAATGGTGGGACCGGCCCTCGCCGGGCTGGTCATCGCCAAGGTTGGACAGGGATGGGCGTTCGGGGTCAATGCGCTCGTCTGCCTCGCGGTCGTCGCCCTGCTCGCGGCCATTCGACCGACCAAACACGGGCCCACACTGGCCCGCGGTCCCGGCCGGCTTCGGGAGGGGTTCCGGTTCGTCGGGGCGCGGCGGCAGCTCCTGTGGGTCATAGTGCTCGCCGGGTCGATGGGCGCATTCGGCCTCAACGGCCCCGTGGTGTTCTCCGCGTTCGCGGACCGGGTCTGGCGCACCGGGGCCGGGGGCTTCGGGCTCTACAACTCGGTCAGCGCCGTCGGTGCGCTGGCCGGCGTGCTGGTTGCCGCGCGACTCCCCCGGCTGCGGGTGCGGACCATCGTGATCGGCGCGGCGCTCTTCGGAATCGCCGAAGCGATCGCCGCTGTGATGCCGACGCACGCATCCTTCATCGTGATGCTCGGCGTAGTCGGAGCGACGACGATGTTCTTCCTGACCAGCGCCGCGACCTTCGTCCAGCTCGCGGCCGAACCGTCCGTGCGCGGCCGGGTGCTCGCGATCTACTCACCCGTCCTGCTCGGCGGGCACGCATGCGGCGGGCTGCTGCAGGGATGGCTTGCAGAGGAGCTCGGCGTTCGCGTGGGCCTTGCCGTGACCGGTGGCCTCGCGCTGCTCGCGACCATCGTCGTCGCCCTCGCGCTGGCCGTCAGAAGCTGGGCCGCCGCTCGGCGACCCAGCCCCGACATCGGCGAAGTCACGCCGCTGACTGTTGCGCGCTAGCTGGGCAACCCCTTTCCCAAGGGGCGGACCACCCCTGCGCTCAGGCTCATCGCCCGGCCGCCGAAGCTTCCCGCTCTCGGGGCGGAGAGTCCGTCGCGCTGACCGTGAGGGAGGGATGTCGATCGCCGGTGTATGCTAGCGATAGCTTGAATCGATACAACTCGACGGGTCGTTCGATCTAGGCAAAGGACTCAACGGTGATTCCCTGCAGAACCCCGTTCCACCGAAGGCTCGCTACCATCGCAGCCGGGACCGCGCTGCTCCTCATAGGCGCACCGGGCATGGCCGCCGCCCACCAGCAGCACGACGACGCGGGCGGGGACGGCTCCACCAGACCCCAGCTCGAGCTCCTCGACCGCGGACTCGTCGCCGCCGCCACCAGCGAAGGGGTCTTCCTCAGTTGGCGGCTCCTCGGCAGCGAGGTCACCGGGCACTCCAAGCACGGCATGACGGGCGCGGACTTCAACGTCTACCGCGACGACAAGCTGATCACGACGGTCACCGACAGCACTAACTACCTCGACCCCGGCGGCGCCGGCACGTCGACGTACCGGGTCGCCGCGGTGGTCGACGGCGCCGAGGTCGACGCCAGCACCGACGTGAGCCCGTGGGCCAGTGCCTCGACCGAGATCCCGCTGCACAAACCCGCCGACGGTGTCACCCCGGTCGGGGAGGCGTACACCTACTCGGCCAACGACCTGAGCGTCGGCGACGTCGACGGTGACGGCCAGTACGAGTACGTCGTCAAGTGGGACCCGTCGAACTCCAAGGACGTCTCCCAGATCGGCTACACAGGCAACGTCTACCTCGATGCGTACGAGGCCGACGGCACCCAGCTGTGGCGCATGGACCTCGGCGTGAACATCCGCGCGGGCGCGCACTACACGCAGTTCCCGGTCTACGACTTCGACGGCGACGGTCGCGCCGAGCTCATGGTGAAGACCGCCCCCGGCACGAAGGTCACGACCTACGCGGCCGACGGGTCGGTCGCCGGCGAGCAGTTCGTCACGCTGCCGAAGCGCGACGTAGCGGCCGGGGTCACGAACGCCGACGACTACCGGCTAAGCCGCGACGGGTACTACCGGCACCTCGTCGAGATGTTCCAGGGCTGGAGCAGCCACCCCGAGGTCGTCGCCGGGAACTGGCCGGCCACGCTCGAGGAGGCCTTCGGCATCGCGCCGAAGTACACCTACCCACTCTCCGAGCAGGACGCGAAGTCCCTCGTCGACTACTTCATCGACGTGTATGCACCCGCCCGCAGCGCCCGAAACGTGCTGCGCAATTTCGAGGGCTTCATCGTCGACGGGCCCGAGTACCTCACGGTGTTCGCCGGGGCTTCCGGTAAGGAGCTGCAGACGGTCGACTACAAGCCCGGCAGGGGTGACGACGGGCTGCTGTGGGGCGACTACGCGATGGCGCGGATCGAGCCGGGCAACCGCGTCGACCGCTTCCTCGCCGGTGTCGCGTACCTGGCCGGGAGCACCCCGTCGGCCGTCTTCGCCCGTGGGTACTACACGCGCTCGACACTCGTCGCCTACGACTGGGACGGCAAGAAGCTGAAGGAGCGGTGGTACGTCGACAGCGGTCACGTGCCGTTGACGAACCCGTTCAACGACAGCCCCCACGGCCGCGACGGCACCGACCCGGAGTTCCGCTCGATCACCACGCAGGGCTTCCACTCGATGAGTGCCGCCGACGTGGACGGCGACGGCAAGCAGGAGATCGTCTACGGCTCTGCGACGATCGACGACGACGGGTCGCTGCTCTACAGCTCGTTCGACGTCGCACCGCCGGCGAGCGCGGTCCCGGGGCAGAACGTCCGCCTCGGTCATGGGGACGCCATGCACGTCACCGACATCGACCCGACCCATCCGGGCCTGGAGATCTTCACGGTGCACGAGGGCGGCCCCTACGCGCCCTACGGCATGACGCTGCGCGCCGCAGCGACCGGCGAGGTCCTCTACGGGCAGTACTCCGGTAAGGACACCGGTCGCGGGATGATCGGCGACGTCCGGCCCGACGTCCCCGGCATCGAGACGTGGGCGGGCAACCCCGACGGGTCGGACCCGCTGGGTCTGCGCTCGGCAGGCGGCGAGCGGATCGACGGCGGGACGCCCGGGACGAACCAGAGCATCCGTTGGGCGGCCGACATGACCACCCAGATCATCAACGGGGCGGGCAACGCCGACGTGACGATCGACGACTGGACGCATGGCAACGTCCTGACCGCGACCGGCACACGGTCCAACAACGGGACGAAGGGCAACGCAGGGCTGGTTGCGGACGTGCTCGGTGACTGGCGCGAGGAGCTGCTCGTCCGTACCACCGACTCGTCCGCCATCCGGATCTACCTGTCCACCGAGGTGACCGACCGCAAGATGTACACGCTCATGCACGACCCGCAGTACCGGGCCGAGGTGGCGCGGCAACAGACGGCCTACAACCAGCCGTCGTACCCGGGGTTCTACCTTGCCTCCGACGCCGACTGGTCGAAGGTCCCCGTGCCCGCGCTCTGGGCGCCCGGGAGCATCGACGCGCTCCGATCCCGGCTCCAGGGCTTCGTGGACTCCGGTGACGTCGCCGGTCCGGTTGTTGTCCAGCTGCGGCACGCGTTCGACCAGGCCGCCCGGGCGGGAGACCGCGGGGACGAGCGGGGCGCGGTCAAGGCGCTCGAGACGGCGCTCGACCGGCTCGACCACCCGAAGCGGCCCGACCGCGTGTCGGATGCTGCGCGTGCGGCGCTGGCGTACGGGATCCGGCAGGTGATCGGGATGCCGGGCGACTGACCGCCGGTCCGTCCGGACGCCGGGCCCCGGGACCAGCCATGACGGCGGGTCCTGGGGCCTTGCCGTGTGGTCGTGGCCGGCGACCTGGCTCGAATCTGCAGGGCAATGATGGAACAGCGGTGCTCAACGCTCCCGCCGGCGCCACGACACGGAGTCGATGGTGGGGTCATCGCCGCACCCGGTCAGAGCTTGAGCGCGGTCATGCCCCCCGCCGGCAGCCGGACGGAGGCGACCACGCCGTCGGGCGCGCGCACCTCGGTCACCTGTTCCTCCTGCGAGTCATTCACTACGAGGAAGGTCCTGCTCGCGGGGTAGTAGGCGACCTCGGTCAGCGGGTTCGAGGTCCTGTGGTCGGCCGGCCCTGCGCGTCCAGCCCACCGGATCGCGTTGTCGAGGCGACGCGCGGCCGCAGGTCCGTGCGTGTGACCCGACAGGTACACGCTGCGACCTTCCGCGAACCTCGACGCGACGCCGACCGGAGTGCCCCCGATCGCGGCGAACACGTCGGAGTCGTCACAGGTGAGGAACACCCCGCGCTGGAGCGGGAGGTCGGCTCCGTCGACGCCGTCGATCACCGGATGATCGACCAGGGCGAAACTGCGCCGGTTGAGGCATTCGCGGTCGCCGATGTCCTGGTCGACCCCGAGCACTGCGGCCAGCTGGAAGTATTGCGTGGAGCGGTCGGTCGCCGAGGGCTGGCCCACACCGACAAGACCACCACCAGCAGCGACCCACGCGGTGATAGCTGTCACCACCTCTGACCGGCGCCAGTTGTCGCCGCCGCTCCACGCGCTGCCAGCCAGACCGGCATTGACCAGGACGTCGACGTCGTCGGGAACGCCATGGGTCTCGATCTGGTCAAAGTCGAGGAAGGTCACCTCGAACGGCAGACCGGAGAGTGACTCCAGAACCTGCGTGAGGATGAGTTCCGGGTGCTCGTGCATGTGCCCCGAGCAGGTCCAGGTGCGCAGCGCGCCCCAGGCGGTCAGGATTGCGACACGGGTCGGCGCCATCTGCGGACCGCCGGCCGCGTGCAGGGAACGAATGAGGCGGTGCTCGTCGGCGACCTGCCCGATGTAGTCCTGGAAGTCCGCGAACGGCTCGACGAGACTCAGATAGCCGCCCAGACCGATCCGGTCGATCTTCGCTCGCAACAGTGCCCGGCGGACGTTGACCCAGTATCGGCTCGCATCCTTCACCGGGTCCCCGCCCGGAGAGAACGTCGGCCTGCCCTGAAGATCCACCGGGAACAGGTACGGATGCAGGCGCAGCTCGTGGGTCGGCACGTCCGCGCCGGCGCAAAGACGTGCCTCGTATCCGGAGAACACCGCCTTGATGAGCCCGTCGAAGCCGAACTCCGTGAAGCGCCCCGAGTAGGGCTCCAGGCCGATCCACGAATCGTCGTAGAAGACGAAGGCCCCCTTCCCGTACCGGTGCACCACCTCCACGCACTTCCGGCCGAGCTCGAGGACGAAATCACCGACGAAGCTCATCCACGCTCGATAGACGCGCGAGGGCTGGTTGTGCGTCGAGGTATACCGTCCGGCGTTGACGAAGTCCTCGGAGGTGATCCGCAGGCCCGTGGTCGCGGCGAACTGCCGGAGCGCAAGGGGGCTGACCGTGAAGTCGTAGGAGCCCCAGTCGCCGTAGATGTGCGGAAGACGGGGGTTGTCCCCCCAGAACCACGCGAAGTTGTAGAACAGCGACGTGAACCGGACGACCGTCGTGTGCGGGTGCGCCACGCACCAGTCCTCCAGCGCCTGCAGCAGCCGCTCCTGGACCTCCGGGTAGCGAGGCTCGACGGCCCGCAGGTGCTCACGGTCACCCCAATCGTTGGTGACATGGTTGTACATCGAGATCTCTTCCCAGATACGAGTCACCAGGAAGTTCACGGTGTACCGATGCCAGGGCGTCACGCCGCGCACCACCACGCGCCCGCCGTCGACCATGTCCCAGTCGTCGCTGGGCACCTCGACCCCCGTCGTTCGGTCGAAGACCTGCCAGAACTCCCGCACGCCATCCCAGTCGTTCACCACGAACTGGTCGGGGGAGAATCCGGCGAGCAGGTCGATGACGACCTCAGCGCCTGGCGCGGTGACTGGCGCGCTCATGAGGAAGTTCTGCTGAAGCCTTGCTGGGTTGTTCTTCGCCCAGTCGTTGTCCTCGCGGACGAGGCACAGCGTCGAATAGACCCCGTGGCCCGAGTTCAGGATCTCGTCCGACAGGCTGGTCCCGTCCGAGTCCCGGATGACGTCCGCACCCCACTTGCGCGCCATGGCGAGCGTGAACGCGTCGTGGCCGGCCTCGCCGGGGAGGGTGAAGCCCCCGAGTGTCGCGTTCATGCGTCGTTTCTCCCTCTCTGGTCGATTCAGGTCCGCTTCCAGCCCGAGCCGGCGATCCGGCCGTCATCCACGACCGAGGTCGATCCGCCGCCGCTTGACCGCCGACCCCGGCTCGGCTCCGGCCTAGAACGCCGCAGTGTAGAGCTCGACGATGTCGTCCAGCGTTGCCGCACGAGGGTTGCCGCCGGCGCAGACGTCTGCCATCGCCGCTGCCGCCGGCGCCGGAATGTCCTCCCTGCTGGCGCCGATTTCACTGAGCGATCCCGGGGTGCCCAGCCCGGTCGCAAGTGCGGTGACCGCGCGGACCGCCTCGATGCGGGCCAGTTCGATCGTCATCTCCTCGGTTCCGGCGACCCCCATGGCCTGGGCGATGTCGCGGAACTTCTCGCCCGTGAACTCGGCGTTGAACCGCATGGCGTGCGGTAGCAGGATCGCGTTGGCGACCCCGTGCGCGGCGTCGTAGAAGGCGCCCAGCGGGTGGGCCATCGCGTGCACCAATCCCAGGCCGACGTTGGAGAAGCCCATGCCGGCGACGTACTGGCCCAAGGCCATCCGCTCCCCCGCGGTCTCGTCCCCGCGCACCGAAATGGGCCGCGAGGCGGCGATGATCTCGATCGCCTTGAGGTGCAGGGCGTCCGTCAGCTCCCACGCACCGAGGGTGGCGTAGCCCTCGATCGCGTGGGTGAGGGCATCCATCCCGGTGGCGACCTTCAGCGCGGCTGGCATGCCCGCCATCATGTCGGCATCCACAACCGCCACGAGCGGGATGTCGTTGGGGTCGACACAGACGAACTTGCCCGCATTCTGGGTATCGGTGATGACGTAGTTGATCGTCACCTCGGCCGCGGTCCCGGCGGTCGTGGGCACCGCGATGATCGGCACCGACGGGTTCTTGGTGCCGGCCACGCCCTCCAGGCTGCGCACGTCGGAGAACTCGGGGTTCGCGGTGATGATCCCGATCGCCTTGCAGGTGTCCTGCGGCGAAGCGCCGCCGATGGCGATCAGGCAGTCGGCCCCGGACGCGGCAAACGCCTTGACCCCCGCCTGCACCGCCTCGATCGTCGGGTTCGGCATCACGGCGTCGTAGACGTCGAACGCGAATCCCGCCCCGTCCAGCTGGGAGGTGACCTTGCCTGCGACGCCGTTCGCGACCAGCACCCGGTCGGTGACCACCAGCGCCTTGGTGAAGCCCCGCTTGGACAACTCGTCGGGGATGGTTGCGATCGTCCGCCGCCCGAAGTAGGACGTCTGATTCAGGATCATGCGATACACCATGGCCGGACTCCTCACGTGCAAGATCCATGCACCGCGGGCCAGGGACTGAAGAAGCTCAGCAGCAGCGGGTCAGGGCAGACGGGCACCTTCCGGCACACCGAGGTGGTCGTACTGGAGCACGTTCGGCTTCCCGGCGCGCTCGGCGTAGTACAGGACTTCGGCGTTCTCCTCCACAGCCACAGCGACCTTGAACGCAAGCTTCAGCGACGTGCCGACGGCCAGGAGCCCGTGATTGGCCCAGACGACGGCGTTCACGTCGTCGCCCATGATCTCCGCGCTGCGCTCACCGAACGCGGCATTGGTGCTGAACTCGAACGGCATGACCGGGACCTCGCCCTTGGCGTACAGAATCATGTTGAGCAGCACCGGGGCGATGGGACGACCCAGCGCTCCGAGGACGTTCACGAACGTCGACTCGGTGTGGACGATCGCGTTGGCGTCGGGCCGGCGGCGGTACGCGGCCAGGTGCACCGGCAGCTCAGTGGAAGGGAACTGCGAGGGAGCGCGCCGACCAGCCTCCAGCACCGTGCCGTCATACCCGACCACGATCATGTCTGCCGGCGACATCGCGTCGTACCGCACGTCGCTCGGGGTGATGACGATGGCCTGGTGCTCGGGCAACCGAACGCTGATGTTGCCCTGGGTGTTGAAGTTCAACCCGTTTCGCACGGACTCCAGGCAGTAATACAAGATCTCGTCCCGCACAGCCTGGCTCGCCCGACCTGTCGCGTCAGTCATCGAGATGTCTCCTCTGCTTCTGAATCGATTCACCCAAGAGTCGCGCACCAGCAAGATGCACGTCAAGGACATTCGTCCCGACCACCCGGGCAGGGACAAGCGGTCGGGAGAACGACCGCCTGTACGTCGATGCCCGCCGACGCACGGTTTGACTTCCCGCACGGCGGGGTCATAGTCTCCGAGGAACGGTTTGAAACGTTTCATGGTTCAGCGCGGAGGTGCGGCCAACCGATGGCGAATGACCACGTCCAGGATGCCGGGCCCGATCATGTGCTGCCTCAGCGCGCGCAGCCACCGCAGCTGCACCGGGTGTGCTTCCAGCTTCAGGTGAAACCTGAGCGCATCGCCGAGTACCGCCAACGGCACGCCGCAGTGTGGCCGCAGATGCTGCGAGCACTCAAGCACACCGGCTGGAACAACTATTCGCTCTTCATCCGCGACGACGGGCTTCTGATCGGCTACGTGGAGACCCCTGACCTCGCATCGGCTCAAGACGGCATGGCCGCCACGGATGTCAACGTACGCTGGCAGGCCGAGATGGGCGAGTTCTTCGTCGATCTCGACGGCGACCCGGACACGGGCTTTGTGACCTTGACCGAAGTGTTCAACCTCGAAGACCAGCTCGCCGCGCTCGACCCGGCGCCGACAGAAAGAAGCAGCTCGTGAGCATCAGCGCTGAGGTTCTCGCCCGCCTCGAGGGGCAGGCCATCGAGCTCCCCTCCTGGGCATTCGGCAACTCAGGTACCCGGTTCAAGGTCTTCACTACCCCCGGTACGCCGCGCACGATCGAGGAGAAGATCTCCGACGCAGCCAAGGTCAACGAGCTGACCGGGCTGGCGCCGTCGGTCGCCCTGCACATCCCCTGGGACAAGGTCGACGACTACGCGGCGCTGGGCCGGTTCGCGGGCGACCTCGGCATGGCCCTGGGCACGGTGAACTCCAACACTTTCCAGGACGACGCCTACAAGTTCGGCAGCCTGACCCACACCGACCCCGCGGTTCGCCGCAAGGCCATCGATCACCACTTCGCGTGCATCGACATCATGAACGAGACCGGGTCGCAGGATCTGAAGATCTGGCTCGCCGACGGCACGAACTACCCCGGCCAGGGCGACATCCGCGGTCGCCAGGACCGTCTGGCCGACTCGCTCGCCGCCATCTACGCCCGCCTCGGCGCGGACCAGCGCCTGGTCCTGGAGTACAAGTTCTTCGAGCCGGCCTTCTACCACACCGATGTCCCGGACTGGGGAACCTCCTACGCCCAGGTCACCGCCCTCGGCGACAAGGCGATGGTCTGCCTGGACACCGGTCACCACGCCCCAGGCACGAACATCGAATTCATCATCGCCCAGTTGTTGCGCCTGGGAAAGCTTGGGTCCGTCGACTTCAACTCGCGCTTCTACGCCGACGACGACCTCATCGTGGGCGCAGCCGACCCGTTCCAGCTCTTCCGCATCCTGTACGAGGTCATCCGGGGCGGCGGCTACGGCCCGGACAGCCCCGTGGTGTTCATGCTCGACCAGTGCCACAACGTCGAGGAGAAGGTGACCGGGCAGATCCGCTCCGTCCTGAACGTTCAGGAGATGACCGCCCGCGCCCTCCTCGTCGACAACGAGGCACTCGCCGAGGCGCAGAACGCCGGCGATGTCCTCGGCGCCAACGGCATCCTCATGGACGCCTTCTACACCGACGTCCGCCCCGACCTCGCCGCCTGGCGCACCTCACGCGGACTCCCCGCCGACCCCATGGCAGCCCTTGCAGCCTCCGGATACACCAAGCAGATCGCCGACGCACGCGTCGGCGGGACCCAGTCCGGCTGGGGAGCCTGACCACCATGGCCACCATGCCCGCCGACCTCAAGGAGTGCGAAGAACTGTCCGACAGTGCGGCGAACGCCGTGTTCGCGTGGTGAGCGTCGTCGGCGTGGTGGCCGCAGTGGACCTGGGCGCGTCCAGCGGCCGCGTGATGCTCGGCCGGGTCGGTCCGAACGAGCTGAGTTTGCGCTCGGTAGCGCGGTTCCCGAACAACCCGGTACGCACCATCGACGGGTTGCACTGGAACGTCCTCGAGCTCTACCGCAGCGTCCTCGGTGGTCTGCGCGCGGCAGCGCGCCAGGATTCGGAGCTCGCCAGCGTCGCGGTCGATTCCTGGGCGGTGGACTACGCCCTGATGCACGGGGACCGGATGCTTGCCAACCCGTACCACTACCGGGACGAGCGCACCGGAGCGGGCGTCGCGGCCGCGCACGCCCTCGTGGCACCGGAAGAGCTGTATGCCGGAACGGGCCTGCAGTTCCTGCCGTTCAACACCGTCTACCAGCTGGTCGCCGACCGCCTGGCCGGCAGCCTCGACTGTGCCGAGTCAATGCTGCTCATCCCCGATCTGCTGACCTTCTGGCTCTCCGGAGCGAAGGTCGCCGAACGCACGAACGCCTCGACCACGGGACTGCTCAACGTGCGCACTGGCGGTTGGGATGACGCGCTCATCGCCCGGATCGGTCTGCCCCGCTCGCTCTTCCCCGCGCTCGTCGACCCGGGGTCCGTCGTCGGGCACCTGCTGCCTGCGGTGGCGACCGAAATCGACGTTGCCCCGGGACTGGAGGTCGTCACGGTCGGATCGCACGACACCGCGTCCGCGGTGGTGGCCGTACCGATGACCTCGGACGAATCCGCGTACATCTCCTGCGGCACGTGGTCCCTCGTGGGCGTCGAGCTCGACGCTGCCGTGCTGACCGAGGCCAGCCGGAGGGCCAACTTCACCAACGAGGGCGGCGTGGACGGGCGTGTGCGATACCTCCGCAATGTCATGGGGCTGTGGCTGCTCAGCGAAGCGATGCGCAGCTGGGAGCAGGCCGGCGTCGCATCAGATCTGCCTGCCCTGCTCGCCGCAGCTGCGGTCGTCCGCGGTCCGGCCACAGTGTTCGACGTCGACGACCCGCGCTTCCTGCCTCCTGGCGACATGCCGGCGCGCATCACCCAGTACTGCCTTGAACAGGGCCTACAGCCCCCTCGCACCCCCGCCGAGACTGTCCGCAGCATCGTGGAGAGCCTCGCGGTCGCCTACGCGACCACACTCAAGACCGCGGCTGAGCTCTCCGGCAGGTCCATTCGCATCGTCCACATCGTCGGCGGCGGCTCACAGAACGAGCTGCTCTGCCAGCTGACCGCAGACCGCACCGGGCTCCCGGTGCTGGCCGGACCCGTCGAGGCCACCGCGATCGGCAACGTGCTCGTCCAGGCCCGCAACCAAGGACTCGCAACCAGCAGCCTGGAGAACCTGCGCGCACTCGTCGCGCGAGCCTTCACGCCCGTCCGCTACACCCCCCGCCGCTCCCCCGGCGAAGACGCCCGCTAGCGCGCGCGGAGAGGCCGGTCACATCTGGCTCCCGAGAGGCCCGAGCTCGTCGTCCCATCCGAGGATCGCCCGCAGCGAGCGCGCCACGAACGCCGCGACCACCTCGGCCCCATGCTCGTGGAAGTGGGTGTTGTCGCGCTCGGTGAACAGGGCCGCAGAGCCGTCGACGCCCAGATGCTCGTACAGCCAGCTCGTGAACGCCGTCAGGTCGATGAGCGGCACCTGGTGCGCGGCTGCAAGCCCGCGCACTGCACCCGGGTAGGGGCCGTGCGAGGGGCGCAGCCGCTCGCCGTCGAAGAGACGGCGCTCCACCGAGGTGCACAGCACCACCGTCATCGCACGCTCGCGCAGCTCGCCGACGAAGCGCTCGAGCCGGTCACGATAGCCGCCCTCCGCGGCGAGCAGATCCGGCTGCTTCTGGTCGTTGTGGCCGAACTGGATGATCGCCACGTCCCCGGGGCGCGCCTGGGCAAGCAGTGCTCCCCCACAGTCCCTCGGCGATGGACGACTGAGTCGTGACGCCACCTTTCGCGAAGTTGACGACCACGTCTTCAGGTCGCAGTCGTCGCTCGAGCGCGGCGCCCCATCCGCTCATCGAATGCTCCTGGGGCGGGCAGGCAGCAACGGTCGAATCCCCCGCAAGCAAGAACCTCATCCCGTCACCGAGCCGATCGTGATGCCCCTGGCGGAGTGCTTCTGCCCGAACACGTAGAACGGCAAAATCGGCAGCCCACGAACGCGGCGAGGGCGGGGCCGATGCTGAACTCGCGTTTCATGTTCATCTCCACTGATGGCTGCTTCACTCGGCGGTGGTGAGGTCCCCGAGAAGCGAGTTCCGGGGTCTGCGTTCGGCTCGCTCACGGCGCGCGTTGGGCCTGACCGAAGTCTGATCTCAGCGGCGGATCGCGGCCCACGGAGCCCCGAGGGCACTGAACGTCGACTGGGTCCTGGCAGCCCGCTCGCACCAGACCTCGACGTCCTGGACGACCGGTCGCCGCTCGGCATCTTCGCCGTACCAGGTCACGAAAGACGAGGCGATCAGCGCAGGTTCGGGAGCCACCCGCACC
>Ga0066798_10000873_pt1 | contig 13839 bp, 14 predicted proteins | sample PersoiDNA2013203_FD_70961 | JGI IMG/M metagenome (GOLD analysis project Ga0066798, IMG submission 70961) | Permafrost soil microbial communities from the Arctic, to analyse light accelerated degradation of dissolved organic matter (DOM) -... | ecosystem: Environmental > Terrestrial > Soil >...
ATACTGCGCGCGACAAGCGGCCAACAGCCGTCAGATTGGTGGCGATGACATTATCCCACTCTTCTTCCTTCATGCGCATGGCCAGTTGATCCTGGGTAATGCCGGCATTATTGACCAGAATCGACAAACCGCCGAATTCCTTCTGCACCTCTTCAATTGTGCCCACACAGGCAGCCGCATCGGTGACATTCAATACCACACCCTTGCCACAACCCGGCTGCAATTGCTCCAAGTAGGCACTGATCGCTTCCGCGCCAGCAGCTGAAGTTGCAGTACCAACCACTTTAGCACCTTGACGCACCAATTCTTGGGCGATAGCGCGGCCAATACCACGCGAAGCACCGGTCACCAGCGCGACTTGATTTTGCAGATTTTGCATACTCACCTCAACAACTCCAATACTTTATCCAAAGAAGCTTGATCAACAATGGCATCACCGATCAAATCGCCATTGATGCGCTTTGCCAAACCGGTCAACACCTTGCCGGGACCACATTCGATCAAATGGGTGACGCCCTGCGCCGACATGACCTGCACCGTCTCGACCCAACGCACAGCACTGGCAGCCTGACGCACCAAGGCATCCTTGATAGCAGCAGGATCCTGCACCATCGCCACATCGACGTTATTGATGACGGGGATTTGCGGCGTGGCAAATTGTACCCCTGCCAGATATTGCTGCAAACGATCAGATGCCGGCTTAAGCAACGACGAGTGAAACGGCGCCGACACAGGCAATGCCAGCGCACGCTTGGCACCGCGCGCCTTGGCGGCTTCGCAGGCACGCTCCACTGCAGCCTTGTGACCGGCGATCACGACTTGTGCCGGCGCATTGAAGTTGACCGCTTCCACTACCTCGCCCTGCGCCGCTTCGACACAGGCGGCACGCACGTCGTCATCGGACAGGCCGAGAATGGCGGCCATGCCTCCCTGCCCGACTGGTACCGCTTCTTGCATCGCTTGCGCACGAAAACGCACCAGCGGCACAGCATCCTTGAAGGAAATAACACCCGCTGCCACCAGTGCCGAATACTCTCCCAAACTATGCCCTGCAACCAGTGCCGGCGCTTTGCCACCCGCGGCCAGCCAGGCGCGATAAAACGCCACGGCCGCCGTCAGCATGACTGGCTGCGTGTTGGTAGTCAGGTCCAGATCTTCCTTGGGGCCTTCGGCAATCAACTTGCCAAAATCAAATTGCAGCGCATCGGAGGCTTCTGCCACGGTCGCCTTAACTACCGCGTTATCCGCAAACCCATTCAACATTCCGATCGCCTGCGAACCTTGGCCCGGAAAAACAAAAGCAAACTTTGTCATGAAAATATCTTGTCGTTAATCAACTCATTGATACCGCATGCACACGAGTGCAGAGCGACATAAAACATTACATCGTGACCAGCACCGCACCCCAGGTAAAGCCACCGCCCACACCTTCCATCATGACGTTATGACCAGGCTTGATGCGTCCATCGCGCACCGCCTGATCCAAAGCCAGAGGAATCGATGCAGCGGAGGTATTGCCATGCTCATTGACGGTCACCACCATTTTTTCCAGCGGCAGACCCAGTTTCTTGGCCGTGCCTTGCATGATGCGGATATTGGCCTGATGCGGCACCAGCCAGTCGATTTCAGCAGCGTCGACCTGGGCCTGATGCAGCACTTCGCGCGCTACCTTGTCGAGTACCGAAACGGCCAGCTTGAACACGGCCGGCCCATCCATGTAGAGATAAGCACTACCTGCCAACACACCATCATTGACTGATCCTGGCACGCACAGGATATGGCCGTGACTACCATCCGCATGGAGCTTCGCCGCACGCACACCAGGCTCGTTCGAAGCCGACATCACGATCGCACCGGCACCGTCGCCAAACAAGACACAGGTGGTGCGATCTTCAAAATTGAGAATACGGGAAAATACTTCTGCACCAATCACCAGCACATTCTTGTGAGCGCCAGACTTGATGAAGCTGTCCGCCACCGACATAGCGTAGACAAAACCGCTACACACTGCCTGCACATCCATCGCCGCTGCACCGTTGGTAATACCCAGCTTGCGCTGCACGACACAGGCGGTGCTCGGGAAGCCACCGAGATGATCAGGGGTCGAGCTGGCCAAAATGATCAGGTCGACATCGTTAGGCTGGAATCCGGCTGCCGCCAGCGCGCGCTGCGAGGCCTCAACTGCCAGATCACTCGACAACACGTCCGCTGCGGCGTAGTGGCGCGCGGAAATACCGCTGCGTGAGACGATCCATTCATCCGAAGTTTCTATGCCTTTTTGCGCCAACTGCTGAGCCAACTCATCGTTAGTCACTCGCTTGGGCGGCAGATAGCTGCCGGTGCCGACAATTTTGCTGTAAAGAGTCATACCGTTTTCTGTTTTGGTTAAATCGGTTGATGATCAGTTGCTGGGGCCACACGCTCAGGCACATGCAAGGCCTCGACCTGCGGAATCAACTCTGCCATGGTGCTGGTGATGCGCGACAGCACGTCGTATTTGGCAGCATCATAGGCACGCCGTATCGCCCACTCGAAGGCATAGACATCGGCACCGCCATGGCTTTTGAATACCAGTCCGCGCAAGCCCAGCAAACTGGCACCATTGTAACGGGAGGGATTGAGACGGCGCGACAAGGCCTTGAGGGCGCCATAAGCAATCAAGGCCCCCAACTTATTGAAAATGCCCTTCTTGAACTCCGTAGTCAACACCGCCTTGACGAAACGCCCCAAGCCTTCCGACGCTTTCAACGTGACATTCCCGACAAAGCCGTCGCACACCACAATATCGGTGGTGCCCTCGAAGATATCGTTACCCTCGACGTTGCCGTAAAAATTGAGAATGCCTTTTTCGTGATCAGCATGCAGCAATTCAGCAGTCTGCTTGACCACCTCATTGCCCTTAATCTCTTCCTCACCGACATTGAGCAAGCCGATTGACGGTTTCGGCTTACCTTCCATGGCAGAGACCAGCGCCGAACCCATCAGGGCGAATTGATGCAAATGCTGCGCCTCGCAATCGACGTTGGCCCCCAGATCGAGCATATAGGTGGGGCCGTCTTTTTGATTGGGGAGTATCGTACAGATCGCCGGGCGATCGACGCCGGGGATGGTCTTGAGCACATAACGAGAAACCGCCATCAAGGCACCGGTATTACCGGCAGACACAGCCGCATTGGCGCGCCCGTCCTTGACCAGATTGACAGCCACGCGCATGGAAGAATCCTTCTTGCGGCGCAGGGCGACCTCGATCGGATCATCCATGGTGACGATTTCGCTCGCGTGCTGAATGTGCAACCGCGCAGAACCGCCCTTCTTGTGCTTGCGCAACGCTGCGCGCAACAACTCTTCCTGACCGACCAAGATCAACTCGGCCTCAGGTTCACGCTGCAGGAAAGAAATGGCGGCTGGAATGGTAACTGATGGGCCATAATCGCCACCCATGCAGTCAATAGAAATTTTAATGGTCATTGTTTTGATTCAGAGCCTTGCCAACCCACATTATGGGGCAGATTTGGCGCGATTCAAAATGACGCGCTACGCTGATTCAGCATAATAAAAAGCGGCGCCAATTAGAAAATCATTGCGCCGCATTCCGCCTTAACAGCCAATCCCGATTACTCGTCGTTCTTGGTCTTCAACACTTTGCGACCACGGTAGAAACCGTTCGGGCTGATGTGGTGACGCAGATGTGTTTCACCAGTTGTTGGCTCGATTGCCAGTGGAGGCGCAGTGAGGAAATCGTGTGCACGATGCATACCGCGCTTCGATGGGGTCTTTTTGTTTTGCTGAACAGCCATGATAACTCCTAAACCTTAAGTTCTAAAATTTTAACATATCCGGCCAGCAAACTCACTGCCCAACCGAGAATTCCTACTTTTTGATACGCCGAAGCACATCACCAACTTTACTGCTTTAAATTCTTCAGAATCGAGAATGGCGACACTTTGCCACCCACTACCGGCACCACTGCGGCTTGCGCAGGGCATACATCATGCTTAGGCGCCAACGGCAATGCCAACAAGGCTTCATCCTCGACCAACGCGGTGACGTCGAAAGCAGCCGTGCCGACAATCACATCCACCTCTTCGTCATTAACCAAGGCTTCGATCGCATCCGCTGCATCTTCATCTTTGGCCAACACCAATTCCGACTCGGAGGCGATCTCAAACGGCATCGCTATCAAACAACGCTGGCAAATCAGCTTGACCTGCCCGGTAATCACCAAACGCAACTGAGGATGACCAAACTTGTCCGCACCGCCAGCCAAGGACCAGCGCACAACCCCCGCTTGATCCGCAGTTTCACTTGCCAGCCGCGCCAGAGCAGCGACTTGCAGCTCACCTTCGGCGCGCTCCTGGAGCCGACTAAACGCAAATGCGTCAATCACAAAAGCAGTCATGGCGAAAGCAGAATCCGGAAAACCTGCGATAATAACAGCGTTTCCCCTTATTCGTCAAAGTGTTAGCGTATTTCTCGCCAAGCTTTTGCACGCTTGTCGCAAAATATACGCCGCAACACCACATTCCATGACCCCAACCACCTCACAGCCACGGCTGATCCTGGCATCCAGCTCAACTTACCGCAAAGAATTGTTGTCACGATTGCAACTCCCCTTCATCACGGCGATTCCCGACATCGATGAAAACGCGACCACTGGCGAAAAACCTGAGCAGACTGCATTGCGATTGGCGCGCCAAAAAGCCGAAGCGATTGCGCGCAAGCATCCGCAAGCACTGATCATCGGCTCCGACCAGGTGGCTACGCTGGATGGCGAACAAATCGGCAAACCCGGCAACCACGACAATGCACTCAAACAATTGATCAAGATGCGCGGCCGCCGCGTCATTTTTCATACCGCGCTATGCCTGCTGGACAACCGCGACGCGTCAGCGCCCGTCATTCAGCTGGAAAATATCCAGACATTAGTCAGTTTCCGAGACCTCAGCGATGCCGAACTGGATGCCTATCTGCGCATCGAGCAACCCTATGATTGCGCCGGCAGCGCCAAGAATGAAGGACTGGGCATCGCCATTCTGGAAAAGATTGAAAGCAGCGACCCGACTGCGCTGACCGGCCTGCCGATGATCGCCTTGACCAACATGCTGCGACGCGCTGGCGTGGCGTTTTTCGGTGTCACACAATAACAGCCGTCACTTCTGACGACGCGGATAACCTTCGACGGTAATGCGCCGCCACACCTTGTCTTTTTCTTCTTCGCTCATGAATACCCAGTGCGCGACCTCAGAAACCGTTCGCCCGCAACCGCGGCAGATATCATCAAAGGTGGTCGAGCACACAGCAACACAAGGCGTATCGGGACGTTCCGGGGGAGTTTGAGACATGAGTTTCTTTACAAGGCAAGGACGCTGACTGACATACATCTTACCAAGAAGCGCACATCTGGTCTCCAGACAAAAAAAAAGCCCGCTAACCAGAGGTTGCGGGCTGAATCCAATTCCTTAAGGAGGAAAATTGGAGGAGACAGGTGCAACTATAGCGATCGCATCCCCTCGCGTCTGCTTTATTGTTCCAATAGCAGATATTCACCATAGGAATAACTAAGACAATCAAACATTGCCAGCAACAACAGTCAGCTAACACTTTTTAAGCAGCGCGCCCCATCTGCTTGAGCTTGATGGCATACAGTGCCGCCACCATATCCGATTGCGTAATCATCCCAACCAATTTGTGCGCCGCATCGACCACAGGGATTTGATGCACCCCCTCATCCGCCATCAACGACACCAGTTGCACAATCGGCGTGCTCACCGTCGCGGTATGCACCGAGCGCGTCATGATCTGACCAGCCACCTCTGCCTTCTTCGAATGCATCAGTGGCGTGCGTTTGAGCAGGGCCTGCAGCTTGCCGCGCAGACCAGCGTAGGATTGCAAATCGAGTTGCTGCAGAAAGTCGGTTTTGGTAAGTATCCCGATCACCCGGCGTGCGCGGTCTATTACCGGTAACGCCTGCAGCCGATGCAGGCGCATCTGCTCCCAGGCTTCCGACAATTCAGTGGCAAACTCAACCGCCACCACATCGCGCGACATAATGTCGGCACAAGTGGCGCCCCCAAAGCGACGGTGATACGCCTCCATCTCGGTCTGCAGGAAAATTTCTTCCAGATCGTCGCGACTGATATCGAGCACTTGGTTGTAGCGCCGCAAGACCACATCCAGATCTTCATGCGAAAAGCCCAGACGCTCGGTCGGTGCCACACTGTGCAATTGATGCGTCTGATAAGACTGACTGCGATGCTCACCCTGTTGCGCATGCGGATAGCGGCGCCCGGTCGCGTTATTGAAAAACAATGCCGTGGCCAATAGCAGTGCGGAGTTAAGCAACACCGGTGTCAAGACAAAGCCATAACCCATATGCTGTATTGCCGGCCCACCCAACACCGCTGTCAGCGCCACCGCGCCACTGGGCGGATGAATGCAGCGCAAAACGAACATGCAAGCAATAGCCAATGCAATCGCCAACGCCGCCGCCAACACCGGCTCAGCCACCAGCCGGGCGCAACTGACACCGACCAGCGCGGCCACCAGATTACCGCCAATCAGCGACCAGGGTTGCGCCAATGGACTGGCTGGCACGGCAAACAACAACACTGCCGACGCGCCCATCGGTGCAATCAGCCAGATCGCAGCAGCCTCGTGCGGCAATATCAAATAGGTCAACAAACCCGTGAGAAAAATGCCAAACAAGGCACCGACACAAGCACGCATGCGTTCGAATCTGTCCACGGCCGATTGCTGCGGCATGAAACTACGGAAGCATTGCAGGATAAAATCGCGCATATCAGCCAAATTGGAAGTGAGAAAAAGTCGACGCCGGCAATTACATCACAATATGATGCAATTGTGCTTAACTGCTTTCGCCCTCTCCCTTGCCAGACAAGATCAGTAAACGCCCAACAGGATATTGCCGTACCAATGAAACCATCTGCCAGCCTGAAAAAAGACGATTTCGAAGCCTTGTCGGAATTCCGTTATCAATTGCGCCGCTTCATCCGCTTCAGCGAAGAAGCCGCCCAAAGCGAAGGCCTGACGCCGTTGCAATATCTGATGATGCTGCATATAAAAGGATTTCCCGGCCGTGAATGGGCCAGCATCAGCGAATTGGCTGAACGCCTGCAATCTCAGCATCACGGTGTAGTGGCGCTGGTCACACGCTGCGAAAAAGCGGGACTGGTCACTCGCACCCAGGACGACAAGGACAAGCGCCAGGTACAAGTGCGACTCACTGCCATAGGAGAACAATACCTGCATCGGCTGGCAGCGCTGCATCGCAACGAATTGCATTCGCTGTCCAGCGTCTTCCAGGTATCCCATATTTCAGCCTTCAACGACCGCGATTGAAGCTGACCAATCAAGCCAGGCTAATCTAGCTGGCGCGCACCACGCAATTGCGCCCGCCTTCTTTGGCCAGATACATGGCGACGTCGGCTCGACTGATTATTTGATCCAGACTTTCATCGCCGCGCAGCGCGCTGACACCGAAGCTGGCCGTGATCGCAATTTGCGGCTTATCGTCGATGTCGAACTGGCGAGCACTCAGTTCCGTGCGCAGTTTTTCCGCCACCAGCATGCCCTGCTCCAGATCAGCCTCGGGCACAAGAATGATGAATTCTTCGCCGCCATAACGCGCCAGCACATCCATCTTGCGCAGTGACTGGCTGATCAATTGCACCGTATGACGCAAAATGGCATCGCCCACCAGATGCCCATGAACATCATTGATCCGCTTGAAATGGTCAATATCCAGCAGAATCAGCGCAAGATTACGCTGATAACGCTGAGCGATGGCCAACTGCTGCTCGCTATGCACGAAGAAAGCACGCCGGTTTAGCGTGCCGGTGAGGAAATCGGTATTCGAAGAAACCTGCAATTGCTCAATCAAGGTTTCGCGCTCGCTGGCCAGACTGATGCGCTCCAGGCTACGCGCCTTCAACACATGCAGAGCACGCAGCATATCGCCTACCTCATCACCATAACGCGCCAGCGGAATCGGCGTATCAAATCGCTCTTCGGCCAGGCCAACCACCAGGTCGGTCGCCCTGAGCACTGGCTGCAATACGCGCTGCCGTACCAGATACAAAAGGACGGAAAAGCACAAAAAGGCAAACAAGGCCATCACCAAAATACCAACCAAAAAATTGCGCGCCAAGCGGTTGCGCGCCTCAGCTTCGCGAATCAGATCGCCATAAATAACATCACGCAATTGCAGAATCGGCTGCATGGATGGCGCATAACGACGCGCCAATTCCGAAGTATCCAGCCCATACGCGCCAGACACCAGACCGACTTTCAGCAAGCCATCAATATAAGGAAAACCACGGCCAAAATACTCCCGATCGAGCACTGCCAGCGCTTCGCGATAGGCCAGGATATTGCGATAGGAACGCATCTCAACATCCAGCAGCGCGCGCAATTGCTCAATGCGCCCGTACAGTTTGCCGATTTCGATGACCTCGTGCTGCGCCAACGGCTGCTGCATGATGATCGGCGCCGTGAATTTGGAGCCGACTTGCCCAGCATACTCGCGCAAGCTGGCAGCAACCCGCATGCCGGTCAATCCATCCAATAGCTCGGGATCAGCCTCGACCGCCAGGCTCGACACATCAGAAATGACCGACACCAGTGTCGGCACCACGGCGACCATGCCCTGCACTGCCAGCGCTACGCCGTCCATAGCACGCTGCTCCTTGAGCAAGCCCGCTTGCTGATCGACCCGCTGCCGCGCCGATGCCAACGCCAGACGTACCTGCTCCAGTTTGCGCAAGGCGGAAACGTAGCGCGCATCGGTATTTTTGCGCAAAACCGTTTGCAGATCAGACAGTGCGGCGTCGCTGCGGCCACGCGCCGCTGCCAATTGCTGACGCAGCATCGGCACGACCGCTGGCGAACCTCCCATGACCGCATTGGATGGCCCGCGTTCCGTCGAGACTGTTTCCAATGCCCGCATCGCCAACTGCACCACCCTAACGGCCTCAACGCTGTTGGCCCCGCGCGCATAAGTGCCCCACTCGCGCACAACGACGCGCGCCGTCATTGCTGAAAACAGCAACATCAAAGCAAGGGAAATGAACCAGAACAGGCGATTGAGCGACATTTCAATATTTTTGAATGCCTACGCAAGCCCAGGCAAAGACTTATTAAAAATGCAATTTTGAAGTTCGCCATTATAATTCAGCCGAGTAGGATCGCCCAATTTCCAATCATAAAAAATCGGCCAGTGCAACAATTTTCCAAACGGAAATATTCAGCGCGTTTATGCCTTAATAGGTACTGCTTGCCGCTGTGCTTCAAGCGCGTATAGGAAACCAAAGCAAACTGGCCCCAAAGAGCAGGACTATCAATCCACTCTATAGGGCCATTTCCTGCGACCACGAGACTGCACATCCTCGCCGCCACGACTTGCTTTAGCGCAATACGCCTGCCATCAATATTTCCAGTTGATAGCCAAGCTGCCATTGATCGGCGCGGCGTAATACGCCGTTCCTTGCGACACACTGTTGAGATATTTCTTGTTGAACACATTGTTCAGGTTGAACGACACGCTCAGGTTCTTGTTAATGTCGTAGCTGGCCATCAGGTTGAGCAACGAATAGCCGCCCTGGTAAGCCGCATTGGTGGTGTCGTAGCTGGTCTTGCTCTGATAATTAAGGCTGGCACCGACCTTGAGTTGTTGCAACTGCGGCAGACGGTAGGTGGTCGACAGGCGCAACTGTTTGCGCGGAACATAGGTGCGCACCGAACTGCCATCATCACCGGTCATGCGCATCGTTATCAAGCTAACGCCGGCTTGCCAGTTCTTGACCAACTGGCCGCCAAAATTGAATTCAACACCTTCGGATTGCGCATTGATACCGTCATAGTAGTAATTACCAGCGGAATCCATGCCAGCGTAATTGGCCAGATTGTTTTGCTTGGCCCTGAACACTGACGCCGAGGCGTTCAAACGACGCTCGAAGAATTCCCCCTTCAAGCCCAGCTCATAGCTTTTCCCGGTCGCTGCCACCAACGTGGCATGGTTGACGTCCACCTGGTATTGCGGGTTAAAGATCTTGGTATAGCTGCCATAGGCCGAGATATTCTGGTTCAAATCAACCACCACACCAGTATAAGGCGACAGCGCGGACTGGTTCAGCACGTGGGCGCTGCTTTCCGCATAACCGGTCGATTCAGCCTGAGTATAGTTGGCCCCGACCAGCAATTTGACGCGATCAGCCAGATGCAGACGGGTGGCAGCATAGGCTGTTTTACGCGTATCGGTATAAGACTCCGTCGTCGAAATGCCATCGAAGACCGGCGTCGGAAACGCGCCGCCGAATGCCTGGGCCAGGGTAATGTCGTAATAATAGCCATCACCGCTGGGGGAGTTGGTATTTTGACTGAACTGCGTCTGCTTCGCGCGCGACCAACTCACGCCCACGCTCAGATCATGGGCGCGACCAAACAAGTTGAATTTTCCACTGACATTGCTATCCATGAAGATCTGTTTGTTGCTGCTGGTTGTCGCTGACGGAAAACCATACAAGCCGGTACCGGTCGAAGGGTCGTATGCCCCGCCGATATAAAACAAGACACTATTGCTATCGATCGTGTCGTAGTTCAACGAGTTCTTCCAGGTCCAGCCATCGCCGAGCTTTTGATTCAGTTCGGCAAACGCGCGCTGCTCGGTCGAATCGTAAAACGACCAGTCGGCTGCGCTATTGGTACCCACACCATACTGTGCCTGGCTGCCATCAGCGTAGGTCAGCGGCAGCGCGCCCCACATCGCGCCCTTGCCATGTACTTTCTGATAGCTGTAGCCCAACGTAGCGACGGTAGAACTGCTCAAGCTGGCTTCGACCACGCCATACACCAGATCCTTGCTTGGATGATAGCGATCAAGATAAGAGTCACCCTCCTGATGCACAGCAACCAGCCGTCCAGCGACGGTACCGGCTTCATTGAACGGCCCCGAGATGTCGACTTCGATACGTTTGGTATTCCACGAACTCAAGGTCACACCGGCGGCAGCCTGAAAGTCATAAGTCGGGCGCTTACGGATGAAGTTGACGGTCGCCGATGGATTGCCGGTCGACGCGCTCAAGCCATTAGCACCTTCCAGCACCTCAATACGATCAAACATGGCGGTATCAAGGTCACCTGACTGGGCGCCATAGGTCAGCGGCACGCCCACCCCGTCGAACATGAAGTTAGTAATATCAAAACCACGCGAGGTGTAGTAGGTGCGTTCAGTCTCCACTTTTTCGACGGTCACGCCAGCGGTATTGGCCAGCACATCATTGATGCTATTGAGCTTGAAGTCATCCATCTTGGCGCGCGTAGTCACCGTGATGGTTTGCGGCGTTTCCCGCGGCGACAACGCCATCTTGGCCGCTGAGCTGCTTTCCTGGATGGTGTAAGTATCGGACCCTTGCGTCGGTAACTGACGCGTACCGTCAGCCGAGACGGTCACTTCGGGCAAGGCCGCTTGCCCATCCTCCGCTTGATTTGCGCCAGACGAAGACACAGCCTGGGCCATGACCGGCATTGTGGAAAACACGGCACAAGCCGCCGCAACGGCCACAACCAGTGCACGGGGTTGCAATTTGGAACGCTGATTCATGCTGATTACTCCCTAACGAAAATTTGGATTTCTCAGTAGGGGGTAACGCGAGCGCGAAGAAAGTGATCATCTGACGGTGAAAATAATCATTTTTACCATTGATTACATCTTGATCAATTCCGGTCGATTGGCAATCATCCGTGGAATTGCCGGATACGCGCCCGTTGCATCAGGCTATCTTTTTTCGAACCCAAGCCAAGAATTCGTGTCGTACTAATTCGATGACTCATTAAAAAAGGACTTACATGATTAAATTGACAACGCAAGGAACGATCAAATTGGCCATCGTTGCCGCATTTGCGACAACACTGCTGAGCGGATGCATCGTGGCACCGCCAGCGCCACCCCATGATCGGGATCACGGCGGCGATTACCGTGACGATCATCGCGATCATGATGATCGTGGCCGTTGATACTAGAGCGCCTACCGCAATCTAGCGACGATAAACAAGCCTACAAGTGCTAATGCCGTTCAATTAAGGTCATTTTTAAGCTTGCGAACGGCATAGCGAACAGGTAAGGCTTTGACGGCCCGGTCGAATTTTCGACCGGGCCGTTCTTCATTGAGCAGCGAAACCAATCGCCGACATGCCTGAGCTACAGCGCTCTTGCTCACAAACGGCACCTGCGCATCTGGCAGCCCAGGTCAAGCTCGTCGACCACTTCGCTGATGGATTGATGGCGGTAAAGCGCCAACGCGTGTTGCATGCTCATCCAGTGCCAGCGGCCTGGCCTGGCAGGCAGCACGACTCCGCTGCTTAATGTTTCAGCGGTTCGGCCGGAAAGCCGTGTTCGCCGAGAAATTGCGCCACCAACGGTGCCCAGATTTCCATGCCATTGGCAAACAAGGTATGACCATTTTTTGCGAACGGTGGCAGCAAATGGTACTCAGCATTGCCGCCAGCCTTGACGAAGGCGTCATGCCAAGCCTTGCTATAACGCGGCCCAAAGAATTTGTCGTTCTCGGTATATATCCATAACATCGGCGCTTTGGTGGCGGCACCAAATCGTGCGTATAGGTCTTCCAACTGACCCGGATTACCAGGTATGCCGGGATGGAGAACAGGATTGCCGCCCGCTCCGCCCGCGAAATTGATGGCGACAATCAGACCGGCCGGGTTCTTGGCGGCAGTGGCAGTCGTGGTGAAACCACCAACAGACTGTCCCAGCAAGACCACCCGTTGTGGATCGACATAGGGCTGTTGTTTGGCATAATCCAGCGCCGCCAGGATTTCGGTGCTGGCGGCTACGGCTACCGGCGCATACGAGGGATTACTACCGCCGTTGTTCTCGGGGTCGAAACTGGTGCCTGCTGCACCATAGCCGATACGGGTCGGTACAAAGACCGCAAAACCGCGGTCAGTGAAGAAACGTACCTGACTGACATAGCGGAAACGCGACGGATCAACGCGGTTGTCTGCGCGGCCATGATTCAAGACCAAAATCGGAAAAGGGCCGTCGCCGTCGGGCTTGAATTGAGTGATGACGACCTTGCCGGTCTCCTCTCTACCGTAGAGATCCTTCACTTTGACATTGATAGTGGCGACCGATTCATGCAGATCTGTTTCCAGTTCGTCGGCCTGGGCATGGAGCGAAAGCAAGGCAAGACACAGCAGTAAGAATTTGCGCATTTTTCGTGTGTTGTTGGTTGAAGTAAAAAAATCCAGATCAGGCAGGCGACATTGCTTACAGAAAAACCGGCGTGTAGACATGCTGCCACCAGACCACTGCCAAGCCTTTTGAAATTTTTACATGTAGATCTGACAAATACCTGAGGAATGCGAAGACTGATGGCCAAAACATTCTCCACATAGACGTAAAAACCCCGCACATGGCGGGATTCTAAGCGGAAGAAAATCTCATCGACCATCTACCTGATGGCGTCGTCCGTCAGCGACGAGTGTTACCGTCCACTTCACGCCTTAATTACGGCACAACAAACTCCACCTTACGACTGGTAAGAATCCGGTGTGCAGCATCCGCCAATTCGAGCGTGATCTGGTGCCGTCCGCTGGATAGGCCTTGTAAAACGACTGGCCCGTCATCGGAATGTACCCAATGCCAGAAAGCGCCATCCAACGTGACATGCAAATGTCCCAAGCGCGGGACAACTTGTGCGGCCGCCTCGCCATAGAGGGGCACGATTTTGACATCGTCCGACTTGAAGGGAATCACCACTACGCCCTTGGCCAGCAATGCCGCAATCGGAGCACTCACAGACA
>Ga0066798_10000876_pt1 | contig 13807 bp, 17 predicted proteins | sample PersoiDNA2013203_FD_70961 | JGI IMG/M metagenome (GOLD analysis project Ga0066798, IMG submission 70961) | Permafrost soil microbial communities from the Arctic, to analyse light accelerated degradation of dissolved organic matter (DOM) -... | ecosystem: Environmental > Terrestrial > Soil >...
AATTGCGCTCATGGAAATCACCCGCAAGGGCATGGCCATGACTGCCGTGGTGGACGAGGCCAACCATCCTATCGGCGTATTCACCGATGGTGACTTGCGCCGTCTGCTCGAGCGCGGTGAAGACTTCACCAAATCATCGATTGCTGACGTCATGCACCGTAATCCGCGCACCATCCATCCCGATCAGTTGGCCGTCGATGCGGTGCAATTGATGGAAGAATTCCGCATCAACCAGGTACTAGTGGCAGATGCCGAGGGCAAACTGGTCGGCGCCCTGCACATCCACGATCTGACCCGCGCCAAGGTGATCTGATGACTGCCCGGTTCAGTGCGGCCAGCGCCGCCGTCCTTGCCAAAGCCAGCCAGGTACGGCTGATGATTTTTGACGTCGATGGCGTACTCACCGACGGTGGTCTGTATTACGGTGCCGATGGCGAACCGATCAAGCGTTTCAATGCGCTCGACGGCCATGGCATCAAGCTGTTGCAGCAATACGGCGTGGCCACCGCCATCATCACCGCACGGCAATCACCGATTGTGCTGCGGCGCGCCCAAGACCTCGGCATCGCGCACGTGTTCCAGGGCGTGCATGACAAGCGCGTGGCGTTTGCCCAATTACTCGAACAAACCAACATCAGCACCAATGCCAGCGGTTACATCGGTGACGATGTCATCGATTTGCCGATCCTGTCGCGCGCCGGCTTCACCGCCAGCGTCGCTAACGGCCATGATGCTGTCAAAAGCCGCGTCGATTACGTCACCACCGCCACCGGTGGCAATGGTGCGGCACGCGAAGTCTGCGACCTGATCCTGCATGCGCAGGGTCATTACGACACGGCAGTGGCCGCCTATCTGGCATGAGCAATCAAGGCGGCGAACGCGCAGCGCAGCGCATCCGGTTCACCATCATCGTCGTGGTACTGACGGCCTTGGCGCTGGGCAGCTTCTGGATCCTGCAAACCGTCATGCGCAGCGGCGACGATACCGTCGCTGCACGCCCGAGCACAAAACCTGATTACTATGTCGAAAAATTCAGTTATGTGAAGATGGCAGAAACCGGTTTGCCGCGTTATGACATCACCGGCGACCGCATGGTGCACTTCCCGACGGATGACTCGTTTGAGGTGACCATGCCGGTAGTGACCAGCCTGGACAAGGCGAAACCACCGATGACGCTACGCTCCAAGCGGGCCCGGATTGAAGACAACAACAGCAAGATCCACATGTATGACGATGTGCATGCCGACCGTGCGGCGCTTGGTGCCAGCCAGGACATGCACCTGACCACTAATTATCTGCTGATGCTGCCCGATGACGACATCGCCCGGACCGACAAGCCAGTCGTCATCACGATGGGTGAATCGATCATGACCGGTACCGGCATGATCATGAACAATGCCACTCAAGAATTTCAGTTATTGAACAACGTACGCGGGACTTACCAACCTCGTCCAAAATAGTTTTAATTGTGCCGGCGACAACCGGCGCGCTATTCAGATACTTGCGCAGGATTATATGAAACCAACTTTCTCTACTCTGTCGTTGCCGCTGTTGACCGTATTGCTGATGAGCTTGAGCGGACTAGCCCATGCCGAAAAGGCCGACACCGAAAAGCCGACGCGCATCGAAGCCGAGCAAATGGTGTACGACGATGTGCACCAGATGAAAACCTTCACCGGCAATGTCGTGCTCACGCGCGGCACGCTATTGATCAAGGCCGGCAAGGTGGTACTGACCACCGATCCATCTGGTTATGAACTGGCGATTCTGTATGCAGCACCGGGGCAATTGGCCAGCTTCCGCCAGAAGCGCGATGGCGGCCCGGATCTATGGATTGAAGGTCGGGCCGAACGGATTGAGTACAGCGAAAAGACTGAAATTTCGAAATTGTTTACGCGCGCCCACATGCAACGCATGGATGGCACCAAAGTGACCGACGAAGTCAACGGCGAATTCATCTCTTATGACAGTCGCGCCGAATTCTACTCAGTCAACAACAGCAACACTGGCGAAAGCAAACCCGGTGGCGGCCGCATCACAGCCATCATCCAGCCGCGCGTGGACAGCCCAGCACCGACACCTGCGGCGAGCACTCCGGCCAAGGGTAAATAAGATGGCGACAAGCTCCCTGGTCGTACGCGGCCTGAAGAAAAGCTATGGCGCCCGTCTGGTGGTGCGCGACGTTTCGCTCGAAGTAGCCAGCGGTGAAGTGGTCGGTCTGCTCGGTCCCAACGGCGCCGGCAAGACCACCTCGTTCTACATGACCGTGGGGCTGGTGCCAGCCGACGGCGGACAGATCGATCTGGACGGCATCGACATCTCGCGCCTGCCGATTCACGAGCGTGCTGCCATGGGCCTGTCCTATCTGCCGCAGGAAGCCTCGGTATTTCGCAAGCTCAGCGTGGAAGACAACATCCGCGCCGTGCTGGAATTGCGCAAGGAAAACGGCAAGCCCTTGAGTCGCGATGAAATCGAAGGCCGCCTCAATAATCTGCTGCACGAACTGCAAATCGAAAAGCTGCGTCAGAGCGCCGCATTGTCGCTGTCCGGCGGCGAACGCCGACGTGTGGAAATCGCCCGCGCCTTGGCCACCGATCCACGCTTCGTTTTGCTCGATGAGCCGTTTGCAGGTATTGACCCGATCGCCGTGATTGAAATTCAACGGATTGTGCGCTTCCTCAAGGAACGCGGCATTGGCGTGCTGATCACCGACCACAATGTCCGCGAGACGCTCGGTATCTGTGACCGCGCCTACATCATCAATCAAGGTACCGTGCTGGCCAGCGGCAGCCCGGACGAAATCATTGCCAATGAATCCGTACGCCGGGTGTATCTCGGCGAACATTTCCGCATGTAGGGTCACCAAAGAACTTGATGAAACAATCGCTTCAGTTACGCACCTCCCAGCATCTGGCGCTGACGCCACAGCTGCAACAGTCGATCCGACTGCTGCAGCTGTCGACGCTGGAACTGCATCAGGAACTGGAGCAGATCCTATCCGACAATCCCTTGCTAGAGCGGCTCGACGACGCGCTCGACAATTCAGTGCGACTGTTGGCCGACGGCGCCATCAGCAGCCCGCCATCGGCGCAGGCAGAAGCGTCTGACACTGTCGTTGCCAACAACACCCCAGCCAGCGAAGGCGGCGAGGCGGGTGAGCAGACGGGCGGTGACGATCCTGTCAGCGGCGATAGCGATTGGAGTTTCGACGATGTCGCGCGCACCGGCAAGACGCCCGACGACGAAGACTCACGGCCGCAGCTCGAAGCACATGACGTCACGCTGCGCGAGCATTTGCAGGAACAAGCGCGCTTGACCGTGCGCACGCTGCGCGATCGCGCCCTGGTCGAACTGCTGGTCGACGCACTTGATGAACATGGCTATCTGGAAGAATCTCTTGAAGAAATCCATGCGCGCCTGCCTGAAGAACTGGAAATCGAGCTGGATGAATTGTCGATTGCCTTAAAGCTATTGCAAAGTTTCGATCCGGCCGGCATCGGTGCACGCAGCGCCTCCGAATGCCTGGCGTTGCAGATCAAACGCTTGCCGAAAATTGCCTTCGTCACACGCCGCCTGGCACTGACGATCGTCGAAGATTATCTATCGCTGTTCGCCCAGCGTGATTTCAACAAGATCAAGAAAGCGCTTGGTTGCGACGACGAAGATCTGCGCGAAGCGCAAGTCGTGATTCGCTTGTGCCACCCCCATCCGGGCGGCGCTTTTGCGACGGAAACATCGGATTACGTAGTGCCCGACGTAATTGTCAAAGCGACCAAGGACGGCTGGCAAGTGTTGCTCAATCACGACGTGATGCCGCGCCTGCGCGTCAATGCCATGTACGCCAATGCACTCAAGCAAACCAAGGGCGACGGATCACTCGGTTCGCAGTTGCAAGAAGCCAAATGGCTGATCAAAAACATGCGCCAGCGCTTCGATACCATCTTGCGTGTTGCACAAGCAATTGTCGAACGACAACGTAATTTTTTCTCGCACGGTGCTGTTGCAATGCGCCCCCTTGTGTTGCGTGAAATAGCTGATACACTGGGTCTACACGAGAGCACTATTTCTCGTGTAACGACTCAGAAATACATGCTGACTCCGCATGGAATGTATGAGTTGAAGTACTTCTTCGGTAGCCACGTCGCGACGGAAGCAGGAGGTGAAGCATCTTCCACCGCAATACGGGCTCTCATCAAACAACTGATAGGAGCAGAAGACCCTAAGAACCCACTCTCTGATAGCAAGATTGCAGATATGTTGGCAGAACAGGGCATGGTGGTAGCACGTCGTACCGTCGCAAAATATCGCGAAGTGCTCAAGATTCCACCTGTCAATCTGCGCAAGTCTCTGTAAGTTCCTCTGTCTCACATTCTGTAGCAAATGCACCTGTTGCTGTGTTCTGGCGTCATGCTCCACAACCAACTGGACGTCGCGTTAGAACCTCCAGTGATCTCACGATAGGAGTGCTCTATGAATCTGACCATTAGTGGCCATCACCTCGATTTGACCCCTGCCATCCGCGAATACGTGCAAAGCAAACTGTCGCGCATCAAGCGCCATTTTGACCACGTCATCGACATCAGCGTGATCCTCAGCGTCGATAAGCTGACGGAAAAGGAGAAGCGCCAGAAGGCAGAAATTAACGTCCACATCAAGGGTAAGGACTTGCATGCCGAGAGCATTGCGCATGACCTGTACGCCGCTATTGACATGCTGATCGACAAACTGGATCGCCAGGTCATCAAGCATAAGGACCGCGTACAAAATCATCACTCGATGGCAAAACGTCTGCCGGAAGAAACCGCAGCGGCCACGTGATCTCCCCCAGCCGGTGGCCTGCTGCATAAGTAGGCTGCCATAGAAAAAAGGGCGCATCTGGCGCCCTTTATATTTTTGCAACTAGCTGCTTGGCTAGGCCGATGTCTTCACAAACCGCCCATCATGAAAGACCAGTCCGGCCTGCGGCGTGACTTCGCAATGTTCGACTTCGCCGACGAAGATCACATGGTCGCCTTCTGGATAGCGGCTGCGGTTATGGCATTCGAACCAGGCAGAAACGCCTTTCAGGACCGGCTGGCCGGTACGCGACAAACTATATTCGACACCGGCAAAACGATCTGCAGACTTGCGTGCGAATTGTTCAGCCAGCGGGGCTTGGTCAGCGCCCAGGATATTGATCACATAATGTGAATTGCCGGAAAACACCGGCATGCTGCTGGCCTGTTCGGCCAGGCTCCACAACACCAGCGGTGGCGACATCGAGACCGAATTGAATGAACTGGCGGTCAATCCGAGTAGGGTACCGTCGGCCAGACGCGTGGTGATGACGGTCACGCCGGTGGCAAATTGCGACAGTGCCTTGCGGAAGTGGGTGGCATCGAAAGCACGTGTGGTGGCGCGCGGAGAACGTGAATGCATCGGAAACCTGTGAAATCGCTACGAACAAAAAAGATATTATGCCCAAAAAACCGGGCGATGTAATGAAGCTACTGACCCGGTCTCGATTTCACGGCACGCGATACCAACGGACTTGCCAAAAAACATCAGGTGTTAGGTGTTGATTTGACAGCAATGGTATAACTATGACTGCGGCAACTGGAGACGAAAGCAGACAGTTGCGGCACTCAACTGGACCAAAACGTAGGAGCGCATCGTGAATACTTCAGCAAATTTGGCAACATCGGCAACGGAAACGGCGATCATTGGCGGTGGCTGCTTCTGGTGCCTGGAAGCAGTTTACCAGCAACTCAAAGGTGTGCAGCAGGTGGAATCCGGCTATACCGGAGGCCAGGTCAAGAATCCAACCTATGAACAGGTCTGCAATGGTGATACTGGGCATGCCGAGGTGGTCAAGCTGACCTTTGATCCGCAAGCGATCAGTTACCGTGAAATCCTGGAAGTGTTCTTCACGATGCATGATCCGACCACGCTCAATCGTCAGGGCAACGATGTCGGTACGCAATATCGCTCGGTGATTTATTATGCGAACCCGCAACAGCAGGATACGGCCAAACATATCATCGCTGAAATGGCGCTGGTGTGGGATGCGCCGGTGGTGACAGAACTCAGCCCGGTAGAGACTTACTACAAGGCTGAGGACTATCATCAGAACTATTTTCAACAGCACCCATTCCAGGGTTATTGCGCGTTTGTGGTGGCGCCCAAGCTGGCCAAGTTCCGCGAAGTGTTTGCGGAAAAAAGCAAAGACGATTGAGTCTGCGCTTTACACTTTTGCGTCGTAGATATAACGGCGCGATTGCGGCAATGCATCGGCGGGACGGTTGGATTTTCCGCAGACCACCTGATACAGGGAAATCCAGTCCTGATTAAACCCATGCGCGCTGCCAGCCAGGTAGACGCGCCAAATACGGAAACGCTTTTCATCGATGATCTTCTTTATCTCATCGGCTTTGGCTTCAAAATTGTCGGCCCAGATGGCACAGGTCTTGGCATAGTGACGGCGCAGATTTTCGATGTCAAACGCTTCCAGGCCGCCTTGTTGCATCGCTTTCAAGACCACACTGATATGTGGCAGTTCGCCAGCAGGGAACACGTACTTGTCAATAAATTCACCGCCGCCATAAGGCGACTCGCCATTCTCGATATCTGAGGTGGTGATGCCGTGGTTCATTGCCAGGCCACCATCAGCCAGCAGCGTATTGATGCGGGCGAAATACATCGGCAGGTTCTTGAGGCCAACGTGTTCAAACATACCGACGCTGGTGATACGGTCAAACGTGCCAGTGATATCGCGGTAATCCTGCAGGCGGATTTCGATACGGTCACTCAGGCCGGCTTGTTCTACCCGTTCCTTGGCCAGTGCATATTGATTTTCCGACAAGGTGATGCCGACGCATTTGGCACCGAATTTCTGCGCTGCACGCAGCACCAAGGCGCCCCAGCCGCAGCCAATATCGAGCAGCGTATCGCCGGGCCGGACCTGAATCTTGGTCAAGATGTGATCGATCTTCTTGAGTTGTGCACTTGCCAGGTCTTCATCGCCGTTTTCGAAGTAGGCGCAGGAATAGACCATATTCTCGTCGAGGAACAGCTGGTAGAAGGCATTTGAGACATCGTAGTGATAGCGGATGGCCTCGGCATCTTTTTCCTTGCTATGGCGAATCGAGCGGGCGATGCGCGCCAGCTTGCCATCGGCTTTCAAGGTCTTGGCAGCGAGACTGTTGGCAACGCTGATGATACTGCTGACCGGTCCCTCGACATCAATCTTGCCTTCCACATAAGCTTCGCCCAGATTGGCCAGCGACGGTCGAAACAGATAGGCCAGCGCCGACACATGGGGCACCCGCAAGGTGACTTGCGGCGTGCCATCACTGAAATCGAACCGACTGCCATTCCATAATTCGAGTCGCAGTGGTATCGATGATGCGCGACGGATTTCCTCTACCCAGTTGGTGAGCTTCTTTTCCCAAAACACGATCTGTCCTCCGTGTGAGTGATGTGATGCTGTACCAGCCGCTATCGTAGTGTTGCTGCGATCAGGGCTGCAGGCGCTGCCGCTGCCAGCTAGCGTCAGCGGTGCGGGTATAGACCACGCGATCGTGCAGACGGGAGGGACGGCCTTGCCAAAATTCTATTTGTTCTGGAACGACGCGATAACCGCCCCAATGTTCGGGGCGCAATGGCTGCGATCCATATTGCTGTTCGGTGGCGGTGAACTGTTGTTCCAAGGTTTCGCGGCGATCAACGATCTGACTCTGCTGTGATGCAATTGCGCCCCACTGGCTTTTGAGTGGTCGGCTGGCAAAATAGGCATCGCTTTCGGCAGCGGTAACACGTTCAATCTTTCCTTCGACACGCACTTGCCGTTCAAGTTCGACCCAGTGAAACAGCAAAGCGACATAGGGATATTGCGCAATATCCTGTCCTTTGCGACTGTGATAATTGGTGAACCAGGTAAAGCCACTCGCATCGACTTGTTTGAGCAACACAATGCGCGAGGAAGGCTTGCCATCGATACCGACGGTGGCCACACTCATGGCAGTTGGTTCAGGAATTTCCGCACGGATCGCTTCATCGAGCCATGTTGAAAATTGCACAACAGGGTCGGCGGCGACATCCAATTCCGACAAACTGGCGCGACTATAATCCTTACGAAGATCAGCTATCGACATAGTGCATTTATCCTTGATTCGGGATGCGCTTAGATTAGCGCGTTTTTGAAAAGCTTGCTGAGCACACCTGAAAAATCCGCGGCAAAGTCAGGCTGGATGCGGGTATTGAACGCGAGCAATTATGCGTCACTATGCTGCGCAAGCAAATGATATGGAACAAGAAAAACCAAAAGCGCAGTTACTGCGCACGTCGCTGTGTTACTTTTTTGCGTCAGTTCTTGATTGCTTCAACCTGTATTGCCAGCTTCACTTGCGGCGCATAGCGCGGCACGCCGAAGCCGATACCGAAATCGGCACGGTTGAATGTGGCGGAAGCATCGGCGCCGCAGACTTCACGTCGCAGTACCGGATGTTGAATGCAAGTAAATTTGTTGATGACCAGGGTAACTGGATGGCTGATGCCGTGCAGATTCAACTGGCCATCGACGGCGATCGGTTTATCACCATCAAATTTAATGACAGTTCCTTGATAACGAGCAGTCGGAAATTGGTCTACATCGAATATTTCTGCTGACTTGACCTGTTCGTTGAGTTGCTCATGGCCAAAATCTACTGACGACAGATCGATGATGATATCAACTGTACCGGTTTTGGCACGTCGGTCGAGCGTGATCGTGCCGCTACTCTTGTTGAATTTGCCACGCCAGAACGATAGCCCCATGTGGTCGACTTCGAAGCTGGGGTAGGTATGGTTGGGATCGATGGTATAGCTATCAGCAGCTTGTGCAGCACTGCTGACAGTGCCGGCCAGCAAAGAGGTCAGGGCAAATTTCCATATCATGCGTCAACCTTTGCTGTAAGCCGCAGCGCTGAGATGGTGCGCGGCAGCCGCCACCATCCCGGCGTGAGGGAAGTAGAAATTATGATGGCGTAGTGACGACGTGGACCTTGATCACGACTTCATCGGCGACCATGCCAGTGTCTTTCCATTCGCCTTCACCAACGTTGAAGGCCAGACGCTTGATCGGCACTACACCATCGAACACTTGTGCATTGCCTTCTTTCTTGACGCTCAGCGGGAAGTGGACATCGACGCTCTTGCCCTTGATGGTCAATTTTCCGGTCACATCATACTTGCTGCCAGCTGGTGCGCCTGGGCTTGCCTTGATTGTGCTGGAGACAAAACTGGCTTTAGGGAATTGGGCCGCATTGAACCAATCCTTCTTTTGTACTTCGGCGTTATATTCGGCTTCGCCCAGATCAAAGCTGGCGATATCGATATCGATGCTGGCCTTGGCGCTATCAGGTTTGGCACTGTCGAAATCGATCTGCGCAGTGAATTTCTTGAATTTGGCCTCGACCGGCACGTTGAGTTGCTTGAACACGGCATTGACCGTGCTTTTGGCTGGATCGACCTTGAGCGGTGCAGCGACCGCATCTGTGGCCATGCTGATGGCAGCAACGCTGCTCAGTACTGCAGCGGCCAGTTTGAAACGTGAAATCATAAAATTTCCTTGAAGGAGTGGATCAGGGCAGCATACGTTTGAAAATACCATCGCGGTCGATGAAATGGTGCTTCAACGCCGCCAGGACGTGCAAGCAGACCAGCGCCAGCAGAGTCATGTTCAGCCAGTAATGGGCAAATTTTAACAAGGGTTTGAGTTCCGGGTTGGGCGCCATGAAAACTGGCAACGGGAACAAGCCCAGATACACCACCGGGACGCCCGCCGACAGGCTGTACAGATAGCCGGAAACCGGAATTGCAAACATCAGCACGTACAACAAGCCATGCAAGCCGTGCGCAGCCTTTTGCTGCCAGACCGGCATGCGCAGCGGATAAGCTGGCGCGGCATGGGTCAGGCGCCATAGCAGACGCACACAGGCTACGGCAAGCACGGTGACGCCCAGCCATTTATGCCAGGAGAAGTATTTCAACTTGGTCGGCGTCAAGCCAGGGATGTTGACCATGGTGAGGCCAAGGGTGAAGGCGGCGATGATCAGGACGGCGATCAGCCAGTGCAGCAAGACGGCAGGTTTTGTGTAGCGTTCCATGGCTTTAGGCTATTTATTGTTGGGCTTTAGAGTGGATTAGGTGGCGTAGGTTTCCACCTAATCCGTTGCACTATTAAATATTTTTTGCGAGCGAGATCGCTTCGCCGATGTAGTTGGCCGGTGTCATGGCCAGCAAGTGATCCTTGGCCTCTTGCGGAATTGCGAGGCCATTGATGAAATCGCGCAGCGCATCCTTGGAAATGCCCTTGCCGCGTGTCAGCTCCTTCAATTGCTCGTAAGGATTTTCAATGCCGTAGCGACGCATCACGGTTTGTACCGGCTCTGCCAGCACTTCCCAGGTCGCATCGAGATCGGCGGCCAGTCGTTGTGGATTGATTTCCAGCTTGTTCAGTCCGCGCAAGCAACTGTCGTAGGAAAGAATGGTGTAACCGAACGCCACGCCGATGTTGCGCAGTACAGTGGAGTCAGTCAGGTCGCGCTGCCAGCGCGAGACTGGCAATTTCTCTGCGAGGTGCTTGAGTACGGCATTGGCCATGCCGAGGTTGCCTTCGGAATTCTCGAAGTCGATCGGGTTGACCTTGTGTGGCATGGTCGAGGAACCGATTTCGCCGGCCTTGGTGCGTTGTTTGAAGTAACCCAACGAAATATAGCCCCAGACGTCGCGGTTCAAATCGAGCAGGATGGTATTGGCGCGCGCGAAGGCGTCAAACAGTTCGGCCATGTAGTCGTGCGGTTCGATCTGGATGGTGTAGGGATTGAACACCAGACCCAGCCGTTGTTCGATCACATTCTTGGAAAATGCTGCCCAGTCGGTGTCGGGATAGGCAGACAGGTGGGCATTGTAGTTGCCGACCGCGCCATTCATCTTGCCCAGAATCTGGACCGCAGCGATGCGCTCGACTGCACGTTGCAGGCGCGCGACGACGTTGGCGATTTCCTTGCCCAGTGTGGTCGGGCTGGCCGGCTGACCATGCGTGCGCGACATCATCGGCACAGCGGCGTGTTCATGCGCCAGTTCGGTCAATTTACTGATCAAGCCTTGCAATGCCGGCAACATGACGGTGTCACGTGCGGCCTTGAGCATCATGCCGTGTGAGGTGTTGTTGATGTCTTCCGAGGTGCAGGCGAAGTGAATGAATTCAGATGCAGCAACCAGCTCGGGGACGTCTTTGACCTTTTCCTTAAGCCAATATTCGACTGCCTTGACATCGTGGTTGGTGACCGCTTCGATTTCCTTGATGCGTGCCGCATCGGCTTCAGTGAAGTCAGTTGCCAGCTTGTCCAGCAACGCGGTCGCGTTGGCCGTGAAGGGTTTGATTTCAGCAAAACCAGCCGCTGACAATGCTTGCAGCCAGGCAATTTCCACCTTCACGCGGTGATGCATGAAGCCGGCTTCAGACAACAATGGGCGCAGTTTGTCGGTTTTGGCGGCGTAACGGCCGTCAAGCGGCGAGAGGGCGGAAAGTGCGGACAGGGACATGATGAACAGGTGTGAGTGGCGTTAACAATAAAATGCGGGAAATGCGAATGAAATACGAGTCATTCTGTTGTCGGAAAATCTAGGAAGCAACGACATTGGCGACTTAAGCTGCGATTTTACCATTCTGGGTGGCGGGTATCGGGATCGTTGCTGCATGTCGTCGCAACGGCGGGTTCGAGCGTTAATGCGAAATCCCGGATGCTATAATCGCCACAGATTAAACCTAGAAATACTATGAAACTGATTGCCTCACTTGCAAGTCCCTTTGTTCGCAAAGTCCGTATCGTCATGGCGGAGAAAAAGATCGATTGCGAGTTGGTACTGGAAGATGTGTGGTCCGCGACCACTACGGTCCAGCAATTCAATCCTTTAGGCAAGGTTCCTTGCCTCATGATGGACGATGGCGGGGCGATGTTTGATTCGCGCGTGATCGCAGAATATCTCGACGTACTTACCCCGGTGGGCAAACTGATGCCCACCGGCGGTCGCGAACGTGCCGAAGTCAAATGCTGGGAAGCGTTGGCCGATGGCATGCTCGACGCGGCAGTCCTGGTGCGCCTGGAAAAACAGCGACCTACACGGCAGCAAAATCCAGAGTGGATCAAGCGTCAATGGAGCAAGGTAGAAGCCGCGCTTAAGGCGATGGCGGCGGGACTGGGCGAGAAGCCGTATTGCGTCGGCAACCATTACTCGCTGGCCGATGTGGCGGTGGGTTGTGCGCTGGGATGGCTGGACTTCCGTTTTCCCGATACTCCTTGGAAAGAAAACTATCCAGAGTTACTGCGCTTGTACGATAAGTTGTCCGAGCGACAATCATTCAAAGATACCTTCCCGCAGTAAATCATGTACGTCAATTTGCCGAACGAACTGAAGGGCGCATCTGGCGCCCTTTCTTGTTTTTTCGGCACCATTTGGCTGCAGGGCCAGAATCTGCAAACAATTTAGCAATTTCACAGTCCCTGCCGGGAAAGCGTTGTCTTTACGGCATCATTTCAAAAAAAAGAAACATTCCGGCGATTTCTTGGTACGCAATCTGCATGCATCCAACGCGCCGGCTCGCTTTTTCATATAATGGCGGCATTGAGAACTTTTTGAAGGTGTAGTCATGAGCGAAGTGCAATCCTGGATCAAAGAAACCGTATCCCAAAACGTAGTCGTGTTGTTCATGAAGGGCACGGCGCAATTTCCGCAATGCGGCTTCTCGGGCAAAGCAATCCAATTGCTCAAGGCCAGCGGTGCCGAAAATATCGTCACTGTCAACGTGCTGGAAAGCCCCGATGTGCGTCAGGGCATAAAGGAATATTCGAACTGGCCAACCATTCCGCAACTGTATGTCAACGGTGAATTCGTCGGCGGCTCCGACATCATGAACGAAATGTACGAATCGGGCGAACTGCAAACCCTGTTCAAGGCTTGATGCACCCTGCGCCACAACGCCTGATCGTCGCCATCACTGGCGCCACCGGCGTAGCCTATGGCGTGCGACTGCTGCAAGTGTTGCGTACCGCTGGGGTGGAAACCCATTTGCTGGTATCGGAAGCCGGAGTGCTCAATTTGCACCAGGAACTCGACATGAGCCGCAAGCATGTCGAGGCCCTGGCCGATGTTGTGCATCCGGTGCGCGATGTCGGCGCCTCGATTGCCAGTGGCTCCTACAACTCGGACGGCATGATCGTCGCGCCGTGCTCGATGCGCACGTTAGCGGCAATCGCCCATGGTTTGTCCGACAATCTGATCACGCGCGCTGCCGATGTGGTCTTGAAGGAGCGTCGCCGGCTGGTATTAATGGTGCGCGAAACGCCATTCAATCTGGCACATCTGCGCAATATGACCGCTGTCACAGAAATGGGCGGCATCATCTTCCCCCCCTTGCCCGGTTTCTATCACCGGCCGCAATCGATCGAGCAAATGATCGACCACACGCTTGGACGCGTGCTTGACCTGTTTGCCATCGAGCACAACCTGACGCCGCGCTGGAATGGCCTCAAGTCACCAGCCAGCTGAAACCTATCATTAACCGCGCCCGATATAGGGCATCTTGGTTGCCATCACCGTCATGAATTGCACGTTGGCATCGAGCGGCAAACTATCCATATACAAAATCGCCTTGGCTACATGGCTGGCATCCATGGTCGGCTCGACCTGAGTCGAGCCATCGGCTTGCAAGGTGCCTTTTTGCATGCGCACAGTCATATCGGTGGCGGCATTGCCGATATCGATCTGACCGCAGGCAATATCGTAG
>Ga0066798_10000877_pt1 | contig 13801 bp, 10 predicted proteins | sample PersoiDNA2013203_FD_70961 | JGI IMG/M metagenome (GOLD analysis project Ga0066798, IMG submission 70961) | Permafrost soil microbial communities from the Arctic, to analyse light accelerated degradation of dissolved organic matter (DOM) -... | ecosystem: Environmental > Terrestrial > Soil >...
GGATTTTTCTGAGGAAAAACTCGAGCACAGTGTCGTCGCCACAGAAACAGTGGACTACATCAAAGTCGCCAATGGCATTTCCGCCAGCATCGGCGGCGGCGGCACGCTGACCTATGAAAAAGCAACCGAAGACTTCACACTGGGCGGTAGCGGTGGGAGCAATACCCAGTTATCGATGGCCGGGTTGGCATCCTTCGCGTTTGACAATGCCGGGCAATCATTCATCGTCAGCGGGCAAGGTACAACGTCAGGTGCAGACTCAGGAACGTTGATACTGGCTGCTGACAACCTCATCACCACCTCCCATTTCGGCGTTGGAAATGTCGGGCGCGGAGACAGCAGCGGCAATCCTACTAATAAAGGCAGCGTCAAACTGGGACAAAACAATAGCATCAATGCCGACACGATCACCATCGGTGCGCGCAATGCCAGCGGCGAACTGTCTTTCCAGGATGACATCAGTGACGGTCACTTACTGTTGCGAGGCACCAGCGGCGGCGATAGTCGCGTACACGAGTGGCGCATTGGTACATCCGACGCCGACGCCACCATCAGCACATCCAGCAATGTTGATCTCACCGGTGGCACAGTAGATGCACGGGTTGAAACTTTAGTCATCGGCGCCGGGATCAGCACCAGAACCACCGGCCTTCTGACCATGGCAGAAGGCACGCTGGACGCCAACACCATCATCATCGGTCAACATTCGGGTATCCGAGGCTCCGAGGGCATCCTGACGGTCAATGGTGGCACTGTATTGACCCGCACAATGCTCATCGGCGACCACGATGGCGGTACCGGCATCGTGTCGGGCATCGTCAACCTGCGAGATGGAGCAACGCTGCGCGCCCAATCAATTGCTGCCGGTGAGGGTACGGCAACGCGTACCATTAACTGGTCTTCCGGCATGATCGGCAACTATGCCGAAGACGAAGATCTGACCATCATCGGGGTCAACATCAAATTAAGCGACGACGGCCTTCACGAGTTCCGCATCGATGGCGAGAATGCGCGCGCTACCGTCAACGCGGTTCTGTCTGATGCAGATTCCGTCGGTGGAACGCTGCTCAAGACAGGTACTGGCATGCTGATTCTGGGAGGCATCAATACCCATAGCGGCACCACCACCGTCCGTGATGGCACGCTGGTGATCAACGGCGCGCTCAGCAATTCCGACACCATCGTCGATGGTGGCATCCTGGCTGGCAGCGGCAGCGTGAATAATGTCAACGTCAGGGAGGGTGGCGCCATCAGTAATGCCATGGGCACACTGACGGTCAACGGCAATCTGACCTTCGATGCCAACAGCACTTACCAGTTTCATGCCGATGAAACATTGGGCGACTATTACATCAATGTCACCGGTAACACTGAACTTGACGGCAAACTGGATATCCGCGCAGGCGATGGTCATTTCGAGACAGATCGACATTTCACGATCCTCACCACAGCGGGAGAGCAAAGCGGTAAATTTGCAGAAGTGACCACTAATCTGGCGTTCCTGACAGCTGAAGTCAGCTACGGTGAACATGAGGTTGGCCTCGATTTGCTGCGCAACGACATCAACTACAGTAGCGTGGCGCAAACCCACAACCAGCTTGCCGTTGCCACTGCCTTGGACACCCTCGGTGCAACACCTGGCGGCGACAGCAGCACCATCATTGATGCCGTCACCGCCTTGTCGGCAGATCAAGCGCGCGCCAGCTACGTTGCCATCGGCGGCGTTGGATTGGCGGCGGTACGGCGTGCCGCACCGACGTTTGCGACCAACTTCAACAACCAGTTGCACGCGCGTCTTGCATCCGTCACCGCCTCATCCAACAATCTGCGGGCTTCGCGGGATGCACCACTCTTGCTTGCCGCCAATGACCGTGCAGCGGATTTGCAACCGGCGTCGACACAAACACGATTTTCTCTGGGCGCTAGCAATCCGCCTGACGCCGCTGGACGTGGCTTATGGCTGCGCGGCTACGGTAGCGAACAATCGACCGATGCGGATGGCAATGCAGCGGCCTCGCGCAGCAAGGTCGGTGGTTTCAGTACCGGCTTCGACACACTGGTCAGCCCTGGTATCGTGATCGGCGGCGCCGTCACCCATGGTCGCACCATCACCACAGCCGAAAACGAAAAAGGTGATGCCAACAGCAATGCCGTGGCGTTCTATACCAGTTATGCCAACGGCCCATGGGACGTGCTCGCTTCGGCTGGATTGACGCAGCACAACATCAGCAGCGAACGTCATATCGCCTTTGGCAGCATTGATCGCACGGCCAGCGCCAGCTTTAAGATGTACACGGTGGCGCTGACTGGCGAAGTCAGTTATGCCATTCCAATGGCCGGCTGGACCTTGCAACCGCTTACCGGCTTGTCAGTCAACTACAACACCGACAAAGGATTTACTGAAACCGGTGCCGACAGCCTCAATCTGCAGGTCGCAGGCGAAAATCGTACCGCCGTGCAAGCGCAGCTTGGGGCTAAGGCATTACTCACGACCGGCAGCGTGCAATGGCAACCACGACTCATCTGGGCGCATGAATTTGGCAACACCAGCGCGCCGATGTCGGCCCAGTTACAAGAAAGCGGTGCCGCATTCAAGCTGCGTGGTGTCGCCGCGCCACGCGATACTTTGGTGACCGGCCTCACCGTTGCGACCCAAGCCAACCAGCAAGTCGCCCTGTTCGCCGATGTGCAGGGCGAGTTCGGTTCACGTCAGACCAACCTCAGCGTGCTCTTCGGCATGCGTGCCAACTGGTAAAAAAAATGCCGTCTGCATAGACGGCACAGACAGCTAACAAAGCCTCCGTCCAGTTCAACTGTCCGCAGGCTTTGTGCATCTAGAATGCATGCTAAAGACCCCAAGCTCTTACCAGCTGCACAATCTGTATGGCAATGCCACATCAGGCTGGCATCGCTTTGCTTAGAACTGCTCCCAATCTCCCTCATTCGACTTTACGACCGGTTTTGCCAGACGCTGTGTAGACGCTGGCACTACCCTGGCAGCCGGCTTGCTCGCCACGACAGCAGGTCTGGCAGGCGTCGGCATCGCGCCGATCGATGCTGCCACGTTTCTCTGCACAGCAGGCGCTGTGCCCAATGCCGTCGGTTCCAGTTTGAAGATGCTGACCACCTGCGCCAATCCGACCGCTTGATCCTGCATTGACTGCGCTGCCGCAGCAGCCTGCTCCACCAATGCAGCATTTTGCTGCGTCGCTTCGTCCATGAGCGTGATGGCATGGTTGACCTGCTCGATGCCCTGGCTCTGTTCCTGACTGGCGGAACTGATCTCACCGACAATATCGGTCACCCGCTTGACGCTGGCGACCACCTCCGCCATGGTCTTTCCGGCTTGCTCCACTAGCTTGCTGCCGGAATCGACTTTCTCAACCGAATCATCGATCAGGCTTTTGATTTCCTTGGCTGCAGACGCAGAACGCTGGGCCAGACTACGCACTTCCGAGGCCACCACGGCAAAACCACGACCCTGTTCACCAGCGCGCGCCGCTTCGACTGCCGCGTTCAATGCCAAGATATTGGTCTGGAAGGCGATGCCGTCGATCACACTGATGATGTCGACAATTTTCCTCGACGAGTCATTGATAGCACTCATGGTATCGACCACGTGCCCCACCACATCGCCACCTTGCTCCGCCACGGCCGACGCCGACACTGCCATTTGATTCGCCTGGCGCGCGTTGTCGGCATTCTGCTTGACGGTCGACGTCAGCTCTTCCATGGCCGAAGCGGTTTCTTCGAGCGAACCGGCCTGTTGTTCGGTACGCGCAGAAAGATCGAGGTTGCCGCTGGCAATCTGGGTCGATGCAGTAGCAATGGTATCGGTGCCGCTACGTACCTGACCGACAATCCTGGCCAGATTGTCATTCATCACCTTCAAGGCGCGCATCAGCTTGCCCGTCTCATCCTTGCGGTTGGCATCGATGTCCGACGTCAAATCACCGGCTGCCACAGTCTCAGCAATGCTAACGGCCTTGTTTAACGGCCCCGTGATACTCAGCCCCAGCCGCCAGGCGAACAACCATCCAACGACAAACAGCAGGATGCCAAATATCGTGAGCAAGTCGCGACTATGCTCATAGACATTTTGAATAGTAGTTGCGATGTGATCGATACTGGTGCGCTGCAAGTCCAGCAACTGCTGCAACAGATCGAGGTAGCCCTTGGCAGCGACAGCGAAATCCTTTTCCAGCAGACGATTGGCTTCATCTACCTGACCCGAAGATTTGGCCTTGGAGATGGCGTCGCGTGCGGTGATGTAATCCTTCCGCACACCCGACAGCTTGTCGAAAATCGCCTTTTCTTGGTCACTGCTGAGCAAAGCCTCCAGGGCCTTTTGCTGTGCGCTCGACAATTTACTCGCACTCGCATTGTCTTCAGCAAAATAAGTCGCCAGGCTGGCATCGCTACTCTTGGCAATGGCCGTGGTACGTCGCACGCTGGTATGAATGGTCCGGTACCAATCCGAGACCAGGCGTTCCTTCGTCAGCGGCTTTTCCATCATCGTGCGCGTCGTTTCTGCCACCGCAGACAAACGCCAGATACTTAAGGCAATCACACCGATCGCTGCAAACAGGACGATCGCAAAGCCCAGATTCAAACGCTTCCCGATATTCATATTGGCAAAGAAATTCATGTTATTTTCCTGAAAAAGAGAGTGCCGCAGCCCCGCTACGACATCGCCAGATCCACCGGCATTCGTATTGTCGACAATAAAACCTGCACGAATATATAAGTAGTACTACCTAGCTTGTGTGCTTTAGCTACTGGTTTAACACGCCAACATGTCATCTTCATGAATGACCAATGCTGGCAGGAAATGCTGCTTACTCGCAATCTGCTTCGTAATATTTTCTGATATTGACAATGACCGCGGCGGCAGGGCACGCACACAGTCAGTCGCAGCACCATCATGACGCTATGCAGGCTTGAAATTTTTGTTTAAAGTGCGTCAAACGGAGTCGCATGGCCATGCGGAAATATTTCCACGCAAGAATTCCGCAGTGAAAATAAATTGCGACCACCGGCGAGTCCGTTCCTTTAATGCGTTGTTTTATTACCAATGCCGCTACCCTATTCCCAAACAGTCGAGCGTATCCTCGCCGCCCAGCACTCGCGTTACGCATTGCCAGAAAACATTCCTGGGAAAGCCTTGCTGGTGCACCAGCATTTTAGTGTCGCTGGAGAGATGCCACGCCTGCAAGGAGCCGCCTGGATCGATTATGTAGGCCGCATACTTGATGTCAGTATTGCGCGTCGCGCGCAGCACAGCGGATTTCGCGGCGAGATCGATACTTATGTCATGAAGGACTTGATCTATCTCGACAGCAGGACCGATCCCGTGACGCAAACCCGCTCCAGTGCACGCATTTCGAAAGACAACATGCGTGATTATTGCTTCCATGTTGCCGTCGAAGGCATCATCGAAACAGTCACTGGCGCATTTGCGCAACGCAAGTCCGAGCAGTTCGTCCCCGGTATCCTCGCACTCGACATGAACCAGACCATGCGCATGGTGCGTCCAAGTCATGCGAGGGTACTGGCGTTCTTCCTGCCGCGTGCCATGGTCGAAGCACAGCTTCCCGATGCCGAGTCATTGCATGGGCGTGTCGTCACTTATACGTCGCCATTGACGCGCATGATCCTTGATCATCTGCGCAAGCTGTGCCGTGAATTGTCCAGCATGCCTGCCGACGCCGTCGAAGAGGCAATCCGCGCCTGCGCGCAATTAATCCTGGCGGCATTTGGCAAACAGCAACAGCTTGACAACAAGGCCCGCGCCGCTGCGCGCAGCGCTTTGCGGCATCAGGTACAGCGCTATGTAAACAATCATTTACGCGATCCCAATCTGCAACCGGAACAAATTCAAGCCATGTTCCAACTCTCGCGTCCAACGCTCTATCGCGTCTTTGAACCCGAAAGCGGGCTTGCTAACTATATCCGCAATTGTCGTCTGCGCGCCGCTGCCATCGACCTGATCGACATGCCGCAACTGGACATCACTGTGATTGCTTACGATCTGTGTTTCGGCAGTCACTCGGATTTCACGCGCGCATTCCGCCGCGCCTATGGGATCACGCCGCAAGATTTTCGTCATTTGGGTTTAGAGAGTCACTTGCTTTAATCAGTGCGCCACGCGCGCTGAGAAGGCCACAGGCTTTAGGGCTTCACCGGTGCTGGAACCGGCATTGCCATTGGCGACGAGGTGCTGGCACTGCGATCAAGGTCCGGCACCACACTGGTGCAGATATCCCACAGTGACAACGGCACGCGCCCGAATTCCTGGGCAACGACCCAGGTGGCACCGATCAAAAACACGCCACACAGCAGCAATATCAAGATCACTTGCAGATTGGACAGGCGAAAACTGCTGGTGGAGCTAGGTGTCGGCGATGCATCCATAACGATAAATTCTCTGATCCATCCACTGAAACTCTCATTATAAGAACCGGAACGCCCTAACGACTGCGGCAAATTGCCACAGCGCTACAGCAGTGTCTGGCGACAAATCAACGCCATTGGGATCGTCACGGCAGCGCCAAGGCAGTCAACGCCTGCGGCACATTGGCATGCGTGCCAATTTAATGGCTAACAGGCGCTGGCACTGGTACAAATTCTTCTAGCAGCATATTGACCGGAAAAGACACGGTAAATGTACTGCCCTTATCGGGCACTGATTCCACCCCCAAGGTGGCATGGTGGCGCAACAGCACATGGCGCACAATCGCCAGTCCCAGGCCGGTACCTTGGGTTTCGCGCGAGCGGCTCTTGTCGACCCGATAGAAACGCTCCGTCAGGCGCGCAATATGTTCCTGGCTAATGCCGATGCCGGTATCGCGCACCACGAATTGCGCGCCATTGATACGGCGCTCCCAACTCAGATAAATGCTGCCATCTTGCGGCGTATAGCGCACCGCATTCGACACCAGATTACTGAAGGCGCTGCGCAATTCGTCGGCGCTGCCTTGCAGATTAGGGCCATCGACTTGCAGCGTAATCTGATGCTTGCCAGCCGACAGTGCACGCGCTTCTTCCAGAATACCTTCCATCAACGGCTTGACCAGCACCCGCTCCGAGCGCACGGGATAATCCACCGACTCCAGCCGCGTCAGAGTCAGCATGTCGCCGATCAGGTTTTGCATGCGTTGGCCCTGCTCGGTCATCAGCTTCAAATGGGAGGTGCGGACCTGTGCATCGAGATTTGGTTGGGCCAGCGCAATTTCGAGGAAGCCGTTGATCACCGTGAGCGGCGTACGCAACTCGTGCGATGCATTGGCAATGAAGTCACGCCGCATCATGTCGATCCGTTCCGATTCGGTCGCATCATGCGTGACCAGGATTTGCCGGCGGTTTTCAAACGGAATGATCTGCACGATCAACTTGCGCTCCTTGACACTGAGCGTGAGCGGCTGTTCGTAGCGCCCCAGGATGATGTAGTCGATGAACGCCGGGTTACGGATCAGGTTAGTGACCCGCATGCCCTTGTCACGTTCCAGTTGCAAACCCAGATGCTGCTGCGCGGCTGGATTGCACCATTCCAGGAACAGCACATCATCCATGATCACCACACCATCCGGCAACAGGCTCATGGCCTGGCGGAAGCGCGCCAGCCATTCGGCCAACTCGATCTGGTTTTTTTCGTCATCGCGGCGCATGCGATACAGGCGCGCAAAAATATCGGTCCAGGCGCCCCAGCCATCGGGCAGCTTGGAGTGGGTCGGATTATCGAGCCAGCGGTTCAAGCGATACAGATAATGCAACTGGGTATACGCCAGTGCGGCCAAACCGAGCATGGCGATGACCAGACCAGCGGTCGCGCCAAAGAAAAACCAGATAAGGCCGGCGCCAACCAGGCAAACCAGAAAACGCAAGGCGGCCGGAATCCAGAACAGCAACTGTGGACTCATGTAAAACTCATTTATTCAGGTCTGATACCACACCGCACAATGGGATGGCAAAGTAGCCAGTATAGGGGGCTTTTGGAATTCGCTGCGCAGACACAGACAGCTCAGCCGGTAGGAAAACGGATTGTGTGGTTTTATATTATTTTTCCGACAACATATAACCGACGCTGCGCACCGTCTTGATCAGGTATTCCGCTTCGCGCAAAGCCTTGCGCAAGCGCAGCACATGGACATCGACCGTACGTTCTTCGATCACTACATGGTCGCCCCAGACGCGGTCGAGCAACTGGCTGCGCGAAAACACCCGGTCCGGATGCACCATGAAAAATTTCAGCAGCTTGTATTCCGCATGGCCGATATCGATTTTTTCACCGTTGAGCGACACCGAGCAACTGGCAGGGTCCAGCGTCACAGGCCCGACCACAACCTGTTCCTGAGCAAACTCTGGACTTTTCCGGCGCAGCAAAGCCTTGATCCGCGCAGTCAACTCGCGTGGTGAAAACGGTTTGGTGATGTAATCGTCGGCACCATTGTCGAGGCCGGCAATCTTATCTTCTTCCATGCTCTTGGCAGTGAGCATGATCACCGACAACTGCTGCAACTGGCGGTCACCGCGTATGCGCGAGAGCAAATGCAAGCCGCTGCGGTCCGGCAACATCCAGTCCAGCAGCACCAGTTGCGGCGCGCGGCGCTGGACGAACTCCCATGCCGCTGCGGTATTGGAGACCACAAAGCTGGACCACCCGGCTTCCTTGAGCGTGAAAGCAATCAGCTCGGCAATCGATGGCTCGTCTTCAACGATCAGGATGGTGGTCATAGGGCTAACATTTCAGGCATGGGTTGTTCAATGACGCGCAAGTTTGCGCTTCAGTCTTCCGCGGCCTCGGCGATCTTGGCCGCACCAAAATCAGTGTGGCGGATGTCCTTACCCCCGACCACATAGATCACGTATTCGCCAATGTTCTTGGCATGATCACCAATCCGTTCAATTGCCTTGGCCACCCACAAGGTATCGATCGAGGTCGAGATGGTGCGTGGATCTTCCATCATGAATGTCGCCAGACTGCGCGTGATCGAACGGAAGCCGTGATCGATGCTGGCATCCTGTGCAATCAGTGCGGTGGCCTGATCGGTATCGAGACGGGCAAACGAATCGAGCGCGCTGCGCAACATTTCGGAGGCTTCCTCGGCGATCACACGCACGGTTTCATAATGGTTGATCGGGCCGATCGGACCGCGCTTGTACAGATGAATCGCATTACGTGCAATCTTGGTCGCTTCGTCACCAACGCGTTCGAGATCGGTAATGATCTTGATGGTGGCCATCACGGTACGCAGATCGTTGGCCGTCGGCTGACGACGCACGATCAGATTGCTGCAAGCTTCGTCAAGTTCGACTTCCAGACGATTGACTGCCTCGTCGTCCTTCATCACGCGTGCCGCCAACTCCAGATTGCCGTTGCGAAAAGAGGCAATCGCATCCTGGAACTGACGCTCCACCATACCGCCCATTGCAAGCACCTTGGAACGAATCGTTTCCAGATCTGCGTCATACTGCTTAGAAGAGTGATCGCCTGTCATGTCACATCCTTAAAAAATAATAAATAGCCCAGCCAGTTCGAGAGACCCAACCGGCCTCAAGAGGTGCGGCAAAAGCGTAGCGCGCGGCCCGAGGTCTGTGCGAGCCGCGCAGCCGTACTCAAGTACGGCGAGCATCGCCGCGCAGAGATCTGGTCGCGCAGTAGCTTATGCCGTGCCCCATCAGCCAAAGCGGCCGGTGATGTAGTCTTGGGTTTCTTTGCGCGCCGGATTCATGAAAATCTGGTCAGTCTCACCAAACTCCACCAGTTCGCCCAGATACATATAGGCGGTGTAATCCGAGCAGCGCGCTGCCTGTTGCATGTTGTGGGTCACGATGGCGATCGTGTAGTCTTTCTTTAATTCGCCGATCAGCTCTTCCACCTTGGCCGTCGAAATCGGATCCAGCGCCGACGTCGGCTCGTCGAGCAGCAACACTTCTGGCTTGACTGCAACGCCACGGGCGATGCACAACCGTTGTTGCTGACCGCCGGACAAGGACAGGCCGCTCTTGTTCAGCTTATCCTTGACTTCACCCCACAGTGCCGCCTTGTTCAGTGCCCATTCGACGCGCTCATCCATTTCGCCTTTCGGCAGGTTTTCATAGAGGCGGATACCGAAAGCGATATTGTCGTAAATCGACATCGGGAACGGTGTCGGCTTTTGAAAGACCATGCCGACCTTGGCGCGCAGCATGTTCAAATCCTGGCCTGCATCAAGGATATTCTTGCCGGCATAGACAATCTTGCCTTCAGCGCGCTGACCTGGGTACAGGTCATACATGCGATTGAAGGTGCGCAACAGTGTCGACTTGCCGCAACCGGATGGACCGATGAACGCCGTCACCTTGCCTTCCAGAATGTTCAAATTGATGTTCTTCAAGCCATGAAAGTTGCCGTAATAAAAATTGAGCTGCGAAACTTCAATGGTCGATTTTTTATCTGCAGTAGTTGCTGTTTGAATAGTCATAGTCTTCACTTATCAATTAACCGGGGACTTTTTGGCTGAACATGGTCCGCGACAGGATGTTCAGGGCCAGCACACTAAGAGTAATCAGCAACGCGCCACCCCATGCCAGCGACACCCAGTTGTCATAAGGGCTCATCGCGAATTGATTGATCACCACCGGCAAGTTGGCAATCGGGCGATTCATGTTGGTACTGAAGAACTGGTTGTTGAGCGCAGTAAAGAGCAACGGCGCTGTTTCACCGGAAATACGCGCCACGGCCAGCAACACGCCGGTAACGACACCCGCCTTGACGGCACGCAGACGCACCATCGTAGCCACTTTCCAGCGCGGCGCACCGAGCGAGAATGCAGCTTCGCGCAGACTGCCTGGCACCAGCTTGAGCATGTTGTCAGTGGTACGCACTACCACTGGAATGGCGATCAGCGAAATCGCAAAGGTACCGGCCCAACCGGAGAAATGGCCGACATTGGCAACATAGATCGCATAGACGAACAAACCGATGACAATCGATGGCGCCGACAACATGATATCCGTCACAAAACGCGTGACCTGTGCCAGCTTGCTGTCTTCGCCATACTCCGCCAGATAAATCCCGGCCAGAATACCGATTGGCGTGCTGATCAACGTGGCGATGCCAACCATCATCAGACTACCGGCGATAGGATTGAGCAAGCCACCGCCGGTGCCGCCAGGAGATGGCGTGTTCTGCGTCAGCAAACCGAGGTTCAGTGCATTGAAACCCTTGCTCAACAGCGTCAACAGAATCCACATCAACACAATCAGACCCAAGGCCATGGCCAGGAACGAAAACACCATGCCCAGGCGATGCTGCAGCAGGCGCCGCCGATAGACCGGATTCATTTCCGCCTTCAATTCAATCTGCGTATCCGGCTTCATTTGCTGCCTTCCTTACGGGCCATGCCCATCAACATAAACTTGGCGATCGATAACACGATGAACGTAATCACAAACAGAATCAGGCCCAGGGCAAACAGGGACGAGACGTGCAATGGTGTCGATGCTTCCGCGATTTCATTGGCCAGCGTCGAGGCAATACTGTTACCTGACGCAAACAGCGACCAGGACAGACGCTGCGCATTGCCGATCACAAAGGTGACCGCCATGGTTTCGCCGAGTGCACGGCCAAGGCCGAGCATGACACCGCCGACCACACCGGTCTTGGTATAAGGCAGCACTACCTTGCGCACCACTTCCCAACGTGTGCAACCGAGGCCGTAAGCCGATTCCTTGAGCACCGCCGGCACCACTTCAAACACGTCGCGCATGACTGATGCAATGAACGGGATGATCATCACTGACAGGATCAAACCAGCCGTCAGGATGCCGATGCCCATGGTGGGGCCTTTGAACAGAATGCCCAGCACCGGTATATTGCCCAGTGTGGCTTGCAGCACAGGCTGGACGTATTCGCCAAACAGCGGCGCAAACACGAACAGACCCCACATGCCGTAGATGATGCTTGGCACGCCGGCCAGCAGTTCAATCGCCGTACCCAGTGGCTGACGCAATTTGCTCGGGCAAATCTCGGTCAGGAACAGGGCAATACCGAAGCTGACTGGAAACGCGATCAGCAATGCGATCGTCGATGTCACCAGGGTACCGACAATGGCGATGGCGGCACCGTATTGGTCGTTGACCGGATCCCATTCAACACGCGTGATAAAACCCGGGCCAAACTCGTGAAATGCCGGCCAGGCACCGATGAACAGGGAAACGATAATCCCGCCCAGCATGAACAATACTGTCAATGCAAAAGTGAGCGTGACTTTATGAAAAATGAAATCTTGAATTCTTTGTTTACGCATCGTCGCCAGCAGTCGCTGGTGCGCGTGCTGGGCGCTGAGATTATCAACGGAAGGGTTGACTAAATCGGTGTTTGACATAGTTGCAGCAGAAGGATTTGCGCTCATTTTTTCACCCATCGATGCAGATTGCCGCAATGGTTGCGGCAATCTGCTTACATCACACTAAATTACCAAACTGCCTTGCCGCTGCTGTCTTTCACGTTTTGCTTCCAGGAATCTTCCACCAGTTTCACAACCGATGCTGGCAATGGAACGTAAGCCAGATCTTCCGCTTGCTTTTGACCGTTCTTGAATGCCCAGTCGAAGAACTTCAGGACTTCCTTGCCCTTGGCGCCGTCGGCTTCTTGTGCTTTTTGCACAATCACGAACGAAGCGCTAGTGATAGGCCAGCTATCCTTGCCGGAGACGTTGGTGAAATCAACACCGAAACCTGGCGTCTTGGCCCAGTCACCAGCAGCGCTGGCAGCGGCAAAAGTCTTCAGGTTAGGTTCGACAAACACGCCATCGGCGTTCTTCATCTGGGTGAACGACATCTTGTTGGCCTTGGCGTACGCGTACTCTACGTAACCGATCGAACCCTTGACCTTTTGGACGTTGGCAGCAACACCTTCGTTACCCTTGCCACCGATACCAGCTGGCCACTTGACGGCAGTACCGGAACCAATTGCGGTCTTGAATTCTGGGCTGACCTTGGACATGTAGCTGGTCACCACAAAAGTCGTACCCGATGCGTCCGAACGGTAGACTGCAGTGATGTCATCTGCGGGCAACTTGACGCCAGGATTTAGTTCGGCGATGGCCTTGTCATTCCACTTGGCGATCTTGCCACTATAGATACCAGCCATGACTGGACCGGACAACTTCAATTGGCCTGGCTTGACGCCTTCCAGATTGACGACCAGAGTCACGCCGCCGACGATCGCTGGGAATTGTGTCAGACCAGCTTCGTTCAATTCAGCCAATGTCAAAGGCATGTCGGATGCACCGAAATCAACGGTCTTGGCCTTGATTTGCTTGATGCCGCCGCCGGAGCCGATCGATTGATAATTCAAGCTATTGCCGGTCTTTTCCTTGTAGGTCTCAGCCCATTTGGAATAACCTGGGTAGACGAAAGACGAACCTGCACCGGTGATTTCCGCTGCGTGCACTGCTGCAGAAAAAGCGACTGTACCGAACAGCGCAACAGCAACAGATTTAACAATGTGATTCAACCGCATGTCTTACTCCTTTGATTGACAAAAATAAGTGTGTCGCATAACCCATTTCAACTGTTTCCATCGATCCAAACTGACCGACAAGTCTGTTGACGGGACATATTAAAGAGACGGGGTGAACTGTAACCAGCAATTGTGACGAGTTTATGACGCTGCCCGCACGCGATAAAAAAGCCCGGAAAGTTGCGCAAGGCGGAGCCAAATCGGCTATTCAGGGCGCTGTAGTCGACTACGGTAGAATCAATGACACACCGTCATTTCCAAGTGGAAACAAGTCGCTTTGCCAGGCCTCGTCTA
>Ga0066798_10000881_pt1 | contig 13780 bp, 10 predicted proteins | sample PersoiDNA2013203_FD_70961 | JGI IMG/M metagenome (GOLD analysis project Ga0066798, IMG submission 70961) | Permafrost soil microbial communities from the Arctic, to analyse light accelerated degradation of dissolved organic matter (DOM) -... | ecosystem: Environmental > Terrestrial > Soil >...
GCATTTTTAAGGAGTGTTATCAAAAGGCGTCAGCCTTCTCCCCCGAACTTGGTTGTATTGCACTGCACCGGAGCCGATGGCCCTGCAGGGATTGCAAACAACTCGTAGCTTGCCGTAACGCTGTGCGACGGTAGTGTATTGATTGTGATGCGTGTAGTCAGTGAGCCGGTTTTTACTCTTGGCCGGAATTGCTCTATATAAGTTGCAACATTCAGGAGGTTCAATGTTAAACCAACCCATCGAGGCGTCGTCAAGCGCCGCCTCTGACATGGTTGACCAATCGGCGCAATGGGCCAAATCCATTCCGACCCGCATTGGTCGCTTTTTTACTGCGGCGCATTATGCCGTTACGTTGCTCGGTATTGCTGCATTGTTTGTGCTGGGCATGATGTTTTTCAATCCCGACTTTGCCGACAAGATCATCGCCTTGTCGCCGTTTTCGGACAATCAGGCCGAAGAAGTGACACCAGTGGTGCCATCGCTGGCCAATCTGATGGATACGCCATCACCGGCCCTGTTTGCGACAGCACCTGCTGCAGCGGCAGTTGCAGCCGCCGTGTCGACCGCACCGATGAGCGAAGAGGATCGCATGATCCTCGGTACACCGCGCCAGCAGAAACTGGTCACCACTTGGCTGTCCAAGCGTTACCGCGTCGCCGGTGACGCGACCGACATGCTGGTATCGGCAGCTTATCTGACCGCACGTGAAATCAAACTTGATCCGTTGTTGATTCTGGCGGTGATGGCAATCGAGTCGCGCTTCAATCCGTTCGCGGAGAGCCCTATGGGCGCACAAGGTCTGATGCAGGTCATGTCCAAGGTCCACTACGACAAGTTCCAGGAGCTCGGCGGCGTCAAGGCGGCGCTGAATCCTGTCGCCAATATCAAAGTCGGTTCGCTGATCCTGAAAGAATACGTCACTCGTGGCGGTTCGGTCGAAGCAGGCCTGAAGAGCTATGTCGGCGCTGCCGATATGGATAACGATGGCGGCTATGGCTTAAAAGTGTTGTCCGAGTATCAGAACCTCAGGGAAGTAGCACTCGGCAAGAATATTTCGATCTTCACTACTGCATTGATCAAGCCGCGCCCAGCGCTGCCGGCCACTGCACAAGCAACGCCAGGTGCACCGGCCAAAACGAACACGATCGGTGAAATCGCTGCTGTCACCGTGCCGCAGAAGCAGGTTCCAGTGGAAGAACTCGCTGCCCTGTAATCACGGCAATCAGAATACCGGTAAGTCGCAGCAATGAAAAAAGGAGCCTTCGGGCTCCTTTTTTTCATGCGGACTGCAGCTTAACGCGTCGCCAAATAGTGTTCCAGGCGCGCCACGGCCTGCTGCAGATTTTCCATCGAAGTGGCATAGGACAGGCGAATATAACGGCGCGCAGTGGCCGGCCCGAAATCCAGTCCTGGTACCAGCACCAATCCTGCCTTTTCCAACAAGTCTATTGTCAGTTGATCGGCATCGTCGCTGATGGCGCTGCAATCGGCATAGACATAAAACGCGCCGTCCGGCACCACCGGTACCGTAAAGCCCAGCCTCTGCAATTGCGGCACGATGTAATCGCGCCGCCGTTTGAATTCCGCCTTGCGCTCTTCATACAAGGCAATCACCTCTGGCGTGAAGCAAGCCAGTGCCGCATATTGCGCAATTGACGACGCACAGATGAACAGATTCTGCGCCAGCTTCTCAATGGCCGGTACCAGGTGTTCCGGCACCACCAACCAGCCCAGCCGCCAGCCGGTCATATTAAAATATTTCGAGAAGCTGTTAATCACAACCACATCGTCACCAAGCGACAGTGCCGAAAACGGTGTTCCTTCATAGGACAGGCCTTGATAGATTTCATCGACAATCGTGAAGCCGCGCTGCTGTCGCACGACCTCGATAATCTGTGCCAATTCCCCGGGCAGAATGGAGGTACCGGTCGGATTCGACGGCGATGCCAGCAACACACCACGGGTTGCCGCAGACCAATGTTCACGCACCATCTGCGCCGACAACTGGAAACGGTGCTCGGGTCCGCTGTCGATCAAGGTAGCTCGACCTTCAAAGGCGGCAACGAAATGGCGATTGCACGGATACGACGGGTCTGGCATCAAGACTTCGGCATCTTTTTCCACCAGCGCAGCGCAGGCCAGCAATAGCGCCGCAGAGGCGCCCGCTGTGACCACAATACGCGCCGGCGCCACCTCGACCCCGTAGACGCGCTGATAATGCGCTGAAATCGCTTCTCGCAAGGCTGGCAAACCAGTAGCCGAGGTGTATTGCATCTTACCCTCGGTCATCGCCTGTGTCGCTGCGGCAACAACGGCCGGCGGCGCGGTGAAATCGGGCTCGCCGATGCCCATGTGGATAATATGCCGGCCTTGTTGCTCCAAGACTGCAGCACGCTTGGCCAACTCCATGACGTGAAACGGCGCGATGTGTTGCAAACGGGAAGCGAGATCGCTAAAGCTCATGATGCAGCGCAGGTAAAAAGGAAGGAAGAAAATTGCCGCCAGCAGGAATCACAGCGGCAATCAGAAGAAAGTCGTCCAGCACAGCATGACGTATCAATACAGATACGCCAGCCGCACATGCATCAGCGCCGAGCGGCGCCCACTTCGACTTCGCGCACGCTGGCCGCGAACCGGTCGAGCACACCATTGACGTATTTGTGCCCATCAATGCCGCCAAACGATTTGGTCAATTCAACCGCTTCATTGATGACCACTTTGTAGGGAATTTCAATATGGTTCTTCAATTCGAAAGCACCGATCAGCAAGACCGCATGTTCCACTGGCGACAGTTCGGTGATCAAACGATCGATCAGTGGTTCCAGACCAGCGCGCAACTCGACAACCTGCTTGATGGCACCGTACAACAGGGCATCAAAATGTTCGGCATCTGCCTTCTCGAAACCGTGGGCTTCGCGGATATGCGCTTCGATAGCGCCGACATCTTCATTGTTGAGCAGCCATTGATACAGCCCCTGCAATGCAAACTCGCGCGCGCGATGACGCGGCGTGCGGTTCTTGCTGGGATTGGCGTGTTGGATTTTATTGGTCATGGTGAATGCTCGTGCCGGTTTGATACAAAAAAGAGAGGATGCCCGCGCCATCGCGCAGGCGGAAACAAAGGCGCGCGCTTATTCTTCGTCGGGGACTTGGGCCAATTCTTCCAGCGCCAGTGCCAGATTCGCCATCTCGACAGCAACGCGGGCCGCATCAGCGCCTTTGACTTCCATGCGCGCTTCAGCTTGCTCGTCGTTTTCGGTGGTCAGCACGGCATTGGCAATCGGAATACCCGCATCGAGACCGACGCGCGTGATGCCAGCGCCGGATTCATTCGACACCAGTTCGAAGTGGTAAGTCTCGCCACGAATGACCGCACCCAGTGCAATCAAGGCGTCGAACTGTTCAGTCTCGGCCATCTTCTGCAGCGCCAGCGGAATTTCCAATGCGCCCGGCACGCTCACATGCAGGATGTCTTCATCCTGAACGCCGAGATGCTTGAGCTCAGCCAGGCAGGACGCCAGCAAGCCGTGGCAGACGTCTTCGTTGAAACGTGCCTGTACGATACCAATGCGCAAGCCGTCGCCAGTCAGATCTGTTTCGTAAGTACCTATTGTCATGGCTTTTCCTTATACGCTAACTTGCGCTTGTGTTGAGTGTGTGGTGATTGCAGCAACCGCGGCTGCGTTATTCCGGTTTGGCACGAAAACCAGTGACTTCCAGTTGAAAACCAGTCATCGACGGCATCTTGCGCGGGCTGGCCAACAACTGCATCTTGCAGACATTCAAGTCTTTCAAAATCTGTGCGCCAATGCCATAGGTGCGCAAGTCCATGCGATCGGCACGGGTCGGCTTGGCAGTTGGCTTGCTATCGAGTGCGGCAAACTGGGCAAACATTTGCTCGGCCGACTCTTCACAGTTCAGCAGCACCAGCACGCCGCTCGGCGCTGCCTTGATCGCTGCCATCGCCGCAGCAATGTTCCATGAATGCGTGGTTGCCTTGGTTTCCAGCAAATCCAGTACCGATACCGGTTGATGCACGCGCACCAGCGTCTCGACGCCAGGCATGATGTCACCATGCACCAGAGCCAGATGACCACCACCGCTAGGCTTGTCGCGATAGACGATTGCCTTGAAGCTGCCATGCACGGTCTGCATCTCACGCTCGGCCACGCGCTCAATAATACTCTCGTGCTGGTTGCGGTAATGAATCAGGTCGGCAATCGTGCCGATTTTCAGTTGGTGTTGCTCGGCGAATTCCAGCAAATCTGGCAGACGCGCCATGGTGCCGTCATCTTTCAGAATTTCGCAAATCACGGCTGCTGGTGTCAATCCAGCCATCTGGGTCAGATCACAACCGGCTTCGGTATGGCCGGCGCGCATCAGCACGCCCCCCTTTTGCGCCCGCAGCGGGAAGATATGACCCGGCTGCACAATCTCTGCGGCACTGGCGTTGGGAGCTGCAGCAACCTGGATTGTGCGGGCCCGATCGGCGGCCGAGATGCCAGTGGTGACGCCTTCGGCAGCTTCGATCGAGACGGTGAAATTGGTACCGAACTGGGTACCGTTGCGGGTCGACATCATCGGCAACTCGAGACGATCACAATGTTCAGCAGTCAGTGTCAGACATACCAAACCACGCGCATGCTTGACCATGAAGTTGATCGCTTCGGGCGTGACAAAGTCAGTAGCCAAAATCAGGTCGCCTTCATTTTCACGGTCTTCTTCGTCGACTAGGATCACCATGCGGCCAGCGCGCAGTTCCGCGACGATTTCTTCTGTTGTTGCGATAGGCATAAGTATTCCTTCAGTAGGGCCGTATTTTAAAGGATTTGCGGCCACTTCATCCATATTCTGGCGGGTTCTTGTCTGTTGTTTCTGCGCTCATTCGAGTGTCATGCGCTGGGTATGCGCCAATGCTTCCAGCAGCAAGGCCGGATCGCCCAAGGCTAGTCGTTTGGAATCGGACAAGGTCTGGCGGAAGGCACGCGCACCCGGCAAGCCAGCCATCAGACCCAGCATGTGACGCGTAATGCTGTTGAGGCGCAAACCCTTGCCGTCGCCGCCATACAGCGTCAGTTGTATGCGTGCATAGTCGGCCATTGCCGCCAGCACTTGAGTTCGGGTCGGTTGCAAACCACCCGCGAGGTCGCCGTAATAACGCGCATCAAAACCAGCCATCAGGAAAGGGTTGTGATATGCCTCACGGCCCAGCATGACACCATCGACGTGCTGCAAATGGCTGTCGATTTCGGCCACGGTCTTGATGCCGCCATTGATCAGGATTTCCAGTTCTGGAAAATCCTGCTTGAGACGATAGGCGTAGTCATACTTCAGCGGAGGGATTTCGCGATTTTCCTTGGGGCTGAGGCCCTTGAGGATGGCATTGCGCGCATGCACGACGAAAGTCCGGCAACCGGCATCGGCAATCGTCCCGACAAAGTCACGCACAAAGTCGTAGGATTCGACGTCGTTGATGCCAATACGATGCTTGACGGTCACATCAATCGTCACGGCATCCCGCATGGCCTTGACACAATCGGCCACCAGTTGCGGCTCGACCATCAGGCAGGCGCCAAAAGCACCACGCTGCACGCGTTCGGAGGGGCAGCCGCAATTGAGGTTGATTTCGTCATAGCCCCATTGTTCACCGAGTTTGGCGCTTTTGGCCAAATCCTCGGGCTCGCTGCCACCCAGTTGCAAGGCAACCGGATGCTCTTCCTGATTGAAATCGAGATGTCGCGGCACATCACCATGCAGCAACGCGCCGGTGGTCACCATTTCTGTGTAGAGCCAGGTATGGCGCGTGATCTGGCGATGAAACAGCCGGCAATGGCGGTCGGTCCAGTCCATCATGGGCGCGACAGAGATTGTGCGAGGCCCGTATTTCGACGCGGAACCGCTTGGAACGCTGCCTTCTACGGGGATCGGGATAGGTTGAGAACTCACAAAAACTAACGTTAATTAATGGTTTGTCATTCGCCATTGGACAAGAATTGGATAAAAATTCAAGTCAATGGCAACTATTGGAAAAATTGGCAAGCGTCGGCGTGCAAGAGTTCGGAAGGCAGGCGTTCCCGCGATCAGCGAGATATTCGACATTAAGGCCCTGGCAATATCCGGGCAAGCGAGCAAGATGCAGATATGAAGGCACGCAAATTTCAGGACCACAGCATTATAGCCGACAAGACTTTGGGCTTCCTGACCGAATGCAGCGGGATCTGGTTGCGGCCCGCGTCCTTACTGCCATCGGCCGGCCCGCGCTGCCAAAACAGCAGCTACAGCATGTCGTGATCATCTGCTGACAGACCATTGTCGCTCTTTGAAAGGACATCAAAGATTCGCTTTCTCCGCAGTAAGGTCTCGGGAGACTGCCATCTTCAAGATGGCATTTTCATCGAAAATTGTCGGACGGCATTGAGATCGATAACACTGTGCATTATCAAAACAACAATTTCCCGTTATTTACATAAATACGCAGAAAATTTATGCCCACAATCAAACGGCCACCCAAAAAAGCAGCACTGGCAGCATCTATCAGTGTGCAGGTGCGCTGGCAGTATTGATCGCTGTACCGGCCAACCGGCTGGCGGGAACTTGCATGCCCATTTCCTTGACCGGAGATGGGCATTTTTATTGAAAATTGCTGTCCAGAATCAATAACGTTGCCGCAATAAGTTACTGGAACAAGCCATTACCGTCATTTAAGAAAATAGTTTGATAACTGAGCGCCCGGGAACCCGAGCTTCACGCCACCAATATTGATGGGCGCCGCTGGACATTGCGGCGATGATGTCCCGACCAAGTCTATCGTGACTTGTATTTTCTTAGTGCAACCCACAGGGAAAATTTGAACTAACGGGCTCGCGGCGCGCAGCGTTTCGCAACACAAATAGAAAGCCCGCAACACTTGCGCGTTGCGGGCTGGTGTCCCCTCTATCCTCTTAAGTCAGGATTTTTATACAGCGGATGGATTTTGCACCACAAATCAGCATCCGTCATCTCGCATTGCACAATTAAAGTGCCAATGCGGAAAATTGCACCAAAATACAAGAAAAAAGGAAACAGATGAGCCGATATTGATACTTGACAATGCTAGGCGACCGATAGGTAGGCTGTTTCAGCCCGATCGGTAGGACGAAAAAAAACCCGCATACCTTTCGGCTGCGGGCTTAAATCCAATTCTTTAGGAGGAAATTGGAGGAGACAGGTGCACTATATCGCGCTGCATCATAAACGTCTGCTTTATTTTGTTGATATGAGATATTCACAAAACAAATATCAACAAAGCCGCGAAGTTCCACCTGCTCCCAACCTCACGCCTGACATGTCAGGCGGTCCTGCTATTACGCGTCGCGCGATGCCTTCTTGCGTTCATGTTCCTTCAGGAAACGCTTGCGCAGACGAATACTCTTCGGTGTCACTTCGACTAGTTCATCGTCGTCGATGAATTCGACTGCGTATTCCAGCGACATTTCGATCGGCGGCACCAGGCGCACAGCTTCGTCAGTACCGGACGAACGCACGTTGGTCAATTGCTTGCCCTTGATTGGATTGACCACCAGATCGTTGTCACGCGAGTGAATACCAATGATCATGCCTTCGTAGACTGGATCGTTGTGGCTGACAAACATACGGCCGCGATCTTGCAGTTTCCAGATAGCGTAGGCAACGGCAGCGCCGTCATCCTGCGAAATCAGCACGCCATTGCGACGACCGCCGAGTTCACCCTTGCTGTTGTCGACCGGAGCGTATTCATCGAACACATGGCTCATCAAGCCAGTACCGCGTGTCAGTGTCATGAACTCGCCCTGGAAGCCGATCAGGCCACGTGCAGGAATACGGTATTCCAGACGGACACGACCCTTGCCGTCCGGCTCCATGTTTTGCAAATCACCGCGACGGCGACCCAGCTCTTCCATGACACCACCCTGGCTGTTTTCTTCGACGTCAACTGTCAGGTTTTCATACGGCTCGTGGCGCACGCCATCGACCATCTTGAACACGACGCGTGGACGCGACACGGCCAGCTCGTAGCCTTCGCGACGCATGTTTTCGATCAGAATGGTCAGATGCAATTCACCACGACCCGACACTTCGTAGGTCGAGTCATCGTTTTCAGCCTGCACCACGCGCAATGCCATGTTCGACTTCAGTTCGCGGTCCAGACGATCGCGGATCTGACGGGTCGTCACGAACTTGCCTTCGCGCCCCGCCAGCGGCGAGTTGTTGACCATGAAGTTCATGGTCAACGTTGGTTCGTCAATCTTCAACATCGGCAAACCGTCTGGGGTGTCCGGTGCACAAATGGTGGAACCAATGCTGATTTCTTCGATACCGTTGATCAACACGATGTCGCCGGCCAGCGCTTCCTCAACTTGCACGCGATCCAGACCGCGGAAAGTCAGCACCTGATTGATACGTGCCTTGGTTGGCTTGTCATCCGGACCATTCATCCAGACGACATCTTGCAGTGCCTTGACGCGACCACGCAGGATACGGCCAACGCCGATCTTGCCGACGTAGGAAGAGTATTCCAGTGAAGTGATTTGCAGTTGCAGCGGACCATCCGGGTCATCTTCACGCGCGGGAACGTGTTCCAGAATCGCGTCGAACAGCGGTTCCATATTGCCGTCGCGCACGCTGTCGTCCAGACCTGCATAGCCCTTGAAGCCGGATGCGTAGACGATAGGAAAATCCAGTTGTTCGTCGGTCGCGCCGAGCTTGTCGAACAGTTCGAAAGTAGCGTTGACGGCCTTTTGCGGATCAGCGTTTTCGCGGTCGATCTTGTTGACCACAACGATAGGCTTCAGGCCCAGCGCCAGTGCCTTACGGGTCACGAAACGCGTTTGCGGCATCGGACCTTCTTGCGCGTCGACCAGCAACAGCACGCTGTCGACCATCGACAGCACGCGTTCGACTTCACCGCCGAAGTCGGCGTGACCTGGAGTGTCGACGATGTTAATGTGGGTGCCCTTGTATTCAACGGCGCAGTTCTTCGACAGAATCGTGATACCACGTTCTTTTTCAATATCGTTCGAGTCCATCACGCGGGCATCAACCTGTTGGTTGTCGCGGAAAGTACCCGACTGACGCAGCAATTGGTCAACGAGAGTGGTTTTGCCGTGGTCAACGTGGGCGATGATGGCGATGTTGCGGATGGCGCGTTTGATGTTTGACATGATAGAGAGAAGTTGGTCTGCCGATTCCTGAGAGGCGCGCATTATAGCATGGTGCGACGCACGAATTTAAAAAGCCTAGTAATTTCAAAGAGTTGCTGTACGTTTTCTACGCACTGGCGAGTACCGCATTTGACCTAGTTCGACAAGGTCGAAATCAGCCGTTCCGGCGCCAGTATGCCGAATTCCTGCAATAAACCGGTGCCCAGCAAGCGTCCATTGCTTTCCTGGTACACCCGTGCCCGACCGGCTTCTGCCGGCACTGCGACACCTTCCTTGCCCAGCGCCAAGCGCTGCCCGTGCAAAAACCGTTCGGTCAAGACATCGCTGAGCGAGACTATCGGAAACGTCGTCAGCAGGCCATCGACTGGCAGCAAGGCCGCAGCGCGCTGCGCCTCATCCAATGCAATGAACTGGTCCAGCGTGACACTACCGTCCAGCGTCAACATGCCAACCCCGATGCGCCGCAGTTGTTGCAAATGCGCACCGCAGCCGAGTACGGCGCCGATGTCTTCGCCAAGTACACGAATATACGTGCCCTTGCTGCATTTGACCCGGATGCGCAAGAACGGCGCCTGGTAGTCCAGCAATTCCAGCGTATGTATCGTCACTCGCCGCGCTTCGCGCTCCAGCGTAATACCGGCACGCGCATATTCATAGAGCGGCTTGCCATCCCGCTTCAAGGCCGAATGCATCGGCGGCACCTGGGATATCTCGCCGCGAAAGTCTTGCAAGGCCTGCTCTATCTGCGCCAGTGAAACAGCCACTGGCTTGGTTTCTTGCACCTCGCCTTCGGTGTCGCCGGTATTGGTGACAATCCCAAGGTGTACTACCGCCTCGTAAGTCTTGTCAGACTCCAACAAGTCCTGTGAAAATTTGGTTGCCTCACCAAAACACAAGGGCAGCAAGCCGGTCGCGAATGGATCCAGCGTACCGGTATGTCCACCTTTTTGTGCATTGAGCAAGCGTTTGGCCTTGATCAATGCGTCGTTGCTAGACCAACCGACTGGCTTGTCGAGCAGCAGCACGCCGTGGACCGGCACGCGTGGGACCTTGGCGGGCCAGGGTTGCGAAGGCGAAGTAAGCGCCATGAGTAAGGGTTCTGCTGAATCTAAAAAGGTAAATACCAACGACTGCAACGGCGCGCGGGTGCGCACGCCATCACGAACATTCACTGTTCGTCATCATCCTTGGCACGCGAGGCAACAGCCTCGTCGATCAGGCGCGACATCTCGATACCGCGCACGGTCGAGTTGTCATGCACGAAATGCAATTCAGGCAAGGTATGGATGCTCAAACGGCGGCCCAACTGGCCGCGCAAAAAACCGGAGGCCTTCGACAAGCCAGTCAGCGTGTCGGCAATCGCTTGCTTGTCATCCTTCAAGGTTGTGAAAAAAATCTTGGCATGCGCATAATCTGGCGTCACTTGCACCTCGGTGATCGTGACCATCCCTACACGCGGGTCTTTCAACTCGAATGCGATGATTTCCGACAGGTCGCGCTGGATCTGATCGGCGACGCGCAAGCCGCGTCCGGGAATGGATTTGCTGTGTTTTGCCATACTGGGAAACTGACCTCGGCCGCGCGCTCAAACCTGAACGCGAACGGCATTGAACTACATTTGATGAAAACCTGAATGAAACCGGGCAGGTGTTTTGCAAGGTTTGCTGCAAACGCCCGCCCTTCTTGACACTACTGCGAGTTACAAAGTACGTGCGACTTCCTGTACTTCGAAAATCTCCAGCTGATCGCCTTCTTGGATGTCGTTGTAGTTCTTCAGTGACAGACCGCATTCGAAGCCAAACTTGACTTCCTTGACGTCGTCCTTGAAGCGCTTGAGCGAATCCAGCTCGCCGGTCCACAGCACCACGTTGTTGCGCAACAGGCGTACTGAGGAACCGCGCTTGACCAGACCTTCGAGCACATAGCAACCGGCAATCGAACCGACTTTGCTGACATGGAACACTTGACGAATCTCGACCAGACCCAGGGACTGTTCGCGCTTCTCCGGTGCCAACATGCCCGACATCGCTGCCTTGACCTCGTCGACAGCATCATAAATGATGTTGTAGTAACGAATGTCAACGCCACTGGATTCTGCCAGCTTGCGTGCCGATGCATCGGCGCGGGTGTTGAAGCCGATGATGACCGCCTTCGATGCCACTGCCAGGTTGACGTCATTTTCGCTGATACCACCGACAGCCGCATGCACCACCTGTACACGCACTTCGGCGTTGGACAGTTTTTGCAGCGATTGCACCAGAGCTTCTTGCGAACCTTGCACGTCGGTCTTGATGATCATCGGCAGATTCTTGACTTCGCCTTCGGCCATCTGATCGAACATGTTTTCCAGCTTGGCCGCTTGCTGCTTGGCCAGCTTGACGTCACGGAACTTGCCTTGACGGAACAGGCCAATTTCACGTGCCTTACGTTCATCGCTCATGACCAGTACTTCTTCACCGGCGCTCGGCACTTCTGTCAGCCCCTGAATTTCGACCGGAATCGACGGACCTGCTTCGGTAATGCTCTTGCCGCTTTCGTCGAGCATCGCACGCACACGTCCATAGGCTGAACCAGCCAGCACTACGTCGCCACGCTTGAGCGTACCGGATTGCACCAGAATCGTTGCCACTGGACCGCGCCCCTTGTCGAGCTTGGCTTCAATCACCAGACCCTTGGCCGGGACATCGATCGCTGCGGTCAACTCCAGCACTTCAGCTTGCAACAGCACCTGTTCCAGCAAGGAGTCGACGCCTTCGCCGGTCTTGGCCGACACCGAGACGAATGGCGACTCGCCGCCGTATTCTTCCGGCACGACGCCTTCGGCAACCAGTTCCTGCTTGACGCGCTCCAGGTTGGCACCCGGCTTGTCGATCTTGTTGATCGCCACCACCAGCGGTACACCGGCTGCCTTGGCATGGGCAATCGCTTCCTTGGTTTGCGGCATCACGCCGTCGTCGGCAGCAACCACCAGAATCACGATATCGGTCGCCTTGGCACCACGGGCACGCATTGCAGTAAACGCTTCGTGGCCTGGGGTGTCAAGGAAGGTGATCATGCCGCGTGGAGTTTCCACGTGGTAAGCACCAATATGCTGTGTAATACCACCGGCTTCGCCCGAAGCAACCTTGGTGCGACGGATGTAATCGAGCAAGGAAGTCTTACCATGGTCGACGTGACCCATGACGGTAACAACCGGTGCCCGCGGCAACAATTCTGCATCCGGATGTTCGACACCTTCTTCCAGCAATGCTTCCGGATCGTCGAGCTTGGCGGCGTGAGCACGATGGCCCATTTCTTCCACCACGATCATCGCAGTTTCCTGATCCAGCACTTGGTTGATGGTGACCATCTGGCCCAACTTCATCAAATGCTTGATGACTTCGGACGCCTTGACCGACATCTTGTGGGCGATTTCCGCCACAGTGATGGTTTCAGGAACATGCACGTCCTTGACAATTGCTTCGGTCGGCGCCTGGAAATTGCTTTCGTGGTCATCGTGGTGCGAATTGCGACGGCCCTTAGGACCGGAACGCCAACCATCACGACCACCAGTGCCGGTGTTGCCACGTGTCTTCATACCAGTGCCACGCTTCTTGGCAGCTTCATCCTGCCAGGTCGACGAAACATTGGCTGACTTGATCGACTTCTTGTCGACAGCGACCGGTGCCTTCTTGTCGTCCTTCTTCTCGCCAGGCTTTTTGTCAGCCGGCTTGTGCAAGGTACCTTCGGAAGTCTTCACTGGTGCAGGTGCCGGTTCCGGCGCCTTGATCACGCGCCGTGGCGCATTCATCATGGCCTTGATCTGCGCCACTTCATCTTCCACCGCCTTGCGTGCACGCTCAGTTGCAGCAGCACGTTCAGTGGCTTCCTTGGCGACCAGAGTTGCCTTTTTCTTGGCTTCTTCGGCGACGACGCGCTTCTTCTCTTCCGCAGCAGCGTCTTCGGCAGCCTTGGCAGGTGCCGGTGCAGGCGCCGACGTACCGGCGACCACGCTAGCTCCGGCGTTGGCCTTGGCAGCCGCTTCAGCAGCCGCTTGACGGGCCTCTTCTGCTGCTGCCTGCTTGGCTTCGCGTTCAGCACGTTGTGCTTCCTGCTCAGCAGCCTGCGCTTGGGCAATGCGTTCCGCTTCCAATTGCGCCAGACGTTCCTGCTTTTCACGCAGATCCGCTTCCTGACGTGCAATCAGCTCAGCCTGACGACTGACTTCCTCTGCATGATTTTCGGCTTCGACAGCATCAACCACGGGCACATCGGTTGTAGCCGGCTTGGCCGCCACGTCTTCCGCACCGGATTCGTCACGCTTGATGAAAGTACGCTTCTTGCGTACTTCCACTTGGATTGTGCGTGACTTGCCCGAGGAATCCGCCTGCTTGATTTCAGTGGTTTCCTTGCGGGTCAGCGTAATTTTCTTCTTTTCGCCTTCTGGAGCAGCACCGCGTACGCGGCGCAAATGCTCCAAGAGACGGTCCTTGTCTTCTTTTGACAAAGGATCGGACTCGGAGCTTTTTTCAACTCCGGCAGATCGCAGCTGGGTCAGTAGCAAATCCGCCGGCATTTTCAGCTCGGTGGCAAATTGGGCTACGTTGTTACTTGCCATTCAG